>Ga0209536_100009759_pt1 | contig 14237 bp, 12 predicted proteins | sample DeeMarSeWOR28_12_FD_187461 | JGI IMG/M metagenome (GOLD analysis project Ga0209536, IMG submission 187461) | Marine sediment microbial communities from White Oak River estuary, North Carolina - WOR-2-8_12 (SPAdes) (version 2) | ecosystem: Environmental > Aquatic > Marine > Intertidal zone >...
ACCACAGCATCGGGGTCTCGAAGGTCATCGAACCCTTCCACATGGTGGCCGTCCAGTTGAACACCTTCACGGCGGTCGGCACGGCGATCATAACCGTGGCATACATGAAGTACAGCTCACCGGCCACCGGCATGCCGACCGTGAACATGTGGTGCGCCCAGACGATGAACGACAGGAAGGCGATGGAAGCGGTTGCATACACCATGGAGCTGTAGCCGAACAGCGGCTTGCGGGCAAAGGTCGGGATGATCTGCGAGATCACGCCGAAGGCCGGCAGGATCATGATGTACACCTCGGGATGCCCGAAGAACCAGAACACGTGCTGGAACAGCACCGGATCACCACCACCGGCGGCGGCGAAGAACGTGGTGCCGAAGTACTTGTCGGTCAGCAGCATGGTCACGGCACCGGCCAGCACCGGCATCACCGCGATCAGCAGGAAGGCGGTAATGAACCAGGTCCAGACAAACAGCGGCATCTTCATCAGCGTCATGCCCGGTGCGCGCATGTTCAGCACGGTGGCGATGATGTTGATGGAGCCCATGATGGAGGAGAAACCCAGCATGTGCACGGCAAAGACGAAGTAGGCCAGGTTGTCATACTGCAGCGACAGCGGCGCGTACATGGTCCAGCCGAAGGCCGGGCCCTGGCCGGCGAGGAAGTCACCGGAGAACATCGGCGCGATCAGCAGCATGCCGGCAAACGGCAGGATCCAGAAGCTCCAGTTGTTCATGCGCGGCAGGGCCATGTCAGGCGCGCCGATCATCATCGGAATCTGCCAGTTGGCGAGGCCGACCATGGCGGGCATGATGGCGCCGAACACCATGATCAGACCATGCATCGTGGTCATCATGTTGAAGAAGTTCGGGTCAACGACCTGCATGCCCGGCTGGAACAGCTCGGCGCGGATCACCATGGCCATCGCGCCGCCGACCAGCAGCATGATGAAGGAGAACCACAGGTACAGCGTACCGATGTCCTTGTGGTTGGTGGTGGTAATCCAGCGCATGATGCCGCTCGGCGCGCCGTGGTGATGCTCGTCGTGTGTCGTCGTTGCTGTGCTCATTGATCGTTCTCCACTTGTATCCTGAATTACCTAGCGCGCGGCCGCGATGTCGGACGGCTGCACCATGTCACCAACGCTGTTGCCAAGCGCATTGCGCTGATAGGTGATGACGGCGGCCAGTTCCACGTCGCTCAGCTGCGGACCGAAGGCTGCCATTGCCGTGCCGGTCACGCCGTTGATACCGATGTCGATGTGCTTTGCCACGTCGCCGGTTGCAACCGCACTGCCGGTAATCGCCGGGAAGACGCCGGGAATACCCTGGCCTTCAGCCTGGTGACAGGCGGCGCAGTTTTTCTTGTAGACCTCTCCACCCTTCGCCACCAGGTCATCCATGGTCCATGTCTTGCCGGCGGCAGCAGCCTCGGCAGCGGCACCGGCCTTCTGGTCGGCAACCCACTGCGCGTAATCCTCTTCGCTCTTGGCCTCCAGCACGATCGGCATGAAGCCGTGGTCCTTGCCACAGAGCTCGGCGCACTTGCCGCGGTAGACACCCGGCTCACTCAGCTGGGTCCAGCCGTCATTGACGAAGCCCGGTACGGCGTCCTGTTTCCAGCCCAGGTCAGGCACCCACCAGGAGTGGATGACGTCATTGGCGGTGATCAGGAAACGGATCTTCTTGTTGACCGGAACGACAACCCGGTTGTCGACGTCGAGGAGATAGTTTTCATGGTCGGCGGGGTTGAGGCCGGAATCCATCTGGCGAATCTCGTTGCTCTTCTCGTCAAGGTTGCTGAAGAAACTGATACCCTCGTCCAGGTATTCGTAGTGCCATTTCCACTGGTAACCGGTCACCTTGATGGACATGTCCGCATCACGGGTATCCTCGAGGGCCAGCAGCGCCTTGGTGGCCGGGACGGCCATACCGACCAGCACCAGGAACGGGATGGTGGTCCAGATGATCTCGACGGTGGTGCTTTCGTGGAAGGTCGCGGGAACAGCACCCTTTGATTTGCGGTGCGTCATGATCGAGTAGATCAGCACCGCGAATACCAGCACACAGGCTATTACGCAGATCCAGAAGATCAGCATATGCAGGTCGAAGACCGTCTTGCTGGTTGTGGTAACGCCTTCTCTCAGGTTCAGGGGCCACTCGGCGCTGGCAATACCCGTGCCGAGCATGAGTGCGACGCCTGACAGGTAACACAGGACGCTTCTCAGCTTACTTGCAAACATGCATCAATCTCCCTAACAAGTTCAGATTATTGGTAATTCTGCTCTGCCCGGCCCGCCCCGGCGGCTAAACCGGCGAGCGGATCGCCTGTTGCAATTCATATGCGAGTTCCTGGCGCTCCACCTCGTTCAGGAACCTGCCGATTTCCACCTGCTTGCCCTGAAACAGGATGGCCAGCCGGCTCGGGTACCAGGCGATATGTGACCGCTGCAGCCTGACCTGTGCCCACGCCCGCGGACATTCCCAGGACTGCTGCGGTTTTTCCCGCCCCTTCTCCACCTTGACGACTTCGCGACCGACGGAGATGACCTCTCTCACGCCGCTGCGCAGCAGGGTGAGATAAAACGCCACCCCCAGCAGCAGCACCTCCAGTCCGGCGAACGGCAGTACCGGCCAGTAGCCGTGCAGGGTATAGAACACGGCAATTCCCAGACAGCACAGCGCAATCACCGCATACACCTGTATCGCCTGTCGCAACGACAGGGAGCGGTTGGGACGTATCACCCAGTGGTAATCGTGCCCCGAGGAATCGCATATCCGTTCAACCACACCAGTGTCTTTGAATTGCCAACTGTTTCCTGCTCACACTGGCAGGATTCCCTGTCCGCGGGCCGCGTTTTACTGCCTGTGGCAATTTGTCGCACACGGAAAAAAGTCCGCGCATTGTATAGAAGAAACCTACAGGGTTCAACGCGAGAAAACCCGGCCGGACTAGCCGGGCTGCAGGTCGAGGGTGATGCGGACCTGGCCGGCCACGGGCGCCGCCAGCACCGGGACCACGCCCAGCAGGGGGGCAGATATTTTTGATTTTATTGTATTTATATTCTCTTCCAGATAGTCGGGCACCGGCGGCAGGCCGTTTGCGACCCAGCCGGCCAGAGGCGCGCCACTGGCCTCGATGGCCCGTGCCGTCAGCAGGGCATGATTCAGGCAGCCCAGACGCATGCCGACGACCAGCACCACCCCGAGACCGAGACCGGCGGCCAGGTCGGCTACGGTTTCCCGGTCGTTCAGCGGCACCAGCCAGCCACCGACACCCTCGACGCAGACCACATCCGAGCACCCGGCCAGTTGCCGCACGCCCTGCTGGATAATATCGAGATCGATCCGCACACCCGCCTGCCCGGCGGCAATATGCGGCGCTATCGGCGGTTCAAAGGCATAGGGATTGACCTCGGCATAGTCCAGCGGCATCGAGGCCTGTGTTTGCAGTTGCAGGGCATCCGCGTTGCGCAGGCCCAGCGGGGTCCGCTCGCAGCCCGATGCCACCGGCTTCATGGCCGCAACGCGCAGGCCCTGGTCCTGCAACCAGCGCATCAGGCCAAGCGTGACGACGGTCTTGCCGATTCCGGTATCGGTGCCGGTAATGAAATAGCCGGCAGGCCGGTTCATGGCAACAGGCCGTCCAGCCCGACTTCGTAATCGTGCCGCACCACGTCCTTGTTTTGCGGACACCAGGCATGGCCGTAGACCACCTCGTAGCTGGCCGGCAGCACGCCGTCGCGGCGGTACGCCTCGTAGGCCCGCGCCACCTGCCCGAAACGCTGCCGGCCGGTGAGTCCGCGCGGCCGGCCGGCCGTGACATTGTGCGCACCGATATGCTTCAGGTCATACATCAGGGTGCGCAGTTCCCGGTAGGTTACGGTGATGCGCTCCGTGTCCATCACCGGTTCCGCCCAGCGCGTGCCCAGCAGGGCGTCGCCGACGTCGTGCATGTCCGGGAATGCGTTGACATGAGTGAAGCCATCCACCACAGACCAGCTGGCGCGCAGTTCCCGCAGCGTGTCCGGCCCGAAGGTGGTGAACATCAGCAGCCCCCCGGGTGCCAGCACGCGGCGCAGTTCGGTGAATACCGGCTCCAGGTCCATGCACCACTGCAGCATCAGGTTGGAGAAGATGAAGTCGAAACTGTCGTCGGCGAACGGCAGGCCATCCACGTCCGCGCAGACACAGTGCAGCTGCTCTGCGGCGTTGCCGCGCTGTCGTGTGTGGCGCAGCATGTTGATGGCAAGATCCAGCGCCAGCACCTCGGCGCCCCGGTAACGCTGCATGAGTGCCGCGCTGCAAAACCCGGTGCCGGCACCCAGATCCAGGATGCGCGCCGGCTGCAGACGCACCATGTCCATACGCTCCAGCAGCCGGCTGCCAATCTCCTGCTGCAATGCCGCCGCCGCATCGTAGCTGTCGGCCGCCCGTTCGAAGGCACGCCGCAGCTGTCGCTTGTCCAGCCGATCGGCCTCGCGCAGTTCAGCCATTGCCGTCCACCAGCCGCGACTCAGCCGGCAGCAGAAAATCCCGCACCGCCCCGGCAACCTCGCCGGGGGCGGACAGGAACGGCGCATGGCCGCCGCCGGCTATCATGTGGATATGCCCCTGCGGCAGCAGCGCGGCCGTCGCCCTGGCGGCGGCGGCCGGCACCAGCGTGTCACGTTCACCCGCGAGCACCAGTGCCGGGCAGTCGATAGCCGCGCAGTCCGCCCGCAGGTCCGTGTCGCGCAGCATGCCGAGGCCGGCTCCCAACGCCGCGGGATCCGGCTGCCCGCGCCGCAGCATGCCGGCTCGCAACTGCCGCAGCACCTCGCCGGCATGCCGGCTGCCGTGCACCTGCAGCGCCAGGAAGCGGCCCAGGGTCCGCTCGAAATCCGCCTCCAGTTCGCTGGCAAAGGTATCCAGCAGGGCCGGTAGCATGGCGGACTGCCAGCCGGGGCGACGGACAAAACTGGGCGTGGAGGCAAGCAACAGCAGTGCGCCGATACGTTCCGGGCGCGCCAGTGCCGCCTGCAGCGCCACCAGGCCACCCAGCGACCAGCCCAGCCAGGCCGCCTGTTCCGGGACACTGTCCAGCACGGCATCGGCAAAGGCCGGCAACCCTGCCTGCCCCCGCCACCCGCTGTGCCCGTGCCCGGGCAGATCAACGACTGTCACCTGCAAATGCGGTTCCAGCAACGGCAGCAGTGTCTCCCAGATACCGCCGTGCAGGCCCCAGCCGTGTATCAGCACCAGGTCGGGGCCGGTGCCTGACGTTTCAGTGTGCAGTTTCATAAATATTCATTTGTAACAGAGAACTCATAGGCCACAGAGATAACTATTTCCTGAATGCCTTAGTTTATACACCCTCACGCTGACCCTCTCCGGCAGGCGGGAGAGGGAACGTCATCCCGAATCGTGCAGGCCGGATTAGCCCGAGAGGCGTAATCAGACAGAACAAACAGCGTATGCGCCGGACTTCGGTACTGTCGCACCCAATCCGACCTACGGTGTTGTCATCTCTGCGCCCTCTGTGGCAAAAACCTTCTCCAGCGCCCCCAGCAACTTGTCCACCTGCGCCTCGGTGTGGGCGGCGGAAAAGGTAATCCGCAAGCGTGCCGTGCCGTCGGCAACGGTCGGTGGCCGGATCGCGGTAATCAGGATGCCCTGTTGATGCAGTGCCGCGCTCAGTCGCATTGCCGTGCCGGCCTCGCCGACGATCAGCGGCTGGATCGGCGTCGGCGAATCACACAGGGCGAGCCCCAGCTGTGCGGCACCGGCACGGAATCTGGCAACCAGTTCCCGCAGATGCATGCGCCGCCATTCGTCCTCGACAACCCGCCGCAGTGCCGCCCGCGTGGCAACGGCCACCGCCGCCGGGGATGCCGTCGTGTAGATCCAGGTGCGCGCCTGCTGGATGAGCGTCTCGATCAGCTCGTCGCTGCCGGCAACAAACGCACCGAAGGTACCGAAGGCCTTGCCCAGCGTTCCCACCAGCACCGGCACCTGCGAGCTGTCCAGGCCGGCGGCCGCCACGGAACCGCGCCCCCGTGGACCGGTCACGCCCAGTCCGTGCGCGTCATCGACCATCAGCCAGGCGGCATGCCGCTGCGCGACTTCTGCAAGCTCGCGCACGGGTGCAATATCGCCATCCATGCTGAACACGCCGTCGGTCGCCACCAGGTATTCACTGTCGGGCGCCGTTGACAGGCGCCGCTCCAGGTCGCCGGCATCGGCATGACGGTAGCGGACCAGCCGTGCACCGCTGAGACGCGCACCGTCCAGCAGCGAGGCATGATTGGTGTAGTCCTGGAACACCCGGTCACCGCGCCCCAGCAGGGCCGCGATCGCACCCAGGTTCGCCATGTAGCCGGTCGAGAACAGCAGCGCGCGCGGCCGCCGCACGAAGCACGCCAGTTCTTCCTCAAGCTCATGGTGGGCACGTGTGTGACCGGTCACCAGGTGCGCCGCGCCGCTGCCTGCGCCGTACTCGTCCAGCCCGCGGTGAAACGCCGCGACAACGTCCGGGTGGTTAGCCAGGCCGAGGTAGTCATTACTGCAGAATGACAGGTACTCCCTGCCTTCAATGCGCACGCTGACACCCTGCGGGCCATCGATGACCTGCCGGCGGCGATACAGACCGCCAGCCCTGCGGGCCTCAAGCAGTGCCGGGAGATCTTTCATGTCATGTAACCATGCCAATCAAGGGGTCAGGACCGAAGGGCAATTACTTTGGCCTTGTCATGAAATATTGCCAAGGGAAACACACGGAACTGTCAGTGCGTAGCCCGGGTCTTTTCCGTGTGTTTACGTGGCGGATTTTTCGTTTCTACTGAAGGTATCCGGTGCCTTTTTCGTCAGGCCGGGTGCAGCCCCAGCCGGGCGAACAGTGCATCGTCACTGGCGGTGTCCGGGTTGCCGGTGGTCAGCAGTTTCTCGCCGTAGAAAATGGAGTTGGCGCCGGCATGGAAACACAGCGCCTGTATCTCGTCGCTCATCTCCGTGCGGCCCGCGGACAGGCGCACAAAGGACTCCGGCATCAGGATGCGCGCCACGGCGATGGTGCGGACGAACTCGATCGGCTCGATGTCCGGCTCGTGGTCAAGCGGCGTACCCTCGACCCTGACCAGCCGGTTGATCGGCACACTGCCCGGATGTTCCGGCAGGTTCGCCAGCTCGGCCAGCATTGACGCCCGGTCGTCGCGACTCTCACCCATGCCGACAATCCCGCCACAGCAGACATTGATGCCGGCCTCGCGTACCTGCGTCAGGGTGTCCAGCCGGTCATCCCAGGTACGGGTGGTAATGATCTCGCCGTAGAACTCCGGCGAGGTGTCCAGGTTGTGGTTGTAGTAGTCCAGGCCGGCGTCCTTGAGCTGCCGCGCCTGCCCGGCATCCAGCATGCCCAGGGTCGCACAGGTCTCCATTCCCTCGTCGCGCACCCTGCGGATCATCTCCAGCACGCGCTCGAAATTCTTTCCCCTCGGGTTGCGCCATGCCGCGCCCATGCAGAAGCGCGTGGCACCCGCCGCTTTTGCCCGTTGCGCCGCCTCGACGACCGCCCCGACGTCCATCAGGCGTTCCGGCTCCAGCACGGTTTCATGGTGCACGCTTTGCGGACAGTACTTGCAGTCCTCGGGACAACCGCCGGTCTTGATGCTCAGCAGCGTGCTGATCTGCACGGCATTCGGGTCGAAGTGCTGGCGGTGCACGCTCTGCGCCCGGAACAGCAGGTCATTGAATGGCAGGTCAAACAGGGCCTTGACCTCGGCCCGGGTCCAGTCGTGGCGTACGGCCGTTTCCGGATTTTCCGACAGACTGGCGATGTGATTGGACATAACGTAGCGGCCTGGATGGAGATATCGACAGGGACTATGGAGCCGCCACAGTGAGCTGTCAACCATGAAGGCGAGATCAGGTTTACCACTTGCCGGCCGGCTGCTGTCGAGAGTGCTGCCGCCACATTGCCGGTTATGCGGCGAGGCGGTCAGGCTGGAACTGTCACTGTGCACGGACTGTCAGCGCGACCTGCCCTGGACACGGCACGCCTGCCGGCGATGCGGCAGGCCGCTGCCAGGACTGCGGGCAGGGCCATGCGGTCACTGCCAGCAGGACCCACCGGCGTTCACGGCCACTACCGCCGCCCTGTCCTACCGGCCACCGGCGGATTACCTGATCCAGCGCCTGAAATTCTCCGGCGAACTCGCGCTGGCCCCGCTGCTGGCTGCACTGCTGGGCGAAATACTCGGCACGCGCGAGCCACCCCTGCCAGAACAGCTCATCCCGGTACCACTGCACCGCTCGCGTCTGCGCGAGCGCGGTTTCAACCAGGCCATGGAGATCGCCCGGGCCCTCGGCCGACGCCTGGACCTGCCCGTGGACAGGCGCCTGTGCCGGCGCATCCGCCAGACCGGCAACCAGTCACTGCTGCCGGCCGGCTCGCGCCGGCGCAATGTGCGCAACGCCTTCGCCCTCAACGGCACACCCCGGGCAAGGCATGTCGCCATCATCGACGACGTCATGACCTCCGGCCACACGGTCAACGAACTGGCGCGGGTACTGAAGCAGGCCGGGGTGGAGTCCATCGAGGTGTGGGTGATCGCCCGCGCGGGACACTGACAGGCCGGAGAAAAAATACCGTCACCGCAAAGACGCAAAGAGAAATATGTGTCCCTTGCGCCTTTGCGGTGAGTTCTTTGCTGTTCTCTGCGCCCTCCGCGTCTCTGCGGTTGAATTCTGTCCTGCAGTGAGCCCGCGATCACCTCAGCAGATAATCCAGCAGCAGGCCCAGAAACACCGCCGCACCGAACCAGTTGTTGTTGATGAACGCCCGGAAACACCCCTCGCGCTCACGATAACGGATCAGGGCCTGCTGGTAGACCGCCATGCCCGCGGCCACCACCACCCCGGTGAAGTAAAACAGGCCGAGTTCCGCCTGGTGGCCGATCATCAGCAGACAGATCAGCACCATGGCCTGGATGATACCGATGATCTGCCGGTCGGATTCGCCGAACAGGATCGCCGTTGACTTCACGCCCAGCACCAGGTCGTCGTCCCGGTCCACCATGGCGTACATGGTGTCGTAGGCCGTTGCCCACAGCACGGTTGCCGTGAACATCAGCCAGGCGATCGGCGGCACGCTGCCGGTCTGGGCAGCAAAGGCCATGGGCACCGACCAGCCGAATGCCGCACCGAGGAAGACCTGCGGCAGGTAGGTAACGCGTTTCATGAAGGGATAGGTCGCCGCCAGCAGCACGCCGACAAGTGACAACAGGATGGTCAGCAGGTTCAGCAGCAGTACCAGCCCGAAGGCCAGCAGGCACAGCCCCAGGAACAGCAGCTGCGCTTCCCGTCCGCTGATACGCCCGGCCGCGATCGGCCGGTCCCGGGTGCGCTGCACGTAGCCGTCGATCTCGCGATCGGCATAGTCGTTGATGACGCAACCCGCCGAGCGCATCAGGACCACGCCCAGGATGAAAACCATCAGGACCAGCGGATCCGGCCGCCCCTCGCCGGCAACCAGCAGGGCCCAGAGCGTCGGCCAGAGCAGGAGGAAAATCCCGATGGGCCGGTCCAGCCGCATCAGCAGGGCATATTCCTGCAGTCGCTCAGTAATCATCATGCCGGATTTGTACTATAAAACGGTCCATATATTCCACGGGCAGGCTCACATTTCCCAGGCCGGCCGCTGCACACTGGCAGACGGAAAGCCGGGCAGGAAAATCTCGCTCACCAGCAGCGGCCTGCCGGTGATGCGAAATACCGAGCGGCGCCCCCAGATGGTCCGTGTGCCGTCGTCCGCCCCCTGCATGGCATCGGCAAACAACTCCTGTCCCGGCAGTATTCGCGCCAGTTCCACCCCGCCGCGCTGCATGCCCGGGTCGGCAAACAGCATGGCGCCAAGCGGCCGTGTGCCGAGATGCGCCAGCCTTTGCAGCTTGCCGCGCAGCGACGTGGCGGGGATGACGGTGCGCGCATAAATCCACGCATGGTCCGCGCACATCAGCTGCACCTGCCGGATGATCGCGCGCTCGCGGCCCGCCATGTCCAGCGCCTGCGCCTCGTCCAGTCGCGGCCTGCCCCAGCCCTGTGAAATGACACGGACGTGGAACCGTGAGCCGCAGAGTTGCTGCAGGCGCAGGGTCAGCGAGGCCGGGTCCAGCAGCCAGTGCACCAGGTCCGTCGGGATGTCGGCGTGCAGGTAGCGCCGGTGTGGCCGCCAGCGGGTCGCGGAGTGTGGGTATGTTCGGGAACGGGCCAAGGGGAGTCAGGTGTGATTTCAATGCGGGACGGGATTATCGCATGATTTTCATTATGGATTTACGACTCGTTTACCTGGTCACAGACTTCGCCCGTCGGGCGAAACCTGAGGAACAGCAAGCAGAACGGCTGACCCCCTGGTAAGATCAAACCTCCCCGTACTGCACCGCGTCCCCCAGCCAGCGACGGATCAGCGGCATAACATGTCCGGGGTGCCCGGTGAGCAACTGCGCGGCAGTAGCCTCCACCGCCGCCAGCAACGCCTCGTCACGCAGCAGGTCGGCGATATGGAACTTCATCTCGCCGGTCTGGCGTGTACCCAGGACTTCACCGGGGCCGCGCAACTCCATGTCGCGCCGGGCGATTTCGAAGCCGTCATTGCTGTCGCGCAATGCGGATAGCCGTTCGCGGGCATTCCCCGACAGCGGCGGCTGGTACAGCAGCACACAGCTGCTTTGCACCTGACCGCGTCCGACCCGGCCACGCAGCTGGTGCAGCTGCGCGAGACCCAGGCGTTCCGGGTTCTCGATAATCATCAGGCTGGCATTCGGCACATCCACGCCGACCTCGATCACCGTGGTCGCCACCAGCAGGTCGATCCTGCCGGCCTTGAATGCCGCCATCAGATGTTCCTTCTCAGGCGCCTTCAGGCGTCCGTGAACCAGGCCGATGCGCATATCGGGCAGGCTGGCCGCAAGGAATTCCGCCGTCTTTTCCGCCGCCTGGCACTGCAGCGCCTCGGATTCCTCGATCAGGGTACAGACCCAGTAGGCCTGCTGCCCGGCGCTGCAGGCGTTGCGTACCCGCTGCATCACCTCCTCGCGCCGCTCCTGGCTGACGACCACGGTCTTCACCGGCAGGCGGCCCGGCGGCAGCTCGTCGATGACGGAGGTGTCGAGATCGGCATACACCGTCATGGCGAGCGTCCGGGGGATGGGCGTCGCCGTCATCACCAGCTGGTGCGGGCGCAGCTCGCCGTCACGTCCCTTGTCGCGCAGCGCGAGACGCTGATGCACGCCGAAGCGGTGCTGTTCATCGATAATGACCAGGCCAAGCCGCCCGAACTCGACCTCCTCCTGGAACAGGGCATGCGTGCCGACAGCAATCCGCATGCTGCCGTCGCGGATGGACTGCAGCGTGGTGCTGCGCTCCCTGCCCTTGAGCTTGCCGCTGTGCCAGGCAACGCCGATGTCCATTGGCTCCAGCCAGCCGGCAAAACTGCGGTAATGCTGCTCCGCAAGCAGTTCCGTGGGCGCCATCAGCGCAACCTGGAAGCCGGCCTCGACTGCGATCAGTGCGGCACAGGCCGCCACCACTGTCTTGCCGGAGCCGACATCGCCCTGCACCAGCCGCGCCATCGGGTGCGACCGGGCCAGGTCACGCTGCAGTTCGTCGATGACCCGCTGCTGGGCCCCGGTCAGCCCGAACGGCAGGGCACCGAGAAAATCCGCCACCAGTTTCTGTTCACCGGCAAGCGACGGCGCAGCCACATGCTGCGCCCGCTGGTGAACCTGCCGCAGGCTCAGGTGATGCGCCAGCAACTCCTCGAAGGCCAGCCGCTGCTGCGCCGGGTGGCGACCTTCCAGCAACAGGTCGACAGCCGCGTCCGGCGGCGGCCGGTGGACATAACGCAGCGCCGCGCAGAGAGACGTGAGCCTGAACGGTGCCACCAGGTCCGCCGGCAACCAGTCACGCAGGACCGCGGCATTGTCCAGGTAACGCAGCGCCTGTTCCGTGAGTGAGCGCAATGTCAGCTGGTGCACACCCTCAGTCGCCGGATAGATCGGCGTCAGGGTCTCCTCCACCGGAACCGGCGCATCCGGGTCAATGATGCGGTACTCGGGATGAATCATCTCCGCCGTGGACGGCCCGGCACGCACCTCGCCGTAACAGCGAATACCGGCCCCGCGCCGGAAGCCGGCCTGCTGCGTCGCATTGAAATGGAAAAAACGCAGCGTCAGGAAGCCGGTGCCGTCGCTGACCCGCACCAGCAGGGAACGGCGGCGGCCAAAACGCACCTCCGCCAGCTCGACCTCTCCCTGCACCACGACCTGGTCACCGGGGCGCACCATACCCATGGGCACAACGCGGGTGCGGTCCTCGTAGCGCAGCGGCAGGTGAAACAGCACGTCCTGCAGTGAGTGAATGCCAAGCCGACCGAGACGTTCGGCCATGCGCGAACCGACACCCTTCAGCACCGTGACCGGGAGCGTATCGAGGCTGTCGGCGGTGGTTTTATCAGGCGGGGACATGGGTCGGGTAAAAGCTGTTCACCGCAAAGGCGCTGAGGGTTTGGTCTTTCTCAGCGTCCTCCCGGTAACTGCTCCATGCGTTACCCTGCCTCCTGCATCCCTGCAGTCGTGCGTCTCTGCGGTGAACAAGGTAAACAGGAAGCAGGACAGGAGCTACTGATCGAGATATTCATTCTCGTCAAAATTGTCCTCGCCGGAACCAGCCAGCACCATCACCGCATCCATCTCCACGTGGGCGCCCCTGGGCAGGGCCGCAACGCCGACCGCGGCACGCGCCGGGTACGGTTGCCGGAAATAATCTGCCATCACCTGGTTTACCAGTGCGAAGTGGTCAAGATCGGTCAGGAAGATATTCAGTTTGGCAACATCGGCGAGGCTGCCGCCTGCGGCGGCCGCGACGGCGGCAAGATTGTCGAACACCTGCCGTATCTGCGCTTCCATACCGGCCTCGACCAGTTCCATGGTCCCGGGTATCAGCGGTATCTGGCCGGAAAGGTACACGGTGTCGCCGGTGCGTACCGCCTGGGAATAGGTGCCAATGGCCTGGGGCGCCTGGTCGGTCTTGATGATTTCACGTGTCATGCAGGTTTCCTTGGGTTACAGGTGTTCAAATGTGCGGGTCTCAGTTGCGCAGGCGGGTGATGCGCATCACGGAGTTGATGGCGCGCACCCGGCGCATCACCTCGGCAAGGTGCTTGCGGTTGTGGACCGACACCGTGAATTGCAGCGTATTGGTCAGGCCGTCGCGCTCCTCGATGGCGACGTTCTCGATATTCGAATCACAATCACCGATCACAGCGGCCACGCTCGCCAGCACGCCGCGCCGGTTTGCCACCACCACGCTGATCTCGACCGGGAATTCCTCGTCGACGGCAGGTTCCCACTGCACATCGAGGTGGTGTTCCTGGGGATGCTTGTGCTCGGCCAGGTTGCGGCAGGTCTCGGTGTGGATCACCATGCCACGGCCCTTGGTGATGATGCCTATCACCGGGTCGCCCGGAATGGGACGGCAGCACTTGGCAAAGTGCATCACCATGCCCTCGGTGCCCTTGATCACCAGCGGCCGCATCGGCTTGTCGTCATTGGCGGCCAGCTCGCCATCCTCGACCGGCGCCAGTGCACGCGCAACCAGCACCGCCGGACGGCGGCCCAGGCCCACCTCCTCCAGCAGGTCCTCGTGAGAGGCAATACCGTATTGCGCCAGCAATGCCGCCACGCGCTCTTCCGGGATGGCATCATCCGCGCCGGCATCAAACACGGCCAGCGCCCGGTCCAGCATGCGACGACCGAGCTCGATCGCCTCCTCGCGCTTCATGCTCTTCTGGTAATGCCGGATATTGGAGCGCGCCTTGGCCGATACCACGAAGCCCAGCCACGCGGGGCTGGGATGCGCACCATCTGCCGTGATGACCTCGACGGTCTGGCCGTTCTTGAGCTGGGTGCGCAGCGGCACCAGCTGCCGGTCGACCTTGGCGGCGATGCAGGTGTTGCCGACATCGGTGTGCACGGCATAGGCAAAATCGACCACCGTCGCGCCGTGCGGCAGCTTCATGATCTCGCCGGCAGGCGTGAACACGTAGACTGCGTCCGGGAACAGGTCGATCTTGACGTTTTCCAGGAACTCGATCGAGTTGCCGGCATTCTTCTGCATCTCCAGCAGCTCGCGCATCCACTCGCGCGCACCGGCATGGATAGTGTCGAGGCCTTCCTCTCCGGCCTTGTACAGCCAGTGCGCCGCCAC
>Ga0209536_100009760_pt1 | contig 14237 bp, 17 predicted proteins | sample DeeMarSeWOR28_12_FD_187461 | JGI IMG/M metagenome (GOLD analysis project Ga0209536, IMG submission 187461) | Marine sediment microbial communities from White Oak River estuary, North Carolina - WOR-2-8_12 (SPAdes) (version 2) | ecosystem: Environmental > Aquatic > Marine > Intertidal zone >...
GTTGGACGATTATATTGATTTGAGGTCGGAGTCAGTGGATGTCAGTTTGTTGAGGCAAGCGATCCTCGCTCGACGGATTGAACATCTAATCGGACTTGGTCTCCAGAAAGATCACTACTTTTGGAGGACGCTGGTGGACTATGAGCGGGAGCACGGCCACACACATATTCCGTCACGATATCCACAGTGCCCAGGACTCGCGGATTTCTGCGACACGCTACGCAATCGATATCACGATAAAGAACTCCCCGTGGAGCAAGTAAACTATCTCGAAACGATAGGTTTTGTATGGGATAGAGAAATGTCGAATCAATACCGTATTGCACTCGATGTTGTGGCACATCATGACCGATATGGTGACACGGGATTTTCATTGGAACATCCGCAAGGGTTTACTCTGTACCAAGCCGCGGCCGACCTCCGGTCACGCTACCACCGCAACGACCTGGACAAGCGAATCATTCGTCTACTCGAGAGTGCCGGGTTTAATTGGTCGTATCAACCACTGGTTATAGGGCAGCCAATTTAGCAACCGGAGTAAACCGTGAAAAACACATCCAAGAAAACCCACCACGATACGGCTATTCGGCTACGCAATGCTGCGCTTGACTCGATTGCTCGAGAGGGCCACAAAAGTACGAAAGCCTTGTCCGGAGATCTGGACTATTTTTGGGCATGGTCAGCCGAAGTATACGGAAATGTGGAAGCCTACCCGATAGAGAGTGAGGCGTTTGAATTGTTCGCTGAACATCACCTCGAAGGACTCCCGCTTCCTGTGGATTCGGCGTTGGTTGACAAAAAAGTAAAAGCGAAACTTGGTACGCATAGCCAATTGACGGTACGACGAAGATTGTATTCTCTATCACGAGTAATGCGCGCACTGGGTTACGAAGGCGAACTAGACGAAGGAGGTTATAAAGCAGCATGGTCGCGTTGCGACAAAAGGAAGGTCTCGGGTCGGCGCATAAAGCGAAAAGAGTTCTCAGATCAAATCCTTAAAGAGTTCCTTGAGTACTGCCAAGTCAACCCAAATGCGACCTACACCCAGAGATTGTTGGCGTTGCGTGACCAGGCAATTCTCCAACTGGGATATGTGTTGGGCGCAAGGAAGGGAGCCTTTCTCAAACTTACGGCTGATCAACTGATCGAGGGAGAATCGGAAGAGTGGTCAGTTAAGCTGCCAGAGATGAACAAAGTGGTCGCGTTGCCGCAGCCGGTAGCAGCGGCACTGAGCGGTTGGCTCTCCGCAACAAAAATAACAGAGGGTAATGTCTTTCGTGGTGTCTATCCCAACGGCGAGCTGACAAAGTCCTATGACGTGAAGTGTTTTAACCGCCGCATCAAAAAGATCGCTAAAGCGGTGGGGTACGATCCGGACGCTTTCTCGGCGCTGTCTTTCGGTCAGGGGACAGTTGTATCGCGTATCAATATCTTGTCTTACAAGGAACAAATACGTGATATGCGACACCAACTTTCCAAAACGACAGGCACCACAGAGATTATATCTGCCTACGAGGAAGCAAATCGAAAACTGGTTGAGCAGATGAATGATCTTCAAGATCGATATAACCAGTTGCAAGCAGACTATGATGCACTTGTTTCTCAACGGGATCGTAGTACGTAACCAGCAAGATCAATCATGTATTCATTATTAAACCAATCGGGATGTCGCAAATGAGCAACGGCAAGATGAAAGAGTTGTACATGCTCCTCTGCAAGCACGACTGGACATTTACGTTCTCGGATGATGGCAACGTTTACGCCCGCGGTCGCGAAGAGCAAAAGGCCATCGAGACACTGGTTGAGGAGGTCGGCCCTAATGGCGAGCGCCTGTACCAGGCATTCCGTGACACGAAGTACAACCCGGCAACTGGATTTCCCTGGTAAGGAGGAGAACATGAGCAACGGAAAAACAACATCTGGCAGTGCATCCACTCGTTTAGGAAAGAGCCTGGGCGCCCTACTATTGTCAAACAAGCTGGAGAAAGGAGAGGAGCTGGCGAGGGGGTTAGCCGCTCTGGCAAAGGCGAACGATGTGCCGTATGTCAGCTATAGCCTCGATGGCTATACCGTGACGGTTGAAACTGCTCACGTCGAACGGGCGCATAGCGATATAGGATAAACATCAATAGTAACGTTGCTTAGAGAGAGATTGGTTGGTTCTAGTGGATGATTAACTGCCTTTCCAAGGCAACCACTAAAAAGGAAGACACCATGAAACGTACGGAAGTTATAGCTCAGCTTGGATCCGAACTGGGACCATGGTTTGAGTCCGCGGGATTCAAGCGTACACATCAGGCTTCGCCCGGCATGATCAGTTGGTCACGTCCACACGGAGACGAGTACACTACGGTTTGGTGCCAGATATCTCAGGATAAGTGGGACCGGTATAGGGGCTCAAAGTTCGTTGTCGATTTCCAGCTTGCACCTGAAACCGAGGCGGGCGCGTTGGGCACTGCCCGCAAGCGGATTGCGCGTATGTTAGACGAAGAACAGAGAGAGACTGTTCGCCAAATCCAGAATCGTGTGATCTCATCACTATCGAAGCCGCCTAAAACCCACCGGAATCTGAATATTTCTTCTGAAATATCTGAGTGGTACCTAGCTCATTTCGAACCCGTAGCGGAACCTTATCCCGAGCATCTTGATATTTGGTTTCGCTACGCAAAGCCAGAGCATGTTTCACAGTGGGCACAGTTTGTATTGCAACTATTGCCAGAGTGTGTCAGAGAGATCGAGATGCTGTCATGGCGCTTTCGGTTGGAATCACGTGAATATTTCTTCTGAAATATCTGAACAGTTTGTATTACAACTATTGCCAGGGTGTGTCAGAGAGATCGAGATGCTGTCATGGCGCTTACGGTCGGAATCACGAAGGATATAGACTAGAAAAAATCACCCAACCGCGATCTGACGACAAGTCACCCAACGGGAGCATGATATGGAACAAAGACAGGCGGCAGAAAAGAAGAATATTTTTGTCGGCGACGAAGAAGCGCGCGTAGTAAGCGATCTCCCGCAATGGAGTATGCCAACAGGATTACCGGATATTCTGAATCGCTTAGGAACTTCGGAAAAACACCTACAGGCCATCTTTGGGAAGAAGTGCAAACTGGTAGTAAAGCAATACATGGCGACCGATGGCGATTATCGTCGTGGGCTAAAGGAGCTTAGAAGAAACGTCACGGGCAACTACATATTGCAGTTGATCTTTGCACTCAATCTACAGGAGTCGCGCCGTGCCTGGCGCCTGGCGAACCAGGAGAACCCAACCGTGCCGGTTCTCGAATATCTAGTGCTGCGGAAATGGCTACCGGGCGAAAAGCCAGAGTACGAGCCCGACACAATTAGGCAACTATTACCCTGGTATGGGCATCTCGAGGAAAGACTCGAAGAAACAGTAGATCAGTTTGATAAGCCCTACCTGATGTCCTTGCCGGCCATATTTGAGCGCGTTGGTAGATGGAACACGCTGACACCCGCCGAAAGAGACGAATTGGAAATTGCAGTATTTTGTGCCGCCAGTATCGCAGCGTCTAGAACGATTATCGACAAAGCGATCATGCTGGAACCTGCCATCGAGGGTCGTTTCCGTTGTCTCGATTGGCTTGTCCGCCGTGATGATGAACTCCCGCCAGACGACTCATGCGACGATCAAGATGGTATCTATATTCCCGGTGTCTACGCGCTACCTGGAGAAGATGGTTGGGGTGTCGACATCGAGGCGCCCGAAGAAACCGTTGTTGATACACTGAGAAGAAAAGTTATGACCTTGGGGTCATCCGTTAGGTCAGGCGAGTTGTGGCACCCGATGGCAATCTACGGAGAAGTGGGCGATCTCTCGCAATGGGTAGCCATGCACCGGGACACGTTCATTGAAACTACATGCCGGGAAATACATGGTGAGCTCGATACGTTCGTTAAGTTTATTCAGCTTTGGTGCGAAGACCTGAAATCGGAAGCGGATCAATCCGCCGAGACACTTCATGCCCGCGGTCTACGTTTGGTGGATCGATGGAAAAAGGCGATGCGTCAATCGAGCACTGCCTACCTGGAAGTTGCTTTCGCTGAATTTTGGTCGAGGGAATCAGCCAGCGCAGCGTTGATTACCGAAATGGGGGAACACGGCGCCAATTACAGTGCGCTCGGACGCCAGATAAGAAGCCTGGCTGAAGAAGACCCGGTGAGAAACGCCGCCGCCATCGCGAAGGTATCAACAGAGATTACGCAAGAGAGGGTCAGGTTGATCGAGATGTTGACCCAAATGATTGAGGAGCTGGGGTCGCCACCGGCGCTTCGAAAGGCGACAGGCAAGAAACCCGCGGACGAGAAAACCACGTTGAAGCAAGAACTGGCAGAGGCCAAGTCCGCCATTGACTCGCTCGTCAGGGCGGCAGAAGACGACAAGAAATTGATATCGGATCTGCGCGGTGAGCTGAAACAAGAGAAAAGTACGCGCTATCAGGCGGGATGCGAAGGCGACAATACCGAAACCAGGCCGATGGATGAAGGCGCACTCCGTGTCCTTACCGCGGTCGGCGCCAATATTGGCAAGCTGCTACGCCGGCGTGGCACCGTTCTCGATGTGTTGACCGTGATTCGATCAATATACCCGGAGGATCGCTGCCTCATTCTGGAATCGGCCTGGAAGTCGGCTGAAAAAATGGAGGGGTTTCGCAATGTCGGACGGCTATTCGAGTTACTGGGTACGCTCAGCGGTGACTATGTCGACGCGCTGAGAAATGGCGCACCAGACAGCGAGGCAAGAAACCTGTTCGGTGGCGCTTATCACGCCAACGAATCAGAGACACGCGAATCCAGAGCCGAGTTAACCAAAGCGCTGACATTCCGGTACGGCGGTGAGGACGTTATGTTTACCAAGCACTTGGCTATCGGGGTTGCCAGCAACAAGGAACTGACGGCGCGCGTCCATTTCCATTGGGATGCGGATCGAGGTCGCGTCGTAATCGGTTACGTTGGCCATCATCTGTAAACGGACCGGTCATAGGCCAAATGATCTGGACAAGATATCCACTAGTAGCCATTGTGATAATGGTGGCGTCGATCACGGGTTGCGGCGCGGACAGCGTTACCACAACTCAGATGGGTATACCGAAACCGAGGGACGCACAGGAATCGCGCGTTCAAGGAGAATATCTTGTTCGTGTGGCAACGACAGTAGCGGACCAGGCGGATGCGGAAGAAGCGATAAATGTCGCGTATCAAGCGTACGGTACAACCATCGTCAGACAAATTACCAAGGGATTGTTCCTGGTCCGGTTCACGCAAGACCCGGGGCCGGAACAGGTAAAACGAATCGCCGACGAAACGGAAAAAATCCGTTACGCCGAGCCTAACCAGATATACCGGATACAGGAATAGTGAATTCGACAATAATCAAGGCGTGTCGCGACACTTGCCGGTTTACCGTGACTGCCGTCGCGTTTGTTGCCATGGTGTCTCTGGGTGCGCAAATCTATGCGGCGGATACGCTAAACGGGAAAGTGGTAAAGGTGAGCGATGGAGACACTATTACCATTCTCGCCGACAACACCCAGCACCGGATCCGCCTGGCGAATATTGACGCTCCCGAAAAAGGCCAACCCTGGGGCAACAAATCACGACAGGCCCTGGCAACCATGGTGGCCGGAAACACCGTAACGGTTCAGGTTACCGATACGGACCGGTACGGTCGCCTCGTCGGCGAGGTGTTTGTCGGCATCAACAACGCCAATGTTCAGCAGGTCGCAGGCGGCCACGCGTGGGTTTACACGCGCTACAACCAGGATCCCTCGCTGTCGAGGATCGAGGCAGAGGCGAAGAAGGCGAAGCGGGGCCTGTGGGGACTGCCGGCATCCGAACAAATGCCGCCCTGGGAATGGCGCCACCACCAACGCCAGGGCGCGCCTTAGTTGGTTGAACTGTAGTCGCCGAGATCGATAACAGCGTCGGCCATGTTCCAGAGTTCCGGGGTATGGGAAATAAAGAACTCCTGCCCGTACCCGCCAATCTGGTGCACTTGCTTTTTCATGCGCATGTACATTTCCTTGCGATCGGGATCGAGCGCGCCGTCTGACTCATCGGCGAACAAGGTGCCGTAGTGTTGGCCGGAGTGCTGGGACTGAAACAATGCAATTGCTCGCGCCAGCGCCTCCTGGATCCAGATCTTCTCACCGCCAGACATATCCTTCACGGACTTGGACTCCCCGCTGGTCGCATCGAATACCCGGACGTCAAAGGTTTCCTTCTGTTTTCCCTGTCGCGTGGTGCTTTGCGTCTCGATCGCGATCGTAAACCGTGGCCCGTAACAGGCGAGCAGCAAATCATTGGCGATTGCCGCGATCGACGGGCCTGCGTCGTCAATCGACAGCGCAATGATTCCGTTGTTGCCCAGGGCTTGTGCCAGCAGTGTCCAGTGACCAAGCTCCTGTTGCACGACATCTATCCTGGCCTTCGCAGACGCCAGCCGGTCCTTCTCAAGTTGCAGCGAAGCGATGCGGCTTTTCGCATTCACAATCTCGACCGACGCGGCATCCAGTGACGCCTCGCTGTCACGCAAGGCCCGTTCTGCCCGGGAGACCGCATCACGTGCCGACACTAGCGCGGCTTCAACGGGTAACGGCAACGCGGCGCGTTCCCGAGCAAGTGTTTCCAGTGCTGCCTGAGCGCGATTACGTGCCTCCGTTTCTCTCTCGTTGAGCTGCTGAATACGCACATCGGCAGCCTCTCGTGCCTCGATGTCCTCCTTGTTGAGCTTCTCGATATCCGATTGCAGCTCCTCAAGTTCCTGCGCTCGAACGGGCTGCTCGCTAACGGCGGCTTCGAGCACATCCACCTGGCTGGCCAGCGTCACGAGCGTGGCGTGTTCCTGCTGCAGTTGTGACTGGCGCTGCTCGGTTTGTGCCATCGATGCCGTCAGGGTCTCTAACGACGCCACCAGTTCACGGTGTGACTGGATCGCCCGGTCCAGCTTCGCGCATTCTTCATCCGTTTTGGCGCTGAGGGACTCTTGCTCCTCGATCAGCGATCGCGCACCAAGCGCTTTTTTCATTAGCGGGCACTGCGCCTGCAGATCAGTTTCTGCGCAGGGAACGATCGCCGCGAGCTTTGCCTCCTCGCGGAGGGTATTGCAACTCTTTTTGGTGATCGCGAGTTCCTTGTTCAATGCCTCACGCTGACTAGCGAGTGTGGAAAGTTCGCCACGCGTGGTAATCAATTTTTCCTTTTGCTCGCGCATTGACGGCAGCGTGGCATTAACCTGTTCAAGTTCCACGGTGATGACTTGAAGACGCGAACCGGCCTCACGAATGTCCTGCTCCCGGGCGAGGACCCCGCCGATTCGGTCGAGACGCTCACGGGTGTCCGCGATGCTGCGATTTAATCGGGCCCGTGCCGTCTGGTGCGCCGCAGCGCTTTTCCCTTTTTCGGCCAGATCCTGCTGCCGGTCTTGCTCGACTTGGCGGATTTCTCGGTTGAGTTCAACCTTCACAGCCTGTTCACGTTCATCCAGCCTCTTGTGATCAGCCTCGACTTTGTCGGAATGTGATGCCAACGCTTCCTGCGCTGCCAGTGCTTTCTCGGCAGCCTGGAGATCCCGGCGACGGGCATCACGATCGTTTTTACCGTTCTCGGCCATTCGGGTCGCCTGCGACAACGTCGCGTTCGCGGCGACCAGGCGATCGGCCACGTCACTGTCGCCGCGTGTCTCGCTGCGCATCGCATCGAGATGGACTTCCAGTGTCTTGACCACTTCCGCGGCTTTCTCACCGGCCTGCCGGACATCCTCCAGCGCCAGCAATTCTGACATCAGCGCCTTGATTTCACTGTTGGCGTAGCTCGACAGCGGGCGACGGTTTTGGGCTGAAAACGCCGAAGTAAAGAACAGCTCAGGTGTGCCGAGCAGGAACTCGACGCAGCGGTCGTAGGTGTCGGCCTTGCCATCGCTGACCGTACCGTCCGGCAATTGCACGGGCACCCACTGATTGTTCTCGTAGACCTGCAAATAGGCCTCGGTCTTTCGTGTTTTCCCGGGCATCTTGAAAACCAGGCTCGTCCGGTAGCGTTTACCGTTGTGTTGCCAGACGAGTTCTTTTTCGGCAGCCGTTCCGTAGACGTGGTCGTAGTAGGAGAACGCGGCGGGGGAATAACTGGAGGCGCGTGACGCCATGAGTCGGTACGGTGTCAGGTTGTCCAGGATTGTCGATTTACCGGCCCCGTTGGGACCGCGCAGCGCCACGAGCGCCGCGCCGCCGGCGAGGGCGGCGAGATCCAGAGAGATCTCGGCAAGGCCCAGACCGTCCCGAATCCCGATAAAGTTAACCAGCTTTAGTTGCAGCGGTGTCATAGTGCTATCCTTGGTAATGAAGGTTCTTTATTAGTATCCCGGTCAAAGGGCAATCTGCCACCGGGATTGGACGGAGGGGCCTGAGATGAAAGACTTGACCGCAAAAACGAAAAGCAACATCAATACGCTGGCCAATTTATGGGCGTGGTGGATGACAGCGATCATGATTGCCGGCGGCGTCGCCTCGATCTGGTATCTGCCGACACCGGCCGAGCTAGGCGTTATGATCAACCCCGATTATGTCCACCCTCAGTATGGACCGATAGAAACCAAGTTGGTCCAGATTACAGATAGAATATTCCTTTTCCTGGTGGGGGCCGTCAGCGCGTTTCTCGCGATTTTTGCCTTGATTACCACTGGGAGCAGGCAATACCAGATGAAGCAACGGAGCAAAAAGCGTCCTCGTCGGCCGAACTAGTCGATCTTCGGTAACAACCGTTTGCCGAGGCAGTGGTCACCGACGGATCTTCAGTCTAGGCGGCCGACTTTCCGGATAATTTGTCAACCACCTTGGCGACGATTTCTTCCGGTGTCTTCTGCTGCAACAGCGCCAGGCGCGACATCAGTGCGCTGGTATCAGTGTCGCTCGCTTCACCCCATTTCTTGAGTTTGTCAGCTAGCGAATGCGCCTCGTTCATGCCCTCGCTGCGACGTCGCTCGATGGGGTTGATACGACCTTCCACCTTGACCTGCTCGGCGCTGGCAAACAGCGCCTCAATGGCCTTGCGGTCCACCGTATGCCGCTTGTCCTCGTCGATCTGGTAACGAATCCGCACGTGGGCACCGGCGGCCTTGGCCACCTCCTGTCGCAGCACTTCCATGTCCGGGCTACCGTTGAATTCGATCTGTACCAGCTGCTTGGCCGGGGTCGTATTGAACTCGAATTCCGCGGACGCTGCGCCGACGGTCCACACCAGATAGCCTTTGTCCTGGAGCTCACCGAAGTGCAGTCGACCAATCGAACCGGGGTAGGCGATGCGTCGGCCCTCGTGTTCCCACGACTGGTGCTGGTGAATGTGGCCGAGCATCACGGCGGAGGCTTCGGCGACAAATAACGAGCCTGTGGTGTACTCGTGGTCGAGCCCCGCCATGGGTACGCCGTGTTCGGTCAAGCACCCGGAGACAGTGCCGTGTGAGACCAATACCGTCGGAATACTAGCGTCCCGCGCGATACAGTGAGACGTGGACCAGCCCGCGAGCAGGTCGGCCACGTAATCACCCACGGCTTCAGCCGCGTCTTTGGCGCCCACCGCCGCGGCGACCGCTCCCTTGTTAACCGATGGCAAACAGGAGATGAGTACCTGGCTGTGCGCGGGGATCGCGTCGAATATCCAGTCAGAGGAAACCACCCACTCGCATTCCTCGGTGACCGGGTCCTGGGTCAAGGCGACTTGCTGAATCGTATCCGCCACGTGAACCGGGAACCATCCGCCAATCGTCTTGAATACGTTAAGGGAGCCGGGGGTGTCGTGCGACCGGGTGCCCTGCAGGATCAAGACTGGCATGTGTTCGGCCAGGCGTCGCACCTGCGACAATAGTCTTGCCACGCTAGGGTCATGCAGGTTCACCGCGCGATCAAAGAGGTCCCCGCTGATCACGGCGGCGTCGCAATGCTTCGAGATTGCGCCATCTACCGCATGACCAAAACAACGATCCACTTCCTCGACCGTGTCCGGGGCATAGTGCAGATCAGACATCTGCGCGATATTTATCGTATTCATATCAGTCGACTCCTTTCTTCTTCATTTGAGTATCCTCTGGTGCCGGGAATCTGCACTACTGTCCCGACGCTGCCCGCGTGTCGTCCGGGTAGCATAGGGCACCGCATTCCGGGCATTCGCCGGCTGGCATGATGCCGCCTGGCTCGACGCGCAAATAAATGTTTTCAATGTCCTTCAACTTGCCGTACGGGAAAACGAGGTCGCAGTTGTCACATCGGCAAGGACTGGCTGCATGCAGCATGGTTGTACTCCTTGGTTGGTGGGCGCGCTCAGGCGGCGTCGTTCCGGGTCTCGATGCCGAAGAAACCGGGATCGGTTCCCTGTTCGAGCGCGGCCTGGGACATCTCTTGTTCGGTCAGATCTTGGGTCTCGGCCACCCGCCATGACCCCGAACAGTCGCCCGTGGTAATGGCATCATGCACCTCGGCGAGATTGATTGGATCGAAAGGCCGCTCACTCAAAACATCGACCGTGATCGTGGTGCGATAGAATGATTTCATTCGCCCATTTCCTTTTTCAGTTTGTCCAGCACACGCTTGTCGTCGGCAGCCGTGTTCAATAACTGGTCGGCTTCCTTTAGCTTGTCGAGTGCAGATCCCCACTGTTCGCCCCATTGCTTCAGCCCGTACTCCGCGAACTTGATTGGCGAGATCCCCAGGGCACGCACGCCGTCATTCAACCGGGCACGCAACGCGGTAACAGAGACCTCATCACTCACCGCGGTCTCCGGCTTGTCCGGGTCGACGGGGGCCGCAGGAGGCTGATCGACCGTCTCCACATCTTCGACCGGCATGACCGTCAGCGTTCGTACGGCGCGGGTGCCGCGGACCTGCTCAAGCAACGGCGTGTCATCCTGCATCAAGCGGGTCATGTCGAGATCGGCATCGAGGTGCATCAGCCATTGCTTGACCCGCTTGGGTTTGCCATCCGGGTCGATCATGCTGACTTCCTCGAGCTTCTTGGTGAGATAAAATACCGGCTGGTTCTCGACCTTGCCGGACAAGCGACCGCGAATAAAATTCACCATTTCCATCGTCTCTTTCCACTGGGCCATGGAGTAGAACGAGGTCGTGTCCACCCGAATCGGGTTTAATCCGCCAATGCCCGGAATGTAGAAAAAGAGCTGACCTTTCAGCATGCAGGCGCGGGATTGGTACTGCGGACACGATTCGGGATTGCATACACCCCCGTTTTCCTCGCGCCGCACTGTTTCACGACCGCCAAAGACCCGCTTGGCACGTTGGTTACTCGCATCCCGTGCAACCGGTAGCCGGGTCATGCAATAACGTTTCCCGTCGTCGCCGTACTCTGACCAGTACATCAGTTCACTGGCGCTCCAGCACTGAAGACTGTGAGGCATTACGGCCTGCCAGTTATCCATCGCGAACACCACCGGGAAGCGATACAGGTGGCGCCCCTCGCCGCGATCCTCGGCGTACGTTTCCATGATCTGTTTGGCGGTCTCGGGGTTGGCAAAGTCACCCGGTCGCACCACGAAGTAGGGGACATTCTTCGGCATCAACGGGGACTTGTTGTTGTTCAGCTTACCCCGAATGTCTCGCTCGATATCGTCGAACTTGCGGCCCTGCTTGATGCCAGCCTCGTAGATCGCCACCGCGTCCTGGTTTTTGGCAGCGGTCGGGGTTAGCACCTTGATGCCGGAGCGAATTTTGCCGTCAGCACGCAGGTGCGGTTTGCGTTGGCCGAGAATACTCGGACCGGCACCCAATCCCGCAATGCCACGGTTCGTATTTGTTACCATTGCTTTACTCATCGCTTGTCTCCGTCTTTACGTTTCTATTCATCATCCACCACGTTAGTCCATCTGCAACCGCATCCAGTCGCCGAGCCGATCCCCCGTGGGCACCAGCGCCCGCACCGGGAAACGCGCAGCCTTCTGCTTGTGCAGGCCACGCCAGAAACCAAAGTGAAAGGCGTTGTCGTCGCTATCGTCATCCCGTCTTACTAGCGTGCGGCCATGATTGGTATGGCTAAACGCGGTATCAAACACCGCCGCTTCCCACTTCGGCATACTCGAAACACCGAGCGACTGGGGGATCCCCGCGCCGCCGAAACACATCCGTGTGTCGTAATAGAAATTCATCAATGGCGCGTGGAAAACCGGGGTGTCGCGCTGAGGTCGACGACTGCTTTTGAGTGCGACCACGCGAAGCGACCGTTCTGTCGCCTGGAAAACAAGGGTGGGCCAGGGCACGCGTAGGGCCTGTGATCGACCACTTAGTCGAAACAGCATTGGCCGCACCTTGCCCGGCACCAGCCAGGTCAATTGACGCGCACTCTTGCCCAGCACGTTCTCCGGCAGGATGTCGCTGTCGTCGGTGTCGGCCAGCAACTCCAGCAGCCATGCCTGATCGTTTACCCCGAACAACGTGCCGGCTCCGAGCCTCGCCCCGCGCTTGTCACGTACGACCGGGTGTCGCGTTACCAGCACGGCAGAATCGGCACGATGAACGAGCAAGGCGTCTGTGGCTTCGGCGCGTTCGTTGAACTCGCTTCCGCGGGATACAAATATTTCACTCACATTAGCTCTCCGTTTACCAAATCGTTGACTGCGTCGGCACGCGCATAAAAGCCGACACCCATCGCATACTGTTGTAACTGAGGAATGATGTTCTGCACCCCGTCGCGGTAGGGAAGACTTGCGCTGGGGCTCTCGCCCGCATTGGACATGCCTTCGTAGCGATCTTGCATCAACCGCTCTTCGAGGGGCGAACCGCTATCCACCCAGATACCCCACTCAATCGGTACTTCCTCGAAATCCAGATCCTCCCCCGAGCACCACTGGCGTTTGCACCGCTGAAACCGTGCGTCGCTGCGGTGCGCGGCGATAACCCACGACGCCACTTCCAGAGCAAACAAGGTCCACGCGTGACCACGTTTTTCGGGCGCACTCGCTGACCAGGCGTCGATGCGGGCAATCAACCGTCGCGCCATGGAGACCGGCTTGTCGTGCCGGCCCGTCACATGCACCCACTTGGGCGCGGGGGCGATCAAAGAGCGGTGATATTCGATCTCACGGGCGATTTCATCAGCACCGAAAGTGAACCACATGAAGCCCTGTTGCTCGGCGTACTGGGCGGCGCGTACCGGATCATCGACCACCCCTTCCTGCACCATCGACAAATATTCGTCGTGCACCTCCATCCAACCAAAGTCAAAATCCTCATCGAGCACCCAGTGAGGCAAGATGGCCGGAGCAAATGCTATTTCGACAAGGGTGAGTGCCGTGTAGGCAACCCGGGCGATATCCTCTGGCACCCGGTTCAGGGAATCGACACCACAGTAGATGTATCCCCCGTTGTGAAGCCACAGGCGGTCTTCGCTGAGTTCAAGCGTGTAGGGCGCACCGTGCCAATCGCTGCCATAACCCGGCGCGAGTGCGCGGGTAATGTCAGACAGTTCTCGCGCCAGCAGGCCTGTCGAGTTATCAACCAGCGCGGCCAATGCGTTGTTGACCGTCTCGGATTGCAACGCGCCCGAGATCGCGCCGGCGGTTACGCGCCCGGCCGAGTGGGCCAGGTGCAGCCAGTTGCGCCAGGCCCGACGCGTTTCCGCTGACGGCCGCAACTGCTGGTCATAAGCGCGTGTCAGGCTGTGCTGGCACGCCTTCCCGTTCAGCCGGGGTAACCCGGACAGGTAAGGCGCTGGCGCATCAGCGACGGGTAATTTGAGCACGGCGGCGTTCATGGCGTTATATCGGCGGCAACGCGATTAATGAGTTGCGCAGTGGGACCGCCCGCGTGCCCGAAACAACTTTGGCGATCCGTTGGTGGACGTCGGCATCACGATGCGAGTCCCGATGTGGCCTTGTCCTGCCGTCGGGACGTTGCTCCCCGACCCATCGGTCCAGCATCGCGAATACCTCGTTTTCATCCGGCTGCTCCATGCGGGCCTAGCCTTTCGTTTTCACGTCAGGCTTGATCACCGGATAGACCAGGCGGTCGCCCTCGACCACCGGATCACCAACAGTGCATTGCGCCAGCAACGGGTAGTTCGTCTCGTACTGCTTGAGAATGTCCTCCGGCGACAAGGTCGGATCAAAATCGGCCAGCTCGGTCGCCCCGAACTTGAATACGCGATCCAGCGTCATAATCGTGTCAGTCATCGTAAGCCTCCTGGGCTATAGGGAAGACGGGTTGGCGGCAGCCCCC
>Ga0209536_100009761_pt1 | contig 14237 bp, 11 predicted proteins | sample DeeMarSeWOR28_12_FD_187461 | JGI IMG/M metagenome (GOLD analysis project Ga0209536, IMG submission 187461) | Marine sediment microbial communities from White Oak River estuary, North Carolina - WOR-2-8_12 (SPAdes) (version 2) | ecosystem: Environmental > Aquatic > Marine > Intertidal zone >...
TTACACATTAGCAGGATGATTAACATACACAATTGAATATGACCATTCATGACATGTTCCTTAATTTGATACCTCAACACAATACATTGCCAAGTCGGCTTACTTTGATTCCGTGCCTATGCAATACAGGTTCTTAAAGCCTCGCAGAAACATTTGCCCCTTACTGATTGCAGGAGAGGCACGAGTTTCTTCGCCTAATTCATTACGAGCGATGACCTCATATTCCTGACCCGGTCTGACGACTGTCATAACACCCTTGTCCGACAGGAAGTAGACCAATCCATTGGCTATCACCAGAGAAGGGCTGTGCTTTCCTCCAAGGCGCTGCCGCCAGGCAACATCGCCGGTCTTTGCCTTCAGACATGTCGCCACCCCGCTGTCAGATACAACCAGAAAGTACGGCCCGGCCGCAATTGGACTGGGAACGTACGAACAATCCCGGTCTTTCTGCCAAACGACGTGCGTGTCGGTAACGTTTCCACTTCCATCCGGGCGGATGCCCTGCATAAAAAGGTCCGGAAAACCACTCGTCATAAACAGCAATTCGCCATTATATACTAACGACGCAACGAACTGCTCGGTAGGACCGTCTATTATCCAGTGCTGGTTTCCCGTGTCGGGATCGTAACTGGCTACGCACTTGCTCCCCGAAAGTATCATCTGGTTTCGCCCTTCAATACGCTGGACAATCGGCGCACAGTAGCTTCGCGTCATGTTCGGGCGGTCAGTTTTCCAGATAGTTTTACCCGTTGCGCGGTCGAGCGCGACAATGTATGCCGGGCCATCATGGTCCCCATTGACAATGACCTTATCTTTCCAAAGGACGGGACTGGAGCAATAGCCGTGCATACTTGAAAACACGCCCGGGCGGACTTCCCACACTTTTTTGCCGTCAAAATCATAAGCGACCACAAACATCTTCTCGCGGTCGAGAAAACTGACATACACTTTGTTTCCATCCGTCACGGGCGTGGAGGATGCATAGCTGTTCAGCGAATGTTTTCTTTCGAGCGATGCCTCAAGAACTACGCGCTGCCAAAGCACTTTTCCTCTTTTACGATCCAGGCAAAGAAGAACTCGCTGCTTCTGCTTTTCGAGTGCCGTGACGACAAATATACGATCGTCCCAGATAATAGGCGATGCATGTCCTTTGCCCGGTATAGGTACTTTCCAAATTACGTTCTCTGTCCCGCTCCATTTGATGGGCACGTTCTTTTCCAGACTTGTGCCGTCGCCACGAGGCCCTCTCCAACCGGGCCAGTTCTCGGCCCAAACACTACCCGACAAAGCAGTGACAATCGTTATCGTCAAACACAGAAAAGCAATAATGTTATGATAGCCGATTTTGAAATTATTGCTGTTCATCATCTTCCTTTTTTTCATCGGGCCTGACCGCGGACAGGTCAAGTCCATACGGGGGCGGCTCTCCGCCGGATCCCTTGAGATAATGACTCATCCACCGGACCATACCATTATAGAAAGGTAAAATGGCATAAAGTATCTTCAGTGATACCTATAATATCAAATTGTATCTCTTTTTCAACCGTCTAAGAAACGATATACTATTGTGATCTCTTTACAGACCGGTTCAAGAATCTAGGAGAAGAGGGAAATATTGAGGTGACTTTAGAATCAGGAGGTCTTATAGCTACCGGTTTTCGTATGGATTTAGTTTTATTTGCCTGCTCTCGGTCAATCATATCCATACGCGGCCTTTCCACCAACATCTTTCGAAGAGGTTCGAAGGTTTTCAATATGGCCTGGTAATCCGGGTCCTCTTTGGATTCGAAAACAACCGTCTTACAAGCCTCGGTTCCACCGGCACTTTTTGCCAACGGCGCCAATAGAAAGTTATTCAACTCAGGATTTGTAATCCTCAACCAGACCTTGCGCGGTATCTTCACTATTCCTTTATTATCACTTCCATGACAGGACGCACATCGCTCCCCGGCAACCTTTTGTAAAACACTATCGAATTCAGGAGGAATCATTTGCCGACAGCCTATGCGCTGATAGTAATTTGACAGGGACGTGCCATAATAGGGAACATTCAAGTCGATCCAAGCCAGTATTCGTCTGCACCCGGCTTCGTCCACATCTACCCTTGGCTTGCCGTATTGGTCGGGATGGCCTTTAAGTATAACTTCGGTAAGTTTGCTCGCCGGAGAACCCCAGCTTTTTGGTGTTATGACCAAGATATTCGCTTCCATACCGTTGAAGCTGGGTATCCATTTCGTATAAGGATTTTCGCCCGGCCTGCCCTGTCGTGCAAGAATCTCGTACGAGACGTTAAAAAAGTCCGTTTCGTCACCGCTCAGGTCTATTCCCTTCGGCGGTGTGGTCCCACTGTGACAGCTCACACAATGACGGTCGAGCACAGGCTGGACAATATGCGAATAACTGAATCCCCGCAATCCCCATTCAGGGATGGCCGGAGGCTGCGGCCCGCCGCCCGACTGCTGGAACGCCATCAAAAGATTCTGACGGCGAGGACTATTATTCCGTGGTTCATGACAGCCGATGCAGCTCCGCACCTCACCGGGCATGAAGTTGGTAAAACTCCGCATCCGCTGTACGGCCTGTCCATGCTCATCTATCGCAATAAAGTAAAGCGGCAGACCCGCAGGGACTTTGAAGTAAGCCGATCCGTCCTCGGCAACCGGCACATAACCCCAAACCTTCTTTGGCGCATAGGTCGCCCCGCACGATACTACCGGAAACTGAAAACCAAAAGCCCGATAGTTTGTATCCGCCATTTTGCTTTTCTCGATTTCCTGTACGACGCAAATTTGCCTGACCTCGCCGCGTTTGACATGCGGCTCCAATCCATTATAAACATCCTGCAATATCACAGTGGCCCAGTTCTCTGTTTTCTCCGGTAGCAGCGATGAAAGAACAGGGGGTTTGGATCTGGGCCGGATGGGCTGGGCATTGTAAAATCCCATACCATCCTGTTCACGCAGCACCACCACCTGCTTGGTGCCGTCGTAATCACGAAGCAGAATTGTTCCACCGCGGGAGACCAGAAAATGTTCCTGATCGAGCGGATAGGGACTTTCATAAGGGCCCCGCAAGTGGTTACCGCTTCCGCGGTCAACATATCCGATGTCCACTTCAGGAGTCAGGTTACGTATCGCCTCTTGTGCGTTCACCCCCAATGAAGGATCAATGATACCGATTGCTCCACGGCACGGCCCATTGTGCGCCGTCATCGTACACAGCACACGAGTATCGCCCGGAATAGGACGCGGTTCTATGAAAGTCGCCGGGCTTAATACCCGGTTACCATAGTACACTGCCAGGCTCGTGCCGTCCGGGTTGATTGTCCACAGACTCTGGATGGGAATCGCAGGCCTGTCCACGTATTCCCAGCGCCCGTAAATAATCCGGCCGTCGTTCATCAGGCTCGGCGTGAAATCGTTCAGGTAATTGGCTGAGATTCGCCGGACGTTCTCTCCGTTTGCAGCCATACGATAAAGCACCCCTACCGGCGACGTCCAGCAGTATGCAAACGCCGGCTTGCGAGTCGATAGAAACGCAATATCCCCGTCCGGCAACCAGCAGCCGTTAAAATTATAGCTTTGGTCATCGGTTATTTGTCTTAATCCGGTTCCGTCAACATTTATGCGATACAACTGGTAGAATTCGTCATTGCTTTTTCGCCAGCTAAACAGTATTTCGGTCCCGTCATACGAAACATCGCAGTCGAGAATCTGACCTTCCGGTGTCGAGATAAGCTCTCTGAGTTTTCCTTCATCCTCATCCGGCGTAAAAACATACAGGCCGCCGCCCGGCGCAAATCCCTCATTGTGATATGTATAGACATGGGTAGGTTGAATCGCATGACGATGAACAACCACAAGCGACCGGAATCCAAGCCCACCCTCCCGGAAATCCTTCGCGAGTCGACGGGATTGGGTTTTCGCCTCCATCTCGGTGTCACTTTTATAAAAAGGATCTCCTCTTAAACGGGCAATTTTATTTATTCTCTTCAAATCTTCGGCCGTAGGGCTTACTGAAAATATCTGTATCTCCGACGCTCCGGGATTGTATCCACCGTAAGAACTGGTAAATCTAAGCAATATTTTCCGCAATCTTCCAGGCTCTGGGAGGGTAATGCGCTGCGGGCCGTGGCTCATTTTCAAATGCCCTGTCACCAGCGGTTTCTGTTCATCATCAGGATAAATCTCGTAATCTTTCCAGCATTCGTTTAGAAACCAGCTCGTCCGGCCGTAATAGATAATTTCCGAAACTACGACAGGCTTGTCCCATTCAAACGTCAGGTCCGCTCCGTTTTTGTGAGTTGCCCCCTGCACACACCATGCATGTCCCGGGTCATTTTTACCACCGGCAGCGGGGATATACCCATCGGCTACAAACTCAGCCTTGTAATCCTTATTGAACTCTGAATTCGCAGTTATCCCGGCCTTTAAGGACAGGTTTTCAGGAAGTGCGCCTTTGGCCCAACAAGTATCACAAACCAAGACCAGGCAAAGCGAGATAATAATTTGAACGCGCCAACGTATGCTCGTACGAAACAGATTCTTACCCAATAATCTCATAAACATACAATAGAACCTTTCCTTGGTTAGCATACCATATTTATGCCTAAAATGTAACCATTATGCGAATGTTTATGCGGATTTTTCCGAAATTGTATCAACCACATCGAATTATACCTTTCTGCGCTATTGTCTCGAAAATCGAGCTATGAAGCTGAAGCAGGCCCACAGCCAGCCCCGTTTTTGCTGCTCGGCTTTGTCTTGCCCGGACGTGCCTGTTCTGGTAATATCAGAACGCGTCCTGAAGACCCAAATAATATTCAACGGGCCGGGGAATAGTGACAGTGCTTTTTGGAATTGGTTTTGGATTGTCAAACTTGTGAATTTTTGTCGTTCTTTATTTCATTAGTGAGGGATATATGGACTTACACATAAAAGACAAAGTTGCCTTAGTCACAGGTGGTTCGCGAGGCCTTGGCAGAGCTATATGTATGGGCCTGGCCGCCGAAGGTGCAAAAGTAGCCGTCAATTATCATAGCAGCACCACCAAAGCCGAACAGGTCGTTGAAGAAATCAAGACCAAATACAAAACAGAGGCGATTGCTGTTCAGGCAGACGTCTCAAAATCCGAACAAGTACGACATATGTTTGAACAAGCCGAGGAAACTCTCGGTCCATTGGATATATTGGTAAACAATGCCGGGACCTGGCCCACAGCCTACATAACAGACATGTCTGAAGAACAATGGGACACGACGGTCGATATAAACATGAAGGGGCCGTTTCTGACTTGTCGCCGGGCCGTTCAAAGATGGCTGGAGACCAAAAAAACAGGAAGAATTATAAACATCAGCTCGCAGGCCGCCTTTTATGGCTCAACCACGGGCCACGCTCACTATGCAGCCTCAAAAGCCGGCTTGGTAACGTTTACAAAATCACTTGCCAGAGAAGTCGCGGCAAACGGCATTTGTGTAAACGCCGTTTCTCCCGGATTCATGGCAACCGATATGTCCCGGGATGAGTTCAGGAAAAACAAGAAACAATACCTCAAGAGAATCCCTCTTGGCAGAATTGCAGAGCCTGAAGAAATTGCCAACATGGTCGTTTTCCTGGCCTCGGACCGGGCCGGCTATATTACCGGCGCGACGATGGACGTAAACGGTGGAATGCTGATGAGATAATCAACGAAAGGAACCGAATGCTCAGAACCCTCAAAGAGGTCCTCGCTGATGCCAGGAAGAACAAATACGCGGTACCGGCTTTTGACTGTGTCGAAGATGTGATGGTAAGAGCGATCCTGGAGACCTGTCAAAAGATGCGCTCACCTGTTGTTCTTATGTGCCTTATCGGGCCGGACCTTGACGGTAACGGCTGGAACTATATTCCATCTCTGATAAAAGCAGTTGTAGATTTTCATGATATCCCCGTGGCCCTGCACCTCGACCATGCAACCGATTTGGAATCAATCAGGAGAGGTATCGAGATTGGTTTTACATCCGTGATGATTGACGGCTCGGCCCTGCCCTTTGAGCAAAATGTCGAGATAACCAAAAAAACTGTAGATATGGCCCATCCAAAAGGCATAAGTGTAGAAGGTGAGTTGGGGCGTGTGGGCGGTATGGACTTGCAGGCAACAGTCCGTGCCGAGTCCACTCTAACCGAGCCGGCAGAGGTCGAGAAATTTCTCAATATGACCGGCGTCGATGCCCTTGCTGTTTCGATTGGAACTGCACATGGCGTCTATCAATCTCTTCCAAATCTAAATACTGAAAGACTCAAAGAGCTAAACGACATTAGCTCGGTTCCTTTAGTACTGCACGGCGGTTCAGGCACACCGGATGACCAGATTCAAAACGCCGTCAAACACGGTATCTGCAAGCTGAACATCTATGCCGATTGCAGAATCGCCATGGCCAAGGGTCTGCAAAGGTCGGCCATGTCCCAAACAAGAGAAGACCCGATGGCAAACGAAATGTTCGGGCCAATCAAAGAGGAACTGGTAAAAGTAGTCGAAGAGAAAATCAGGTTGTTATTTGCCGACAACAGAATTTAGGATTCGAGGGAAACGCCCAAATGAAACTACTGGCAATCAGCGACACGTATATACCGGCCGACTTTATGAGTGAAGGCCTGGCAGAATTGCAGGGCATCGGTATTGATGTCGAGGTCAGACACTGGGAGCATAAAAGCCTGATAAACTTACAGGAAGACAACCTCGCCATCGAAACCGGCGGCCCCGAAGCAGTCCAGCTACCCGACGAAATCACGCGTAACCTTGAGCCGTACCATATCGTTGTCGTACAGTTTGCGCCAATCAGCAAATCATTTATCGAAAAAGCAAAGAACCTCAAGCTAATCGGCACACTGCGGGCAGGAGCTGAAAATATCGATGTCGATTTCGCAACCCAAAGAAATATATCAGTCATAAATACTCCCGGAAGAAACGCGCGGGCGGTGGCCGAATGCACAATGGGGCTGATTCTCTCCGAGATAAGAAATATCGCCCGTTCTCACGCGAGCCTGAAAAACAAAAAGTGGGTGCGGTCTTTTCCAAACAGCAATGCCATCCCCGAGCTCTGCGGAAAGACCGTAGGCCTGGTCGGCTATGGTGCTGTCGGCCATCTGATGGCACATTACCTGGAAGCCTTTGGAAGCAACATCATTGCCTACGACCCATACTTTAAAGGTGACCCGGCCCCCGCAAAATTAGTCTCGCTTGAGACGTTGATGAAAAAGTCTGATGTTGTATCGATACACGCCAGGCTCACGGATGAAAACCATCACATGATTGGCGAACGGGAGCTATCCATGATGAAGCCGACCGCCATTTTAGTGAATACCGCCCGCAGCGGTCTGGTAGATGAGAAGGCTTTGATAAAGGCCCTGCAAAATAAAATTATCACCGGCGCAGCCGTGGATGTCTTTGATGAAGAACCGCTGCCGGCGAACCATCCGTTTATTAAGCTCGAAAATGTGACTATAACACCTCACCTGGCCGGCAGCACGATAGATTCCTTCAAAAACAATCCAAAACTAATGGCCGCCCAAATAAAAAATTGTCTGAGCAACAGCGCCAATATTCCTGTTATTAATAACATCCGGCCTTCGCTTAACGTCGACTAATGCACGAAAGAATGAAATGACCTTATAAAATAACGCTCATACTGAAATGCTGAGGACCCCGATATGGCCGAGATGACATCCGTAGAACGAGTTATGAGGACGCTGCGAAGGCAGGAGCCCGACCGGATTCCACATTTCGAATGGATTATCGACCGTAACGTGCGAGAGGCGATATGTCCCGGCTGTACAATGGAGGAATTCAGCGTTCGAATGGATCTGGATGCGATATTGACGGGCCCTGATTTCAAGAAGAAAGAGATTGAACCGGACACATATCTAAACGAATGGGGCATGACCTCAAAGAATACAGGCCAAGAACATTCGTTCCCTCTGTCCGGACCTATCCGAACGCTCGAAGATCTGAAGAATTACGAGCCGCCTGATGCGCACGCACCGGGCAGGTATGACAGCCTGGAGCGCATTGTTAAGCGATACAAAGGCGACAAGGCCATCGGTGTCCACCTCAACGACGTCTTTTCCATACCGCGAAATCTTATGGGTCTGGAAAACCTGTTGATGGCCTTTGTCACGGAGCCGGAACTTGTCAAGGGGCTTGTGAACCTATCCGTCAATATCAACATCGAAATGGCAAAAGAGGTTGCCAAATGCGGCGCCGACTTTGTCTTTACAGGTGACGATTATGCCTCCGCAGAGCGTCCGCTCATCTCGCCCGAGATGTTCCGCGAGTTTTTGTTTCCGGGCCTCAAGCGCGTTATGCGGGGATTCAAGGACGCCGGCCTGCCGGTTATCAAGCATACGGACGGAAATATTCTGCCGATACTGGATATGATTCTCGAATCGGGCATCGACTGCCTTGACCCTATCGATCCGATTGCGGGACTCGATATAGGAGAATTCAAGACCAAATACGGCGACCGCATTGCACTGAAGGGAAATGTTGATTGCGCACATACATTAACATTCGGAACGGAAAAAGAGGTTGTCGAAGAAACGCGTGAAGTGATACGAAAAGCAGGCAAAGGCGGCGGCCTGATTCTGTCGTCGAGCAACAGCATCCATTCGGCTGTCAAGCCGGGTAACTATCTGGCTATGTGGAATGCCATCAGGATGTACGGCAGGTATCCGCTTAAACTTGATGGCTGGGTCGACTCGGGAGCAGGTGAAGCATTTGCCTGATACAAACCGGAAAGAAGCGCGGACAACACAGATTTGCCCGCGCCGTTGAATCTTGGTAAGGATACTATAATGGATTACCTTGCGGGAATCGACCTGGGATCGACGAGTCTCAAGGTGATTATATATGACCTTGAGGGCAACGCCGTATCCGGGGCCAGCCGCCCTACCGAACGTTTCAATCCGTACCCTGACCATCCGGAATGGGCCATCTGGAAACCGGAGCAGATTTGGGGCGGCGTATGTGAGTCGCTGAAAGAAGCAATCGGTAAAATCTACGACCATTCGGATATCAAAGGAGTCGCAGTAACAGGTATGGGCATGGATGGCGTGCCGATTGGCAGAGATGGCAACTGGCTGTATCCGTTCATAAGCTGGCACTGTCCGCGTACAGAACCGCAGCATCGCTGGTGGATGGAGCATATCGGACCCGAAAAGCAATTTGAAGTTGGCGGCAATCAGATTTGGGTCTTCAATACGGCCCTGAGGCTTTTGTGGATGAAGGAGAACGAGCCGGAAATCCTGGCTAAAACGGATAAATGGCTTTTGATAGAGGACTTCATTAACTTCATGCTCTGCGGCAGGTACGGTACCGACCACAGCATGGCCTCGACCACTCTTCTGTTTGACCAGCGAAAACGTGTATGGTCACAGGAATTGATTGAAATATCAGGAATTGACCGCAGCCTCCTTTGCGATCCACAGCCCAGCGGTACGCCCCTGGGAAAGGTCCATGCTAAAGCAGCCGAAGCTACAGGACTGGCAGAGGGAACGATGGTGGTCCTGGGTGGTCATGATTACTGCTGTGGTACGCTTGCTGTCGGGGCATTTGAGCCCGGTGTTGTGCTGGACGTCACGGGTACCTGGGAGATTGTTGTTACCGCCCTCAGCGAGCCGATACTGACGCCCGAAGTAAGGGAAATGGGCATACCCGTCCACTCACATGTGGCCTGGCCGGATATGTGGAGCATAATGGCAGCGGCAGTGGCGGCCGATATGTTGGAATGGTTCCGCCGGGAGTATGCCTTTGAGGAAAAGCAAAAGGCCGAAAAAAACAGCGGGGAAGAATGGGACCAACTGATGAAACTCGCCCAGGCGTCACCACCCGGTGCCAATGGAGTAATGTTTCTGCCGCACATGTCCGGAAGCCACTGTCCCATCGTGGACCATCAGTCCATGGGGGCCTTCGTGGGGCTGCGAAATATCGTGACCAGAGGCGATATGCTCAGGGCGGTTATTGAGGGGCTGGATTATCAGTTCGTGCAGATAGTCCGGGGATTGGAGAAATCGCTTGGCGTCGAACCTGAAAAGTTTGTAGCAATCGGCGGCGCTACAAAAAATGAGTTCTGGATGCAGAACAAGGCCGACATGATTGGCAAGCCCATCGAGGCGCCCGAAATCGAAGAGCCAACTCCTCTCGGTGCCGCAATTCTGGCGGGAATTGGTGTCGGCCTGTACGAAAATGTACAGGATGCATACGAGAAAGTGTACAAACCAGGCAAGGTTTATCAGCCGAACCTGGAATTGACGAAAAAATATCATCAGTGGTTCAAGACCTTCGAGGCGATTTACCCGTCTCTGAAAGACTTGAACGCCCGGTTGCACAGCCTGCCGACGTAATTAACATTTGGCCGCTTCCACTCTTACTGCCTTACACAGACTATTTCAATTTGACAACTGAAAGCGTATAAGGCTTGTCCCAGGTCGTATTGACTACGCCTTCAAAGGGCCAGTCCATATTGGAAATAATAACTTCGTCGCCGCGTAAGATGGCTTCGCAGGGCTGGTCGATTCGGCCGTCGGCGCCGTCGGTGTCACCGTTCATGGCGATTGTTTCGACGGAACCGTCGGGATAAACGAGCTGTATGGCGTTCTGGACCATATCCGCAACGAGGATTCTGTTTGTCTTGTGGTCGCAAAACAGGCCGTCGGCACATTTCATTTTAGGATCCTTGACGAAAATCGTATTGGACTTGACATTACCCAGGTTGTCAAAGGTGATTTTGTGGATGGTGCCATCGGCGAAGTTGCCGCAATAGAGGTCGCCCTTCGTATCAAAGCAAAGACCGTCTGCGCCGTAACCGATAGTCGGGTGGAACGACTGAATTGTGGCAATCAGGTGCGGATCATCCTTGAGCGGTGTTTTAAGCTCAATACCTTCAGTGCCGATTTTGAAGCGGCAAATACCGCTGATTAAAGGTTTCGAATCCGGCACAAGGATCGTTTCGCTTACAAACAAATAATTACCTTTGATGGCTACTGCATTGGCAACATTCATGCCGGATACAACCGTGACCGCCTCCTGCGGCTTACCATCCTTCATGACAATTCGCATCACGCGCGATGTCTGTGGTGTTTCGGGGCTGAATTGGTTATCTGCATAATACAGGTCGCCGGAAGGTGCAAGGCAGATACCCATGGGGCCAGCCTTCCCTGTTTTGGGGTGTGGCGGCGGAATGAAGAACCTGGAAACTTTATTGTCGGCTGAGATCTTCATAATAAACGCGCCGGCATTAGGGTCATTGTAATTCGGTACGGACAAAACGAAGCTGCCGTCCGGCAGCAGCGCCATCGCATCCGGTGTATTACAATAATCCGGCAGTTCGACAAGAAGCTCGGCTTTTTTCAAGCCCGATGCCGTTTTTACCTCACCCGGACCGGTCGGTTCATCTTCTTTCTCGGCACAGCTTGTAACAATAAGACCGCAAAATACAGCCAACACAATACTCGCCCTGACAAATTGCTTTTTTGACATGATAATTTCTCCCATAAAACCTGATTTAACTTCAAATACTTCCTGCCGCTTTCCTGCGTTCCGTACCCAGGGCATCGGCAGCTATCATTGCATCGACAACCGCTTCGCTTGTTACCGGAAAACAATGACTCTGACACAGCGAGCCTTCACCCGCACAGACATCACCGATGCTCCTGAGCTTTTTGCGGTCGACACTTTTGAGGCCGATTTCTTCGAATGTTACAGGCAGACCTACGGCAACTTCGAAATCCATGGCTTCGTACACCTCCTCCATTGTTACCGCCTTGTCCAGACAGAGCTGGCTGATCACACCAAAGCCCACTTCTTCACCGTGCATCAGGCCACGGCATTCGGGAAACGAGGGCAGGCAGTTGGCGATCATATGGGCCGTCGCCAATCCCCCGCTTTCAAAGCCGAGACCCGAATGTAGAATATTGGCTTCAATTACCTTCTCTACCGACGGTGTCAAAGCGCCCTTCTCGACCGCCCGTTTTGCTTCGACGCCATGCTCAAGCAGCGTTACATATCCCAATTCCGCGATTGCCATAGCGGCCATCGTTGAGACACCACCGGCCAGATTGCCGGCTCCCGTCTGAAGCGCAACCTTCGCCTCCACCCAGGTCGCCAGTGCATCACCCATGCCAGCCACCAACGTCCTGACCGGTGCTCGCGAGATCACGAGTGAATCCACCAGAACCAGGTCAGGATTAAAAGGCCAACAGTCGAAATGCGTGAAATTCCCATCGTCGTCATACCATACACTTGCCGCACTGGTGGGCGAATCATTCGACGCAATAGTCGGACATGTGACAATCCGGAGCCCGGTTTCAATCGCCGCGGCCTTTGCGGTATCCAACGTCTTTCCACCTCCAACTCCAACTGCTATGTCAGCACCTGTGTCTTTGATGATTCCCACCACACGATCGACCTCTTTGCGCGTGCAGTCACCCTGAAAATCAACATCGACAGTTTCAAGCCCTTCCCCGGCCAGGCTGTCCAGCAGAGTCTTTCCAACGATGCCCTTAACAGTCGCGTCCCAAAGGACTAACGGTTTTTTCCCAAGTATCTTGAGGTGTTTACCGGCCTCGGCCAGGGCGTTCCTGCCCTGAACGTATTTCCTTGGGGCGATTAATATACTGTGCATGGTTTATCTCCTGAAACAAACAGGACTAAATTCGCTCCCACCTATTATGGGCGGCAAAATTTACCCTTTCAATATTCCTGCCTTATGCAGAGCCTTCTTACGGCGAGATAGTATATCACTATTTCTTGCAATTTCAAGAATTCGTGTTAATGTCTTATCAAAAGTATCTTCGAAATCGACGGCAGCGTTTGGTTGATCCACGGTTCAGGACGCAGCAAATAGTAACGGCCTGTGAGTTGTTCCATGACAATAGAGAAAGAGTATGATTTATGAATCTGAACTTGAAAGATAAAGTCGCGCTGGTAACCGGGGGCTCAGGCGGTTTGGGTAAAGCTACTTGTCTGCTTTTGGCCGGTGAAGGAGCAAAGGTAGCAGTAAACTATCGGCGCAGCGCCGAACGAGGCGATGCGGTTGTAAGAGAAATAAAAGAAAAGTTCGACACAGAAGCACTCGCGGTTTACGCCGACGTAGGAAAGGAGAGCGGTGTCCTGGCCATGTTTGAAAAGATCGACGAGACATTCGGTCGAATAGACATCCTGATAAACAACGCCGCTTACTGCCCGACATGCCAGGTCGCGGACATGACCGAGCAGATGTGGAACCATACGCTGCAGGTCAATCTGACGGGAACGTTCCTGTGTTCGCGGGAATTTGTCAGGCGTTTGCTGGACCGCCGACAGCCGGGCAGAATTGTGAACATCTCTTCGCAGGCTGCATTTCGCGGCTCGACTACCGGTCACGCTCCTTATGATGCCAGCAAGGGCGGCATCGTCTCGTTTACGGTTTCGCTTGCGCGGGAAGTTGCAGAAAAAAACATCATGGTCAACTGCGTCGCGCCCGGCATAATGCACACTGAAATAATGGATAAGGCGCTGCGAACCGATAAACAGAAGTACATCAACCGGATTCCTATCCGCCGCATCGGCAGGCCCGAGGAGATTGCTCGCGTGGTTGTTTTCCTGGCTTCTGACGGAAGCGATTACATGACCGGTGCCACCGTGGATGTCAGCGGGGGTCTTGCGATGAGGTAGTTGGGCCGGGGGTTGATCGTTAAGTTCAGCATTTTCCTTACCCTGAAATTGGGTTTGTTTGGGTTTGAATTGGGTTCGTATTGGCGTTTTATTGGCTAAAATTGGGTTCGTTTTGGGTTTGTTTGGCTTTGTTTGGCTTTGTTTTTTCCTAATTGACCAAGTGTCCATTTGCTCATAATCCCTTGTTAATACTTTATTTACGTTCAACTTGACTTTTCTGGATTTGGCTTTGTTTTGCAAAAAAAGTTTTATTTGTAGTGCGCTCACGACATTTGTAATGTTTTCTCTACAATTGTAGAGACATAAGTCGTTTATTAATCGCGGATACCTTGGGCATAAATTACGCTGATTAAAAAGATTTCGTGGACCTACTTTATAAGTAGGCAAGGACCAAAAAATTACTTGATAAGCAAGCACGGATCGTATTTGCCGGTTAAGAACGCTTAATATTAGCCACAAAAATACACAAAAATGCGCTTTATTGGTCATTTATAGTCCAAAATGTTCAATAATTTGCCTTTTTAGCAAATTTGATAGTGGTAATTGGT
>Ga0209536_100009762_pt1 | contig 14236 bp, 11 predicted proteins | sample DeeMarSeWOR28_12_FD_187461 | JGI IMG/M metagenome (GOLD analysis project Ga0209536, IMG submission 187461) | Marine sediment microbial communities from White Oak River estuary, North Carolina - WOR-2-8_12 (SPAdes) (version 2) | ecosystem: Environmental > Aquatic > Marine > Intertidal zone >...
TGTAAACAAAGTCGTAAATATCAATTCTGAAAATATTTTGGATATCAGTTGTAATCTTAACTCAGGAGGGTAAATCCAGATAAAGGGATTTGCCCTTTTTATTTACCGATAGCCGCATTTTTCGGAGCCATTAATTGACACTGACCCCGACTATGCGGTAGGTTGCATGTATCAGTTTTATATCTGAAATGACTTCAGAAAAGCTGTATATAAGGAGGTTCGTTATGTTTTGTTACCAATGTGAACAAACTGCTAAGGGCACAGGGTGCACAGTGCAGGGCGTTTGTGGAAAGTCACCTGAAATTGCAGCTTTGCAGGATCTGCTCCTTTATTCACTCATGGGGCTTTCACAAGTTGCTGTGGAAGGTCGAAAAGTTGGTGTTTCAGACAATGACGTCAATGTTTTCACGGTCAAGGCAGCTTTCTCTACGCTAACAAATGTAAATTTTGATCCTGATCGATTTATAGACTTGATCAAGCAGTCTACTACCCTGCGTGAAAAATTTAAAACACAAGTTGGCGCTGCCGGCGGCAATGTTAGATGGTCTGACGGACCTGCCGTCTTCCGACCCAAGACCAACTTGGATGACTTGGTTAAGCAAGGGGAGGAAGTCGGAATAAAATCCTATCCGGGTGATGACCCAGATATCCTATCATTAAAACATACTGTGCTTTATGGCATTAAGGGCGTGAGTGCTTATGCGGACCACGCACTAATTTTAGGACAGGAAGATGACAGTGTTTATGCATATGTGCATGAGGGGCTGGCGGCCATTCAAAGAAATGATCTGGGGGTTAACAACTGGGTCAAGATGGCGCTCAGATGCGGTGAAGCAGCCTATAAAGCCATGGATCTGCTTGATGCTGGCAATACGAACACATATGGTCACCCTGTGCCGACAAAGGTGCCGCTGGGTTATAAGAAGGGAAAAGCCATTCTTGTCTCGGGTCATGACTTGAAAGATCTCGAAGAATTGCTAAAACAAACTGAAGGGAAAGGTATTAATATCTACACCCATGGTGAAATGCTCGCAACTCATGGTTACCCTAAGTTAAAGAAATATCCACATTTCTACGGCCAATTCGGTACGGCCTGGCAAAAGCAGATTAAAGAATTTGTTGATTTCCCAGGCGCCATTCTGATGACTACCAATTGCATTCAGCGGCCCAAAAATGAATATAAAGACAATCTATTTACCAGTGGCATGGTTGGCTGGCCGGGTATTCCCCATATTTCGGATCTGAATTTTCAGCCGGTCATCGATAGAGCCCTTGAAATTCCAGGCTTTGAGGAAGATTACGTCAAACAGGAGGTTACGGTTGGTTTTGCTCGAAATGCCGTTCTCGGTGTCGCAGACAAGGTCACCGAAGCCGTGAAATCCGGAGACATTCGACATTTCTTTCTGGTGGCCGGTTGTGACGGTGCCAAACCTGGACGCAATTACTATACTGAGTTTGTAGAAAAAGTTCCCAAGGATTGCATTGTTTTGACATTGGCTTGCGGCAAATACCGTTTCTTCGATAAGGATCTGGGCGATATCGGCGGCATACCACGTCTTTTGGATGCTGGTCAATGTAATGATGCTTACTCAGCCGTTCAAATCGCTTCGGCACAGGCAAAAGTGTTCGATGTGGATGTCAATGAATTGCCATTATCGCTAATCATTTCCTGGTATGAGCAAAAAGCAGTTTGCGTGTTGCTGGCGTTGTTTTACCTTGGCATCAAAGGTATCCGCTTAGGGCCTTCATTACCGGCTTTTCTAACACCGAATGTATTGGATACTATGGTGAATAATTTTGACCTCAAGCCGATTTCATCCGCCGACGAGGATCTCAAAGCCATTTTAGGATAATTATCCTATCATTGAATCTTGATACTAAACCTTAGAATTGGCTATTGCTGAACAGAATCTAAATTCAATGGAAGTGTTAATCGAAAAGTGGCCCCTTTGCCTTTCTCGCTATTTATTTGAATATCTCCTCCCAGACAGCGGGCCAAAATGAGAGCACCGGCCAACCCAAGTCCGTGTCCCTTTCGCGGTACGATGGAACATTCCTTTACTTGAGCATAGCGTTTGAATATCAAATCATGATGCTCGGGATCGATTCCCGGCCCATCATCAATAACTTCTGTGACAAGCTGATCGTTGGCTAACCCCATTTTTATCTCGATTCGACGTTGCCGGTGGTGGAGGGCATTTTTGATGAGATTTCCGATAATCTGGCGGAATTTGACTTCATCCTGAAACATCTCAGTTTTGGCTGCCTGGGGATCAACGTCCATTACGACGCCGGATTTGGATAAAAATTCCCTGGCCTCGCCTTCGCTGGTGCAGTTTCTGAATTCTTCAAAAATGGATCCGGCAGCAGTTTCAAGGGAATCCTTTAATGCATGGTAAGCGGATTCAGCGGGTTGAAACCGACAGCAAATAAAGCACCCGGCTTCGGAGCGTCCAATTTCCAACAGATTATTCAGCATCTGCCGGGCCTTCTTCGAATTTCTTAAGGTTCGTTTGAGTGTCTTCTTCTGACGGCGGGATAAAGCTCCGTATTTATCTTGTCTTTCCAGCAGTGTTCGAAGGCCGGTTTCAATGATAGACATCGGATCCTTGAGTTCATGGATTAAAAATTCTATTTCAACATCGCGGAAGAAATTTTCCGGTGTTTCTATTACCTGATGGGATTTTTGCTGGTGTTGGGTTTCTTTGTTCATCTTTGATCCGCCTGGTTAATTTCTTTTACTGTAAATTCGTGGACTCAAATCATTATATTTTTAGCCTCGTGACAAGGCTGCTTTTCCATTCAGGTGCAAGGTTCAGGGTGCAAAATACAAGGAAAGGGTACCGAGTCAACCCTTTTATCCTTGAGCCCCGAGCTTTCGGTCTCAAGCCGTTAAAATATTTATCGGTTATCTGTTTAATCTGTAAAATCTGCGGATTAATTCCCATCTGATTCTTCTTTTGAAACTCGATCAGAGGCATAAAACTGAACGGTGACCGTTGTTCCACCCGATTCTTGACAGTCTTCCGTGCTCCGGCAGTGATCACAATCTTTTATTTTTCCGGGGCAATTATAGCTTTCCTTGCCAATAACACGGCATTGATCGGATGTCATCTGAAGTTTGAAATTATATTTTTCGGAAAAAATCTTCATCCTCAGTAAATCGAACCCTCTGCCACCAGCCTTAAAATCATAGGGTTTACGCGTAGAATACTGCATGGTATCGTAGGTAGTAAAGTAATTTTCAAAGATCAAGCGCAGATTTTCCTCGCTGATGCCCACACCATTGTCTTTGACTTCAAATTCAGGACCGACCTCACCTTGACGAACTGTGACCAGGATTCGTCCATCATCCGGTGTATTTTCAATTGCGTTGCGAACTAGGCCTTCCACGATCTTATCCAATACATCTGACGGTATCCATATTGCCGGTGCGGGGGAAATGCGCGTTTCTACTCGGCATTTTCGATGCGCAAACCGCGGACGCAGCCCTTGGACTTTTTGCTCAACAAATTGCCCCAGCAGGATTTCTTCGGATTTTGATTCTTTGGGGCCAAAAAGCGCCTCTATTTTTTGGCGTATTCGGTCGATAATATCTTTTTCGCCCAATTCCTCGGTTACCAGCAACTCGAGCTCATCCAAGCACGCATCCAACAAGGTCGATAGCATATAATAGGTCTTGTAGTCCTTTTCTCTCAGGATATCCTCAATCTCGTACTGCATCTCGAGAATTCGATCAAGATTTCTTTGGGCCCTTTCCAGAATCATTTGCCGGCCATCGTCTTTGAGACCCGAAAGTCGTTTGCTCAAAAGACCTATTGAGGCAGCCAGGACAGATAGCGGGGTTTTTAATTCATGTGAAAGGTGATGAATGACGTGGTCTTTGGCGCGGTTAAAACTCTTAACCTCTTCATATGAACGTTGCAGTTCCTCATATATGCCGGCATTTTCAATCGGAAGGGCAACCAGGTTGGCAATGGTGCTCAACAGTTTGACATCGGCCTGATCAAACTGCCCTTCTTTTTTGTTCACCGCACACAAGACACCGATCATTCGACCCTGAGTCTCAACGGGAACATCCAACATACATCGGGTATGGTATCGTGCCTGCTGGTCGACCCTGCGGAAAAAATGGGGATTTTCGTAAACGTCGTTGACTATCTGAGGTTTTCCGGTTCGGTAAACCAGACCGGCGATACCCTTATCTACGGGGAACCGGATTTCTTTGAAGTAATTTCCGGTTTCGCTGTCATCAAACGCCGCTTCGCGAAAGAAAAATTCCTTATTTTCCTCGTCCAGAAGGATCACCATTGCACCTTCAACACCCAAAAGATCCTGTACTTCTTTGGTTATGATTTCCAGGCGTTTATCCAAACCGCGATATTGAGGTAATGCCTGGGCGATAAGAAAAAGCGCCTGATTGATTCTTGCATTGCGTTTTTCTACCGTTACATCTCGCAGCGTGATGACTTGACCGGCGGGTTGATTGTCTTCATCATAAAAGATGGCGCCATCGATGATAATATCCAGTAATCTCCCGTCTTTTGTTAACCGTTTGGTTTCAAACCCATGGATAGCTTTCTCCTTTAACATCTGTTCGATACCCTGGCGCGTTTGCTCTCTATGCGATTCCGGGACAAAAGGGATAATTTTACCCTCCAACTCTTTCAATGTCCATCCAAACACGTCTTCAAACGCCGGATTCAAATATGAAACGGTACTGTCCAGATTAAAAGCAAAAACGGGATCAGGAAGGAATTCAAGCAGTGCCCGGAATCGCTTCTCTGCACGGCTGCTAACCTGTGATAATTCCAGTGCGCAGGCCTCAGACTCTTTTAGTGCCTGTTGAGCTAAAAATTTATCGGTCACATCCCGCGCAATACCTCGAAAGCCGATTTTTTCTCCTTTTGCATCGGTGATCAAATTAGCTGAAATTTCCAAATAGCGCGTTTCTCTGTCTTTGCGCGTGATTTCCCAGTGGATATCCGTAACTCCTTTACCCGTGCGATAAATACCATTAAAGGCTTCATAGGCAATTTTAGCATTTTTTTCATCCATGAACTCACTGAAGTTACGATCCCGGATCTCGTTGCGCTGAAATCCGAAAATACGACAGAGGGCATCATTGAAAAATTTAAAATTACCGTGAATATCAACTTCGTAAAACCCATCGGCAACATCCTCGATGAATACACGATAGCGGTCTCTCTGAATCTTCTCTTCTTCGGGTTTTATATCCGGCGTGTTAGCGCGGTTTCCCGTCGATGATTCGGCGTTTTGGGATGAATTATGTTTTCGTTTACTGGAAGGCATGTGCAATCTCTATTTCGTCGGCGAAAACCTGGTTCCTTGAGCCCATCGAAGATCCCGCTCTGCGGGGGTCAGCAATAATTGGCTCTGCCGGTAATAATTGCATTCCCGGCCTCCAGCCAAGCAGGCGAGGCAGGCGGGTGTGTCGATATGATGTCGCTAAGCGCCCTAACCGTTTGTTTCAAGGATGTCAAATGACTCGGCATCCAATAAATTGATCTCGTTTGATTGCAAGATTTCAACGGCCTTATCATTATCGCTAAATCGAAAAATCATAACGGCCTTACCTTTGGAAAACCCAATAAATGCATACATAAATATAACATTAACTTTTGCTTCTGCGAGCGGTTGAAGGATTCTGGCCAGGCTACCGGGCTTATCTTCAATTTCAGCCGCAACGACTTCATTGACATAAGCCGGAATTTGCATTTCCATTAAAATTCGTCGGGCCTTAGCAACATTCGATACGAGCAGTCGCAATTGTCCAAAAGCTCCTGTATCAACCAAATTAAGCGCCCGGAGATTAATGCCCGCTTTTCCCAGCGCATCAGTCACTTCAAACAGACGACCCGGAGCATTTTCAATGGATATAACAATTTGTTTTAACTTCATGCGAACCTCCTCAATATATTAGCCATAAATCTTGAAAATAGCATTAATTCGAATAACTTAGAGTCGAACTAAAATATAAGTAGGGTGAATTTGGTGTCAAGCAATCAGCCTGCTGCACCCATACAGGAGCAAATTTGGTTTTATATTGAGTGAAAAAGCTCAATTGGGAGTTCATTGCTATCTGTAATGAGCAAAAAAATAAAAGAAATACCGGTGATATGTCAAGAAAGAAAGCAACTTGGAAGTTTATGTGTGGCTTCCTTTAGTTAGTTTCCATCTGGAACTGATTTTCTGAATTATGAAAATCACCAAAAACCAATCAGCCCTGCTATCGGCAGGGCTGATTGGTTGAAATACAAATAATTGGCTTCATCCGTTTTGTTCGGATTAAGCCTTGATCTTCTTTACCTCCTCTGTAATCGCAGGCAACATATTAAATAGATCACCAACAATACCAAAATCAGCCTTAGAGAAAATGGGTGCCTCAGGATCTTTGTTAATGGCCACGATATATTTTGAGGTCGACATACCGGCCAAATGCTGAATGGCACCGGATATACCACAGGCCACATACATCGTCGGTGATACCACTTTGCCGGTCTGCCCTACCTGATCACTGTGCGGTCGCCATCCCTCATCCACTGCAGACCGCGAAGCGCCAACAGCTGCGCCCAGCGCAGCAGCCAATTCCTCAACCGCAGCAAAATCCCCACCGGTTCCGCGTCCGCCGGATACGACAATATCGGCTTCGGTTAATTCGACCTTGTCACCCGTTTCCATGACCTTTTCAAGGATCGCTGTTTTTACCTCTCCCACCTGAACCGCCGGTTTTTCGGTGGCAAAATCCTTGGAGGTTTCAGTGATCGTCATAACATTCGGGCGAATTGCCACAATCTGGGGAGAGCCCTCTATTTCAACATCCGCCAAAACTTTACCTCCGAACATCGGCCGGGTATAGGTCAACTGCCCGTTTTCCAGCTTAACGGCAACACAGTCCATGGCCACACCGGCATCTAACCGAGCCGCTAAACGTCCGGCAAGATCCTTGCCCTGCATCGTGGCCCCCAGAATTATGACAGCCGGATCCAGACCTTTAATTAATTCGGCTAACACATTGGTGTAAGCATCGGTTGTATAATCCGCCAATGATGGATCATCAGCCACAAGCACTTTATCAGCGCCATATTTCCCAAGTTCACCGGCAATGCCTTCAATGCCGGATCCAAGTACGGCAGCTGTTACCTCAGTGGAAAGGCCATCGCCCAGTCGTCTGCCTTCGCTGACCGCTTCGAAGGATACTTTGCGGTATTCTCCATCCATCTGTTCCGTGATAACAAACACACCTTGTGCCATATGTAACTCCTTTTTATTTCGGCCCGGACTTCGCTCTCCAGGCCTTTTTTTTTAGAAATAATTTATACCATCACACTTGAAATTAGTTCACTTCCCGAACATCAAATAATTTTGGTCTCTTCATGCAATACTTTCAACAGTTGAGCAGCAATCTCAGCGGGAGATTCGCCCTCAATCATTCGCACCGCTTGTCTTTGTGGCGGAAAACGAAGGGTTTTTATCTTGAGCTTGCGGTTGGTCGCACCCACTGACTCCGGATCAATGCCTAGATCAGCAGCGGTCTTAACATCAACCGGCTTCTTTTTGGCTTTCATAATGCCGGGTAATGATGCGTAGCGGGGTTCATTGAGCCCGCGCTGGGTCGTTAGCATTGCAGGCAAGGCAGCCTCTACGACAACTGAGCCACCTTCAAGGGTACGATGACACTTTATCTTACCATCACCCAATTCGGTCTTAACCACCATGGAAATTTGGGGGATACCTAAGAATTCAGCGACGGCGGCAGCAACCTGATAGTTGTCTTCGTCCACGGCACGATGGCCGGCAATGATCAAATCATATGGTAGCTCCTTCAAAGCGGCAGACAATATTTTAGCCGTTGCCAGGGCGTCGCTGCCCTCAGTTGCCGGATCATTGATATGCACACCTTTATCCGCCCCCATGGCCAGAGCCGTTCGAATGGCTTCGATAGTTTTTTGAGGTCCCATGGATAAAATCGTAACCGTGCCACCCTGGGCCTCTCTGATTTGCAACGCCTCTTCAACGGCAAGTTCATCGTATGGGTTCATGATCCATTTGATATCCTCTTTTTTAATCGACACCCCGTCATCTGCAATCGAAATAATGGATTCGGTGTCCGGCACCTGTTTCACTAAAACAACTATTTCCATATTTTACTCCTTTCATATGACTGGAACTGGTTTTGAAAATTATATCTTTTACTTGGATGCTGTGCTTTCTGATCATGGTTAGTCTATTGCTAATTAGCCGGTTTGCCGGTTAAATATGAACAATATCGATTTTCATCCGTAACATTGGCTTGACAAAATAACGGGCAAACGGCAAACCGGTTAACGGGCTTACCGATTTGCTTTGCGAATCCCAAGCTGATCCAGGGCAATAATCCATTTACAAATATTTGCCGAGCCTTCCACCATGGTATAAGTGGGCGCATCCCGGAAGAAGCGGGCAACCGGATATTCGGTAGAATACCCATAGGCGCCCAAAATCCGCATGGCATAATTGGCACATTTGGTGACTACCTCACCGGCGAAATATTTGGCCTGGGCAACATCAAGCCCGTTATTCAATCTTCCCTGATCTTTTGCCCACGCCGCTTTGTAAACCAGCATCCGGGCCGCTTCAATCTCGGCAGACATCTGGGCGATCATATCCTGATTCATCTGAAATTCTCCGATTGCCTTACCGAACTGTTGGCGTTCATTGCTGTACTTGATGGCTTCATCCAGGCAAGCCTGTGCCAGTCCCACCGCACCGGCAGCGGCGGAAAGGCGGGTTTGATTGAGTGATCCAAAAAGGATTTTAGCCCCATCTCCGGGTTTTCCAAGAATGTTTTCTTTGGGAACTTTTGTATCTGTGAGGTATATCTCGCCCGTTGGCGATGAGCGCGATCCCATTTTATCCAAATCCGTGGTCCTGACATCATTGAAGTTCTTAAGTTCCACAAGAAAGGCAGAAAGGCCTTTTGATCCCTGCGATTGGTCCGTATAAGCATAGTAAACAATGATATCGGCCAAATCAGCATTGGAAATCCATGTTTTTGAACCGTTTAAGAGCCAATGATCACCTTTATCTTCAGCTTTGGATTTCATGGCCATAACATCCGAGCCCGCATTCGGTTCCGTCATGGCAAATCCGCCCATGTATTCGGCGCTGACCAGCTTGGATATGTATTTTTGTTTCAATTCCTCACTGCCATAGGTAAATATGGTGTAAGCACACCCCAGGGTCTGCATATTGATTTGAACCCTGAGGGAGCTTGACGCCCTAGCGATCTCCTCAGTGACGATCATGGCGGCCAGCCATCCCATTTCCGATCCACCGTATTGTTCGGGAATTACCGTCCCAAATAGGCCGAGTTCACCCATTGGCTTTATGACTTCTTCGTAAGGAAAATAATGCTTCTCATCCCACTCATCGGCAAAAGGCGCAATTTTTTCGTTTGCAAAATCGCGTACCATGTCCTTTAGCATTTCAAGTTCCTCTGACAGGCTAAAATCCATTTTTAATCCTCCTAATGATCTTAATAAACTAGATGAACACTTCGTATACAGTATGCTCGTCTTGATTAAGGCTTGGAATATAGAAGAAGGCGTTCTGGGTGTCAAGAAAGAAAGTAGCTAAACGATTAGGAATTTCACCACATTCGGAAAGTATTGACAATTTTATAGGGCTAAATGATTCAGCAAGTCTCAATGCAGCTATCGGACATCAGATGCAGTTTTGCAGCCGGTTTTAGCCGCCAAGATAGGCTTCCTTGACCTTGGGGTTATCCAAAAGCTCGCTGGCAGATCCCTCCAGCACGATTTCACCGGTTTCAAGCACAAAGGCATGATGGGCCACCTTGAGGGCTGCCTTGGCATTTTGTTCAACAAGTAAAATCGTGGTGCCCGTTTGGTTGAGTTGGTTAATAACGGAAAATATTTCTCGGACGACAAGTGGGGCAAGGCCCATAGACGGTTCATCCAACAAGATCAGTTCCGGTCGACCCATCAAGGCTCGAGCAATCGCCAGCATTTGCTGCTCACCTCCGGAAAGGGTTCCGGCCACTTGTTTGGTGCGTTTTTTTAAGATAGGAAACAACCGGTAGACGCGTTCAGTCCGTTCCTCAATTTCTGAACGATTGCGCCGTTTAAAATAAAGATAGGCGCCCAGATTGATGTTGTCCTGAACCGTTAAATGCCCAAAAATCTGCCTTCCTTCCGGTACCTGAGATATACCCAGGGAAACAATCTTGTTGGCGGGTAGTGCGGAGATATCCTGATCTTTATATAAAATGCCTCCCTCTTTGCTTTTCATGAGTCCTGAAATAGACTTCAGCAAGGTGGATTTACCGGCGCCATTGGCTCCGATAATCGACACCACCTTGCCTTGAGGAACTTCGATGGAAACACCTTTTAGCGCAGGTATGCTGTCATAAAAAGCTTTAAGGTTTTCGATCTTAAGCATCGTTTTCCTCACCACCTAAATACGCCTCGATCACCTTGGGATTATTCTGTATTTCCTCCGGGATACCTTCGGCGATTTTTTCGCCGTAGTTTAGCACCATGATTTCATCCGATATATCCATAACAACCTTCATGTCATGTTCCACCAACAAGATGGTAATTCCTTTTTCTTTGATGCGTTTGATCAAATCCGCTGCCGCCTGGGTTTCGGTTTCATTGAGCCCGGCAGCGGGCTCGTCCAAACAAACCAATTCGGGTTCGGTGGCCAGGGCCCTACCGATTTCCAAAATTTTCCTGTCACCCAGAGGCAAACTGTCTGCGGATTCTGCAGATCTATTTGTTAAACCAATAAACTCAAGAACTTCCATAGCCTTGGAGCGGATCTGCGCCTCTTTGCGCGTGACTTGGGGTAGTCGAAAACCCGAGGCAATAAATGATGAGCGGGTGCGCGTATGACAACCCACCATGACATTTTCAAGAACAGACATGTTTGTAAATAGTTCGACCGTCTGAAAGGTTCGAGAAATACCGAGTTTTGCGATTTCATGGGCTTTAAGAGTCTCGATAGATTGTCTCTTAAACCGAACTGCTCCCTCAGTGGGCGGAAACGTACCGGTAATAACATTAAATAACGTGGTTTTTCCTGCGCCATTGGGACCGATAATGGCTTTGATCATTCCTTTTTTGACCTGAAAATCTAAGTTGATCAGCGCCATTAAACCGCCGAAGGCCATCACCACCTCTTCCACCTCCAGTATGTGTTCTGTCAGCGTCTCGTTCATCAATCAGTTATCTCCTGAACCAACCTTTGACAATTCCCGGTATTCCTACGAGTCCATGGGGTAAAAAAATGGTGACTAACAAAAGGATGATCCCATAGACGATCACTTCAAATTCTTCGAAAAAATGGAGCCATTCAAAACTTAAAAAGGTCACCAAAAACGCTCCGACAATTGCTCCCCAAACCTCGTGCATACCGCCCAATGCAATCATGATCAGCAGCTTGATTGAAAAGAATAAATCGAACGTAGATGGATTGATGAAATTTAAATAATGAGCATATAGACTTCCGGCCAACGATGCCAAAATGGCGGAGTAAACAAATACCACTATTTTGAAGCGGGAGACATTCACTCCCATGGCACTAGAGGCGGCTTCACTGATGTGAATCGCCCGTAAGGCGCGACCGCTGCGGGATTGAATAACATTAATGGTAAAGATAAAGGCCGCAAATACGAAAAACCAAACTAAATAATAATATCTTAAGACTGTATCAAATTCAAAGCCGAACAGGCTTAATCCCGGAATACCGCTCATTCCGTCCGGGCCGCCGGTCCATTCTATCTCTTCATTAAAGACAATAAAGACAATAATCCCAAAGGCTAACGTCGCCATGGCCAGATAATGACCTCTAAGCTTTAAGGAGGGCACCCCCACTAAAACGGCCACCGCGGAGGCAATCAGCGTGCCGATTACCATGCAAAGCCAGGGATTTAGTTCAAAATGGACCGTCAGGATAGCTGATATATAGGCGCCGATACCGTAAAAAGCGGCTTGCCCAAGAGAAATCTGGCCGGCATAACCCATCAGCAAGCTGAGTCCAATAGTTATCAAACAATAAATCCCAGCAAAGATCATGAGATCCGGATAGTTTCCAATTGCCGGAATTTGACCGGCTATCCATGGAAATACAATGATAAACAGCCCAAATACAACAATCGGAAGTTTACGAATCCGCAGCATAATTAAAACCTTTTGATCTTGCTGATTTCAACACTGCCCAGCAGACCGCTGGGCCTGAAAAAAAGCACCGCAAGCAACACGATCAAGGCAAACGCATCCTTGTAGCCGGATGAAATCAATCCGGCCCCAAAGGATTCAATCGTACCCAAAATCAAACCACCGAGAATGGCTCCCGGAAAACTGCCCAATCCTCCCAGAACAACAGCCCCAAATCCCTTTATTGCCAGCATGGCCCCGCGATCGTATTCCATTAGAGAGATTGGAGTTACTGTAATACCGGCCACCGCGCCAATAGCCGCCGAAAGGGAAAAGGACAGCAATATCATCCATTTGACATTAATTCCCATCAAACTGGCTGCATCCGGATTATCAGCGCAGGCGCTCATGGCTTTGCCGATAATAGTTTTCTCAAAGAACAGGGTTAATAAGATGACAGTCACGATCAGAAAACCGATCACCCAGAAATATTGGGGTTGTATAACGGCTCCTAGGAAATTAATGGGAGTACGTCCGGAAAATGCAGGTAGATCAAAGGGATCCTTTCCCCAGATAAACATGGCCGTGCCCTTAATAATGATGGACGCGGCAATCGTCGCAATAATCAATGTGAGAACCGAAGGCTGGCGAATAGGACGGATGGCCAGCCGGTCCAACAGCATCCCGACTAGAGTAACCAAAATGACGGTTATCGGAAAAGCCAGAATGAGGGGAAGACCAGCAACGGCATGTAAAAAAACCATGATCAACCCCCCCAACATGACAAACTCACCTTGAGCGAGATTGATGATTTCGGTTACATTGTAGATAATATTAAATCCGATGGCCACCATGGCATAAACACTGCCAACGGTAAGACCTGTGATCAGATATTGGAAAAGCTGACTTGCAAAAGAAAATTCTTCCATTGGTATCTTAGCATAAAAAGTGAGGGTGGTGAATTCACCACCCTCACGAGGTGTTAAAACATGGTCTAAAGCAGATTAATCTGCCATTGCCCAATCCCCGTTTTTGACAACAATCATGTTAAAGGCATCTTGCCAGACTAAACCATTGTGATCATCTATTGAGAAATTAAAAACACCATGTTGGCCGACAAAACCCTTCTTATTCTCAAGATAATCCCGGATTTTAGCCCTGTCGCAGCCAGTGACTTTAAGAGCATCAGCCACCAAATTCAAAGCATCCCACGCATGCCCGCCAAAGGTGCTGACCGGCTCGTTGTATTTGCCGGTGTAGTTTCTGTTATATTCCACCGCAACTTTCTTTTGCGGATGGTTTGCCGGCAGCGCATCGGGTGTAGCGCATGCACCTAATGGTGTGTAAACGCCCTCGGCAGCTCCAGCCGCCAGCTCAATATTTTTTTTGCTTCCAAATCCGTGGCTCTGATAGAATACAATGTTGGTCATTCCCAAATCCCGATAATTACGAAGCACGGTAACCTGAGTTGGACCGATAGACCAGTTGACAATAGCTTGTGGTGCCACCCCTTTTATCTTGGTCAATTGTGCAGTCATATCGGTGTCTCTCGGTCCATAGGATTCATCCGCCAAAATAGTAATGCCGTACTGGGGTGCCAACCGGATGAGTTCGCTCCGTCCGCTTTTTCCAAATCCAGTGGTTCCAGTAATTATGGCGATTTTAGTGATGCCCTTCTTTTTCATATGAGAATAAATCGCTTCAGCGGCCATGCTATCTGACTGGGGCACTTTAAAAACCCATTTGTACTGCTTACCCGTCTTTTCGTCGGTAACAATTTTATAGCTGGCCGCAGCTGATACCACAGGTATCTCAGATTGTTGAGCTATGGGGACAACAGCAATGGATAGTCCGCTCAACGATGGCCCGATAATAGCACAGACTTTGTCTTGGTTGATTAATTTTTTGACAGCCAAAGTAGATTTGGTGGCGTCGCCCTCATCATCATAAATGATAAGCTCTAGTTTTTTGCCATTTATGCCACCCGCTTTATTGATTTCATCAGCAACCATCAGAGCGGTCTTTTTTTCAGGATCCCCTAAAAACGACGCACG
>Ga0209536_100009763_pt1 | contig 14236 bp, 15 predicted proteins | sample DeeMarSeWOR28_12_FD_187461 | JGI IMG/M metagenome (GOLD analysis project Ga0209536, IMG submission 187461) | Marine sediment microbial communities from White Oak River estuary, North Carolina - WOR-2-8_12 (SPAdes) (version 2) | ecosystem: Environmental > Aquatic > Marine > Intertidal zone >...
ATGTTCGTGTGTCCGTGAGCATCGACGGTGCAGAAAAAATGAATGATGTTATCCGCGGGAAAGGTTCGCATGCGAAAGCGGTTTCCGCGATTAAACGGTTGTCAGGCGCGGGGCTGCTGAACTGTTTAGTGTACACGTTTGCCAATGTCGGCGATGCGGGTACGAATGTTAACGAGGAGGATTTCACACATGTACTTGACTTGGCGGAGAAGTACAGTGCAAGGTGGGTTATTTATCACGGTTTCATTCCCTATAGCAAGTACAAGGAAAGTTTGAAGGCGGATCCGTCGCCACAGCAATACGAGTGGGCTTGGAACAAGATCTATGACCTTCGCGCGAAGTATAAAGGAAAACCTGAAATCAACGTTTACTGCCCCTTCTTCGCCCGCATCGCTAAGCAGCGTGGGCTGCCTGATTTCGACGAGTGGTTTAATCATTTCTTTTTGGGCAGGTGTTTCTTCGGCAAGTTCATGAGCATAGCGGAAAACGGAGACGCTATACCCTGCAGCTTCAACGATTTGTACAGGTTCGGGAACGTCAAAGAAAAACCAATTAAAACCATTTGGGAGGAGCTTCAGGCTTCTGAGTTCTTTTCGAAGGTCAGAGACAAAACTCACTTGAATGGCAAGTGTGGTGTCTGCGAGTACCGTGAAATCTGCGGGGGATGCCGTACTGCAGCGGAGTTCTACACGGGTGACGTTTTCGGTTCTGACCCGAGATGCGCGTACATACCTAAAGTGCTGCGTGAAAAATAACGAACAGTTGCGAGCACGAGTTAGGTGGGCTTAACTAGAAAAGGCGAATTTCACTTGTTTTTCCATTTGCCCATTAGGGTTCCTTTTTTGCCTTTTTTCGTGGAACGTTGCCTAACTCTATAGTAGTGTCCTTTGATCTTGACTCTTTTTCTAGGCGGCTTTTTTGCCATTTGGATCATTCTACATTTAATTTTCGTTGTAAAGAAAAGCTTTCGGTATTAAGAATAACTATTAAAAATCATTGAATGGAATTTGAATAGTCTATTCTGCACTCTTAAATACCAGAGAAGTTCCTCTTATTAGAAAGGCGGCTTGCAGTGTGGAACTTGTCTTTGTTTTCCAGTTTTGTCAAGCGGTTGTAGCAGTCATCTTCGCCGTATTTATCTCTGACTTCAGAAGAAAAAGAGGCATGGTTCCGTTGATCAGCGAAAAATGGACTTACGCGTTGAAGTTTATTCTTTTTGCTCCACTGCTTGTTTACTCTTACACAATCCTCACTTTAAATGTGCTGTCACCGGTTGACTTTGTCAGTTTCGGCTTTAGCTTTCTGGGCACCGCGATGGTGGTGAAGGCTAAATGGGACCTTTCAAGACACCACACTTGGGTGGGGTTCTGCATGAATCCCCCCAAACTTGTTGCCCACGGCATATACTCATACATAAGGCACCCGCTTTACGCAGGCGTTTACCTTTTTGTTTCCGGGCTAACATTAACAGTAACTCTGCACACGAGTCTGTACTTAATTGCGCCTGCTGGACTTGCTTTAATATACGTTTTGTCTTTTCTAGCAGTTTCAGCTTCACGAGAAACTAGAAGGCTCGAAAAGAAACTCGGGCGAGAATTCACAGAGTACAAGAAGCAAGTTCACTTCTGTCTGCCTCTGAGAAAGTATTCAAAGCGAGAGCATGAGTGAAATTCAAATATATCTAAAAACAAAGCTTTACTATTACTGAAGAAGGTGAAAGGATTTGTGGCATGAATATCCAATTCCATCAGATTTTGACAAACAGAAAGAAATCATTCGTGCACTGAAGAACTGGATACAGCAACTCGAAAATGAGATGCTCATAGAGGGTTTTTCATTTAGTCATTATTATGGGGATCTTCAGAACCCAAACGAGCCAGATGAGTTAAGGGTTAGATTTCAATATAGTGACGAACAAAGCCGATATAGAGTAGAGTTGGAACTTGAAAACGAAGTGAAAAACCTGTTGCCAAACTACGTTAAGCAAGTAGAAGAGGTGGGTTCTTATACAACTGAAAGCCACGTGTTGCAAGCATACGAATTTGGAAGCAGGTGTGCTTTTTTTGCTTGGGATCAAATAGATAATGGGCGTTTTCCAGAGAGCTACTTTGATCAAGCTTCTATCCTAAAAACCCATAGAGGCGTTGTTGCCAAGCGGATACCATTAGAATTTCAGACTCATTTAAACCACGCAGTAATGAATTCTCTTGGTATCCCCAAAAACCCAGATGAAAGAGCGATCCTCATAAGAAACCTAATGGATTCAACCAATTCGAAAACCAAAAAAGAGCTTATAAACTGGTTACAAACAAAATGGATTGATTTCTAATCTTAAACTCAAACAACTCATTTAGTACCATCATCGAACTGGTTCATTTTTGATTAATTTTAGCTAATAGCAAAAGTGTGTGATTGTGGTGGGGTCGCCTGGATTTGAACCCTCATCAAAGTGGAGATATATCCTGCACAACTTCCCCTTTTTTGCCAACTACTTCTTTTGGCTGCTCACGAGTAAGAGAAGGTACACTGAATTAGTATGAAAATGGAGTTCAAACGTTCTAAATATCCTCCAGATGAGAATTCAATAGTTTGCTTAAGAGATAAAAGGAAAGCGACTGACAAGGATGTTTTCAAAAGCTACTAAAAAGAATGGGAATATGCAGTTAACTACTACAGAGAAAAAGACATAATGTTGCACTTAAACCGGAATTTCCAGATAAGAAAAAGATGAATATAGTATAACCTACTTTATTAAGAAAAAACCCTTTTTTGGTTGATTCGCTATTTTGTTCGTTTGCGCAGAAGTACAGCTCCAGTTGCGGCCGCAGAAGACAACACCATTATGGCAAGGATAGTTATGCTTTCAGGAATGGTTGGGTCCGGATTTGGGGTAGACGCGTAATTAATGTATCCCCAGCTATCGGGAACGTCTGGGCTACCAGCTGGCGTGGCATCTGCAGGTGGCCATTGCTGAGTTGTTGCATTGCTTTCATCGTAGTAGGAAACGAACTCTCCCCACGCATAACCCACTAGAGGGCTCCCAAGTGACGTGTCATCGTGAAAATCGAAGAGCATTTCGAATACGTAGTGTTCAGCTTCAATTCTCGGAGTTGAAGTCAAACTTTGAGCTATCTCCAAGAGACTACCACTTGCAGTAGCTACAACCCAGCCTGATCCATCTCCTACGAACCATTGAACAGTCGCAGAGCCGCCGTGTCCGGTAACTTCCAATTTTTTATCATACTGTGTAGGATTTAAGCCTCCATCAGGCTCGGTTGCACCGCCATCGGCGGTTCCGTCAAAACATATTGTCAACTTGTCTCCGGCGTCGGTTGTGTTGTCAGTAACTTCAACGATACAGCAAAAAACATTTGGAGTCATAACCCATTCGTCATGGAAAATAGAGCCATTCCCGAAGGATTCGGCTCCACTGGCAATCCAGTCAGCGTCAACGATATAATCTCCATCAATAGTTGGCACAGTATCAGACTGATATAATGTGTGCGTATAGTCAAAGTTAGGTGCTGTTGCAACTCCTACTAGTAGTAGCGCAAATAGCAATATCACAGAAAAGGAGACGATGCTAGTTTTTTTCATTTTCATCTTTTCTCCCTTGCAGATATTAACTTTCTACACTCCAAAATGCTTAAAAAATTTTCTGTTCTTTAAGATATCTCTCGCTCAATCCCTTTTTTCGCAACAATAATTTTGGCTTCGGTTATAGGGAAAAGTATTGCTTGAATAAACGCATAAAAGGGAAACAGCGATTTCAACTCATCACGCTATCTCTCGCTCCAATCAAATCTGTAATAATTAGGAAAAGAATTGGAACAGTTTTGGTTTCAATTTTGAAAAATCATTTAATAAGCGTTTGGGCAAAGCTTGCTCCAGGCAAAACGGAGGTGGAAAAAATAGAAAGAAAAACCGCGGCGATCGCCCTACTACTATTAACAGCATTCGCGACAGTCATTGGAGGGCTAATAGTGACGACACAGGCAACCGTAACAAACTCAACCACGTCAACGATTGAAGACCTGAACGACAACGCAGATCTATTTCAAGGCATGATAACAGGTGAGCAAGGATTCAGTGGAGAAATGGGATTTAGAAGAGGACATAGAGGACATGGAGGATTCATGGGCGACATGGGCAACATCGAAGTCAGCTCCGAATACACAGAAAATGTAAACGCCATCCTTGACAGCGACTCAGACGTGCAGGATCTAATATCTGAAGGCTACGAGATAACTGCAATAAAACCTATAGTTAAAAATATCATTGAAGCCGACGGAACACTCGCTACAAAAGCCACTACTGCAGTAGTAACGCTGCAAAATGGCACATCCGGCTATGCAACAGTCAACGTGGACGTTGAACAGGCAAAAGTAACACAAATAGTCATAATTACCAGAACAGTCATAGACAAAACCACAGCCTAAACCTGAAATTAGAATGCAGTTTCAAAGAAAACATGGTACAGCAACTCAGCAGCTTTCCCATTTTCCTCCTTTCTGCCCATAAATAATTTGTAAGACGAAGCGCAGAAAAGAACGAAGGGCTGAGAAGACTTTTGGACAGACCTAGTTTAATACTCATCGATTTTTCTCATTTTTCTCTTCTCTCATCTCGTCCTGAATTTCCAGAGATCTCAGCAAACCATAAGCATAGTAATACATGACGATCAAATTTGATAATTTAAAACGCTAGAATTCAGCTCATTTTAACAAAAACGGAGTCTGAGTTTCGTGGTGGGGTCGCTGGGATTTGAACCCAGGTTCTCACGCGCCCCGGGCGTGAATCTTAGACCAAGCTCGACTACGACCCCAACCTGCTGGACTACGACCAAATTGTGAAAACTTAGTCATAAATACATTGCTTAAGCTTAAGGGTTCTGGTCTTTCACGGATTACATTACTAGGTGTCTCATACAAACTTCGCTATCTGAGTAAGCGGTGCTACTTGCTTGAACCTGAAGAAGCTAAGTTTTGTTGCTAATTCAAAAGTTGCGAGCAGCTACGAGCAGAGCTTCGTTGAGACCTATGGCAGAAGAATACTCATTGCCTAGCCTCCTGCATTGAACCATTAAGCTGACGTGTAATTTTGATTTCGAATTCATAAATAATATCCAGTATTTCACGTCTAAAGCCCATTTATGCACTGTCGCAACACGAAAAAAGCGTTAACTCCAGTGAGGTCCACTGGAATTCTGATATGCATAGCAATCGCGGTTTCCTTAGCCACTTTGGCGTGGATGAACGGGTTACCCACCCCAGACATACAAACCGAAGACCTGCAAGTTACAAGCCACCAATTGGGATCAAACTTCTCATTCGTCGACGTTACATTATACAATAGTGGAACTCAGAGCGCCAAAATAAAAAGCATCACAGTAAACTCTCAACCAACCATAGTAGCTTACATCGATGGAACAAACCAGATCAACATTGGAGAATCCGTAATTGTGCGAATAGCAAACGCGTTCGTCCCAGAAGAAGCGTATCAAATTGAGGTTCAAACCGCCAGAGGCAGCAAATTCGTTTACACAGTAACGGGATAGATGGTTTCTCACATCTTCTAAATGTATTCAATACCACCTGCACACCTTGATTTCCTATTCTCTTCTGCAAGGTAATTCCTAAATATCTCTTCGCGCCACATACACTGGTTTGAGGAATAAGCTATGGTAGAATTAGATTTTGGTGGCGTGAAAGAAAACGTCATAACAAGAAAAGAGTTCACAGTTGAAAAAGCACAAGAAATCCTGAAAAACGAAGTTGTCGTTTCACTCGGATATGGAATACAAGGTGCAGCTCAATCCCTGAACATGCGAGACAACGGAATCAAAGTAATCATCGGTCAAGAAAAAGAAGGGGTTTTCAAGAAAGAATGGGATAAAGCAGTAGCAGACGGATGGGTTCCCGGCGAAAACCTCTTCCCGTTGGAAGAAGCAGCTAAAAAAGGAACCATCAAAATGTTTCTTCTTACCGACGCTGGACAAAAAATAGTGTGGCCAAAAGTCAGAGCCACTCTAAAGAAGGGTGATGCCCTCTACTTTAGCCACGGCTTCAGCATAGTCTACAAGGAACAAACTGGCGTTATCCCACCACAAGACATAGATGTCATCTTGGTCGCGCCAAAAGGCTCAGGCACAAGTGTCCGTAGAAACTTTCTTGACGGAAGCGGCATTAACAGCAGTTTCGCAGTCTTCCAAGATGCAACAGGCAAAGCAGAGAAACGCGCTAAGGCACTCGGCATCGCCATAGGCTCCGGATATCTTTTCCCAACAACGTTTGAGAAGGAAGTTTATAGTGACCTTACAGGTGAACGCGGCACGCTAATGGGTGCTTTAGCAGGCATATTAGAGGCTCAGTATAATACTCTTCGTGAACACGGTCACAGCCCAAGTGAAGCTTTCAACGAAACCGTAGAAGAGCTCACTCAAAGCCTAATCCGTCTTGTGGACGAGAATGGGATGGATTGGATGTACTGCAATTGCAGTGAAACCGCGCGCATAGGTGCACTTAGGTGGAGAGACCGTTTCCGCAACGGCACAAAACCTCTATTTGAATCACTGTATGAGCTGGTGGCTACTGGAGAAGAAACACGAATAGTTCTCGAAAAAAGTAGTGCTCCAGACTATAGACAGAAACTTGCTAATGAACTTGAAGAAATGGGCAACTCTGAAATGTGGCGGGCAGGCGCCACTGTGCGGTCGCTAAGGCCCAAACGACAAGAACAATAATGGCAAGGAGCTTGCCGCTTCAATTCTTTTCACATTCATTTGATCTGAAGCTTTAGCTGAAACGAGCGTTTCTGTTTCTGGAATGCTTTTCTCGCAGTGTCCCTTAAGTTACCGCTTAGCATATATTGTGTCAGGTGATTTAAGATGTTTGAAGCCAACCTAACAAAAAACCGAGCAAAACTAACAGCTGCCATTATTACGATGTTGATGGTGCTGTACTTTGCACCACTATGCTTAGCATCTGAGAGCAGTGGACAAGACTCCTACTCTGGCAAGATCGAGGTGCCAGGCGTCCCTGACAACGCTGTGCAGTATAACAAGACTGATGTGACACCTGTGGCTGAGATGGAACAGGTTAAGGCCGGAGAACCCGCGCTGTTCCAATACAGAAACATGACTATGCTGATGAACTGCACAAGAAACTGCAGTCTAGTAGTCACCGTAGACCCAACAGTTAAGCCCCAACTCTTCGGTCTGTCAATAGACCCGAACCAAACCATGACACTAACCATGAACTTAAGCGGTTCACCCATAGAAGGCGCACAAACCATGCAGCAAAGCCTAAACTGCTACTTCGGCATAGAACCCAACGCTACTATACAATTTAGTGCCCAGCTACGACTGCACATTAACCAGACAGAGCTTAAACAGCAACTAAACAGAGAAGTCAATGCGTCAAAACTCACATGGATGTACTGGAACAGAACCCGCTCCGAGTGGGAAGCAGTCGAAAGCCACATCGACGAATACGGATACTTAGTATGCAACACAGATCACTTCTCAACATGGACTGTCGCCGAAATCTCGGAGTCAACAGAAACAGGCGGAGACCCAGAAACAACAACTAACACAGGCATACCAATGGAATACATCTACTCTGGCATAGTAGTCGTTGTCGTAATAGCTATCGGCGTCGGCATATACGCGACCTCAAAACGCGGCAAATAAAACAACTCTTCTTTTTTTATTTTTTCTACATTGAAGTAAGGCGCAGCTTCGCTTTTATATACGCGAAAAATGGTGAGGAAGCAGTTTCTATATTAAATATTCCAGTATTATTGTGATTGCGTAGATAAGCATGGCTACGTGGAACATTGGAAGTGCTTTCATTCCGGAATCCGCGTTTTTTCCCTTCAGTATTACGATATTTCCAACACCTATCAGCGTGAAGCCTACTGCGAAACCAACAATCGCCAAGGTTCCAAGCACGGTTAAGAAAAGTATTGTCGTTACAAGATGGATTATACTAAAGAGAAATATCCAGTAGGCGGTTCCTTTCAACCCGTATAGCAAGGGTATTGTTTTCATTTCTTTAACTTGATCGTTCGCTACATCACTAATGTCGTTAACCCCCAAGTGCGCCAGCGCCAGCGGATAGAAGAAAAAGCCGAAAAGCAATATGTTGACGTTCGGGGTGCCGAGGCATAGATAGCCCGCGAGGGGAAACAAAGTGAAGTCTATTCGCCCAATCAACTGGGCAAACGGGAAATTCTGGTTACGCTTTTTAAATTGGTAGAAAACCTCAAGACAATAACACACTACCATGATGCCAAAAACATAAAACGCCTGCGGAAACGGCAGCGTAAAAATCAAAATTGACGTAACTGCCACAAGCACACCAAACAGCAAGACAGCGTTTTGCCGCGTGATTAAACCTTGCGAAATAGGTCTTTTACCGAAAACCCGCCAATACCTTGTCATTTTATCAAACTCCACATCTCTCTTGTCGATGTCACCATCCACGACGTCGTTTAAGACAAGCCCCGCTTCGAAGCCTAAGAAGCCAATTAATGCCACTTTACCCACAAGCAACAAAGAAAAAGTGTTATGGTATTGAAAAGCAAGGAAAAGCCCAGCACAAAAAAGTATTGGCCAGACAAAAAAAAAGTGCAACCGCATAAGATCCATATACGCTTTAATTTTCGCCTTCATTCGAACGCCTTCTTAAATATGCAAATTTCATAGTATGACATTGATAGATAAACCTATTCACATGATCAAATATAGAGTCAGGATGACACTCATGAGCAATTCAAACGCCGTAAAACTTCTGAAAATAATCCGGGTTCATATTGTGGCAGGCGGCGTTCTGGCGTTCTCGGTTGGAGTGCTCTTGGCACTTGCCAATGGCGGAAGCTTTAACCCCGCGCTTGTTGTTTCAGCGTACATCGTAGTGCTCTTGGGAGACCTCTCAACCCACTATAGCAACGACTACTTTGACGTTGAAGTCGACAAACACATCGAACAGAAAAAATTTTTCGCAGGTAGCGCCATCCTCGTTAATCACCCGCATCTGAGGCCCGTATCAAAATCAATTTCGGTCTCGCTGATGCTGTGCGCGAATCTTTTAGCTGTTGCAATTTATCTCTTCTTAGGTGCGCCCTTCGAAATTTTTATCGTTATTCTGGGCGCGAGTCTTGTAGGGTGGTTTTACTCGGCGCCTCCAACACGATTAATTTCAAGAGGCTTCGGCGAGTTTGCTGTGGCATGCGTAACAGGCTTTGCAATTCCTGCCATAGGCTACTTGGCAGTAAGAGATCAGTTTGATCCGCTGTTTTGTTACTTCGCGTTTCCTTTTGTGATGTACGGGTTCATGCTGAGCCTTAGTCTTGAGGCTCCTGACGCTGAAATCGACCAAAAAGGAGGAAAAAGAACTCTTATTGTCCGAAAAGGAAGGCTAAACGTTTTCTTTTCTATTCTAGCATTAGCAGCATCGGCCACGTCAACGTTCTTTGTTTATTATTGGCTTGCTGCTTCCGCAGTTTTGAACATTGGATTTTTAGCTCTTTTTTCAATTGCGCCCTTAACAGCAGCGTTTATTGGGTTCATAGGCATTCTTCAGAAAAAGAGGGTAAACCTCTTCAGCACGGTGAATGTTGTATCGCTGTTCGTCTTCAACGTGCTCACGGTAGCGTATCTTTCAATTATCGTGTCCGTGATCTAGGTTTCCGCTTAACACTGACTATAAATGTGTGTGGGTTGGATGGTGGGGCTGCCCGGATTTGAACCGGGGTCTATAGAGCCCAAGTCTACAAGCCTAGACCAAACTAGCCGACAGCCCCCATATGTTTTGCCTTTTATCTGAAGCTGGGTGGCAGAGAAAGATAATTTCGTATGCACCATAAAAACCTTAGCCAACCTAGAAAGCAGTTGAACGGCAAGATTTGTTCTTTACTAGAAGATAGAGGCATTTCTGTCTTTGAATAAGGAAGAGATGTGTCTTTTCCGAGCACTAGTTACGTGTTATTCTTTGCGTAGGCTACACTGGAGCACTTTTGGGCAGAGTAAGCATTCTTCTGGCAACGGTGCGTTGTGTGGTCGCGCGTTTAGTACGCTAGAGAAGTGCGCGCATTTTGCTGGTGATTCGAATACTTTTGGGTATTCGGCGGGTTTCACGTCTACGATCTTCATGTTTTCTATAGTTATGTCGAGCTTTGACATGCAATGCGGACACGCATAGTACGATTGTCTTGGTACAATGTTTTTATCGGTTAGGATGGTGGGTTTTTCAAATGTTTTTTCGCATCCCTTGTAGGGGCATCTAAGTTTTAGGTTTTGGGAGTGCGAATGAAAAAGATGCATTTGTTATCCACCTATCTTAATCTTCTCGACGGTATCGTTACTATTAATATTTTATAAACATTTCTCAACACAAGAACAACATAACTACACAACAACAAAGAAAGCCCCGGGCGGGCTTCGATCCCGCGGCCTGCTGCTTACGAGGCAGCCGCTCTACCAGGCTGAGCTACCGAGGCACCTATAACAGCTAAACCAGTGATGTAAAGCCATTTTTAAATGTTAGGAAAACATGTTGAGGCAAGCGTCAATTTTAAAAGGCTCGACTCCAAAAGAGACAATGTACGTGACTGTTGAATTTTGGGGGAAGGCTTTTTCGGTTGAGAAAAAAAAAGGCTAAGAGCGGGAAAGCCAGAACAAGCGGAGACTTAGGTGAGCGAAAGCTAATTAAACTCATGCAAAGTCATTTGAGCGTTATGCCCGATTTGCCTGTGCCTTTCGGGGATGACGTTTCCGCAGTTAACATCGGCGGTGGACGCGTTGCAGTTTTGAAAACTGACATGCTTATCGGCAAAACTGATGTGCCGCGGGGCATGAGTCTTTGGCAGGCGGCGCGTAAAGCTGTTGTGATGAATGTAAGCGATTTTGCAGCTAAAGGCGTGGAGCCTACTGCGTTGCTGGTCTCGCTTGGGGTCCCACGGAATTTCATGCAAAAAGACATGGAGGAGATCGCGCGCGGATTAAACACTGGAGCACGGGAGTACGGCGCTTACGTGATCGGCGGCGACACCAGCGAAGCTTCAGACTTAGTTGTGGCGATTTCGCTTTTCGGAGCCGCTAAACGCAAAGAACTCCTGTTACGCAGCGGTGCTAAGGCAGGGGATATAGTGGCTGTTACGGGTTTCTTCGGCAAAACGGCGGCGGGTCTGCGGCTGCTTATGGATGGGGACGCAGCGTCAAAAGAGCTACGCGAAGTGCTTTTGCGTTCAGTTTTCATGCCTAATGCTAGGTTATGTGAAGGAGTGGCACTTTGCCGTTCAGGTGCAGTGTCAGCTTCAATTGACTCTAGTGATGGCTTAGCTTGGAGTTTGCATGAGTTAGCGCGGATGAGTGGCGTGGGAGTCGTAGTTAACACCGTGCCTGTTGCAGATGAAGTTCTCAGGTTTGCCGAATTTAACAGGCTTGATGTAATGGAACTTGCACTTCACGGTGGGGAAGAGTACGAGCTAGTAGTAACTGTGAAACATAAACGGTGGGCTGATGCGGAAACGGCTGTCGAAGAAGCAGGAGGTCACCTTTTGCCCATTGGCAAGGCTACGCGGGATAAGCGAGTGCTGCTTGACATGGACGGTGAAAAAATTCCGGTTGAAGCGCGAGGTTGGGAGCACTTCAAAAGCAAGATTTGACTTTACGGTCCAAAATGTAGTTCAATATGTTTATACACGACGCAGCGAGGTACGGTTGCTTGCCTAAGCTGATTTTTTCTCCGTAGCGAAGCGTGAAAGCCTCCACTTTCTTCGGCAAGCCTACATGATCGCCCAGCACAAACACGCAGTTCTCAGGCAACTCGAAATTCGCTACGTCTTTTCCGCCTTCCTCAAGCACGTAAATGCTTGCTTTTTTCGCCTTAGCCTTCAAGAGTGCTTCAAAACTGGTCTTACTGGTAGCTATGCCTGGATGTTGCTTGCCAGAAATTACCTTTCTGAGGATATGCAGCCACGTCTCCATGTCTGTGCGCACATTATAGAGTGATGCGCCGTCTATCGTGATTTGAAGCGGCGGATTGGGTGGACCATTTAGAACAGCGTGGAAAACAACGTTTCTCCGTAAGCCATGTGAGAGGAAGAAGCTCGCAACTATGCATTCGTGAACTATATCCAAGCGACCTGCGTCGTGTAGGTTGTTGAATGTTGTGTCTGTTTTTCCCAAACGTGAAAATAGTATGAATTCGCGTGTCAAGTGTTAATCACGGTTTGTGTTATTTGCGGTCGACCTTTTAAATTAGCCGAATTAACTGGGCATAGCTGACTGAAAGAAAATATGGAAGTACTTCTAGAATAAATGTTTTGAGTTTTGAAATGAATTGTTAAATTAGGCTGGGTATGGGTAGCAAAGAACAAAAAGGCGAAAATAACACGGAAAAAAATTAGCACTATCGGCGATATTTTTGAAAATTTGATCTCAGATTCACCTGACCTTATAAAAGACCTTTACTGGAGCGTAAAGACCTACGTCCTTTTTGGGCTCATAACATTTCTGTTCGGAGTGCAAACCTTAATTTATAATATTGAATCCATTCAGGAGCATTTTTACATACCCTTGTTCGTGGCTGGAATAATGCTGATTTTTCGAACAGCAATAGGAAATTTTGATGTTATATTAATGGATATGTTTATATGATGAAATAACGGTTGTAGTGAACACTCAACCTATTGGTTAACAAAGGGACAGGTAAAATGTCAGTTTGGCATGGTAGTTTACGTAAAAGGAAACGCACAGGTGGCAGAAAACGAGCTTACCGAGTGAAAAGGAAATATGAGAAAGGTGGCTTCCCCGCGGAAACCATCCTCGGCGAAACAAAAAGGCGCAACAGTAGAGGTTACGGCGGAAAACTAAAAACAAAGCTCTTGAAAGATAAATACGCTTCTGTAACTGACCCGAAAAATGGTAAAACCGAGAAAACCGAGATTTTGCGCGTAGTCAAAAACAAAGCCAACGTGGATTACAACCGCAGAGGCGTGATAACCAAAGGCGCCGAAATAGAAACCAACTTGGGTCTTGCCCGTGTTACTTCTCGTCCAGGCGGAGACGGCGTCATAAACGCTGTTCTAATCAGCGGCAAAGAAGAAAAAAGCTAAGCCAACTACTTCTTTTTCCGTTTTTTCTTCAGTGTTTTTCTCTCAATCTTTGAAAGTTTACCCGCAATTCTTTGTATAACTTGCTCTTTTGAGCCTTGCTTCTCTACAAGTATCATACCTGTCTTGACCCAAGGCGCCTTAGGGTAAGCCACATCAGCAACAATCTCATGCTTCAAATCAAGTTTCTGCACAGCCAACGCTACCTCATCAATCTTCGGATGATGCAAAGCCAAACTCTTCGAGACTCGCCTTCCCTCCTTCCTAGTTTTAGACTGGTCGAAATAGGCTGGCCAAATTATGACTTTCTCTTGTTTTCGCACAGGTTTTCTCTCCTGACTACTTGTGAGCGTAATACACCGTCAACTCAGTATCGTTCTCATTTACACGAACGAAACCGAATCTTTCAAACTGTATCACATCGCCTGGCTTTAACTTTTTGCAGGCACTCTCCGCCAGACCTTCTTTCACGGATACGTCAGGCATAACCACCCTGCAAGGAAACTCTGCGCCCTCAGGTATCCAATGTATAAGCTTGGCTTTAGCTTTCCTAGCGTCCTTATAGGCTTCACTGGCAAAAACCGCTTCCACAAACTCAGCTTTCAAACTTTCTATTTTCACATTGAAAAGCTCCATAAACCTAAGCATTTTTCCTATCTCAGCAACATCCACGTCCCTCTTCGCAACCCAAAAAACAGCTGTTCCTCCATCAGGCGTCACATTGAACTCTCTGAACCCCATTTTAGGCTTCTCAGGATGCAAGGGAAGCTTAGCCATGAAGACCCTTGGAACCGCTTTAACTTTCAGCTTTATTGGTTCTGAAACGAAGAAATATCTGGCGCTTTCTGGGTCGAGAATTTTGCGGTTGTAGGCGTATAGGTTTTCCCAGCTTAGCGTAACGTCGGCGGTTTTTGGTCCAACGTCAATTATCATTTTCTTAACAGCTTCAGGGGTTATTCCACGTTTTCGTAGAGCAGCGAAGGTTGCAAGCCTGGGGTCATCCCAGTCGGCATAGACACCTTCGCGTATACCCTGAACTATTTTGGATTTGCTTAGAAAAGCGCCTTTTATCTTTAATCTGCCGTAGTGTATGGTTTCAGGGTATTCCCACCCCAAATGT
>Ga0209536_100009764_pt1 | contig 14235 bp, 9 predicted proteins | sample DeeMarSeWOR28_12_FD_187461 | JGI IMG/M metagenome (GOLD analysis project Ga0209536, IMG submission 187461) | Marine sediment microbial communities from White Oak River estuary, North Carolina - WOR-2-8_12 (SPAdes) (version 2) | ecosystem: Environmental > Aquatic > Marine > Intertidal zone >...
TACCACTTTCCCTCCAGCGCGGCGTCCGGACACACGAGCCCTGCGCCAGCATCCGGGATCCCGGTGAGAAATGCGGGCTAGACAGAAAATTGGAAAATCCGCCTGATGCCGCAACGAGGTGACTTGATGAGACACTCAAGCAGGGTTGTGACTGCTGTGGGTATTGCACTGCGCCTCGCGTTGCCGATACAGTCGGCGAACGCCTGCCGGGGTTGGGATGGATCCGGTGTCGGCCTGCGGCGCGGCGTAATGCACGGCACGTCCTTACTGTCGTTCGCCCCGAATCCGGGTCAGTCCAACTCGCCATAACAGCATGCCCCGTTGCGGCAGAATGAGCCTGCAGACCGAACTCAAGCGGATGAAGTCCAAGCCACTCTCGAAGCGAGCGCGACAGGCACTGCTCGCGGCACTGCTGCTCCTGCCGATGGTGCTGCAGGGGACACCGCCGGCGCCGCCGGACACGGATACCCTGCGTGGGTGGATCCGGGAGATGAAGGTCTCAGCGCGCGGGCCGTTTGCCCGGATACGCTGGTTTTGCCGTGACGGCACGCGCCTGCCACCGGCCTCGGATGCCTGCGAAAAACACGGCGGAGGCGTGCAGCACGGCGAGTGGTCGGAGAAGACGCTCGCGATCCGCGCCGCCGGTTACCAGATCGCGACGGTCCTGGCGGACATCGAGCCCCAGTCCTTCCTTGCCACGGCGGATGCAGCCGATACGCTCAGGCAGATGCTGCTCGAGCAGTTTCTGATCTCGGCCGACGACGGCTGGATCCTGCGCGAAGCCCGCTTCTATCGCGGCGCCTTCCAGCCGGACGACGAGGCGCGCAGTGGCCGGGCCCTGCTGTTGGCCATGGGACGCGACGCGCAATGGCGCCGGCGGAATTTCGCGACACTGCGCGAGGCCGCCCGCTGGCTGCCACACGGCGGGACCACTGCCAGGGTCACGCAGGTCCGCTCCCTCAGCAACACCCTGGCGGCGGACGACTCTGGTTTCGAGGCGCTGCGCAACAAGATTCACGTCAGGCCGGACGCCGAGGATGCCGCGCGTGTCAGAGCCTACGCCGCCCGGCGGGGCACCCCGGCACTGGCCACCTACTACCGGGAGCTGGCGCAACTGATCGATGCGGTGTATCACATCGACCGCCGCGCGGAGCTCGACACCCTGGCCGGTCAGATGCGCACCCCCGGGTTAGGGGCGGCGCTTCGCGACAGGCTGAAAACGCTTGGCGAAGCGTCCGACCCGGCCGCACGGCTGCACAGCAGCGGACAGCTGCTCGCCGCCCTCCGGGACCACCTGAGCGAGAGTGACCGGGACACCCTCCCCGCGCTGGATGCCAGTCTCCTGCTGGAAACGGAGACCTTTGCGGCAGCGAGCGCCCTGCGCCCACGGCTGGCCTCGGCCAGCCGCCGGACGCGGCTGGTATGGCTGGACCATCTTACCGAGGCCCTGTATGGCACCGGCCTGCTGTCGCGGCGTCAACGCGACGCCCTGCAGCAAAGCCTGGCGAAACTGCGGGAGCGGGATCTCCCTGTGTCCACCTACCGTGCCGAAGTTCAGTACCTGACGCAGGCGACACGCTGGGCGGATCGCAGGCTGCGACTTGACTTCGGAGAGACGCTGGCACGGTTCCAGGCGATTGAACCCCTGGCAGCACGCTATGCGGATGACCGCCTGCGCGCGTCCCCGCTGCTGGTCTACGCGGAGATTGCCGACGGCATGCTGCGCGATGCCAACCGACTTGCCGGCATCCGGCACACGGTGTTTGGCGAGACCGTCGTCTCCGGCCTGCACCCCCTGAATCCCGGCCTGGCACGCGGCCCCCTGTACCTCGCCGACAGCGGCGTTGCGGACCCACACGGGATCTATATCGTGCCGGAGGTGACGGCCGAGCTCCCCCCCGTGGCCGGCATCCTGACGCGAACGGCAGGCAACGCCGTCTCGCACGTACAACTGCTGGCGCGCAACCTGGGCATCCCCAATGTCGTGGTCGATGAGGCGTTGATGGGTGTCTTGCAGCGCCGGCTCGGCCAGTCGGTGGTACTCGCCGTCAGCCCTAAGGGCATCGTGCGTATCTTCGAGGATGGGCCGCAGTGGGACAGCCTCTTTTCCGACGGCAGCGGTGCCACGGAGCCGCTGCTGCAGCCGGATCTGGCCCGGCTCGATCTCGCCACCCGGCGCATTATCCCGCTGGAGCAGATGCGTGAGGCAGACGCCGGCCGCCGCGCAGGCCCCAAGGCAGCGCATCTGGGAGAGCTCAAATATCGCTACCCGCAGGCCGTCGGCGACGGACTGGTGATTCCCTTCGGTGTTTTCAACGCTTTGCTCGACCGGCCGGTCAGGCCCGAGGGGCCGTCGATGCGCCAGTGGATCGCGGACGAGCACTGGCGGCTGGCGGCCTGGTCTGGCGATCGGGCGGCAAAGCCGCAGGCGGTCGCGGCCTTTCTCGAGGCGGCGCGAGACTGGATCCACCATACCGATCCCGGCCAGGCCTTCCGTGAACAGTTGCGCGCCGCCATGCAGACCACATTCGGCGAGGACGGCACCTACGGGGTCTTCGTGCGCAGCGATACCAATGTGGAAGATCTGCCCGGGTTCACCGGGGCGGGCCTGAACCTGACAGTGCCGAACGTCATCAGCTTTGAACGGGTGCTGGAGGCCATCCAGCAGGTGTGGGCCTCGCCCTTCACGGAACGCGCCTACGGCTGGCGTCAGGCGAGCATGAACAACCCGGTAGAGGACGTCTATCCCTCGGTGCTGCTGTTGCGCAGCGTACCGGTCGAGAAATCCGGCGTGCTCGTCACCGTCGACATCGATACCGGCCGGGCCGGCTCCCTGTCGATAGCCGTCAACGAAGGCATCGGCGGCGCCGTGGCCGGGCAACTGGCAGAAGAACTGCGGGTCGACGTGACCACCGGCGAGGTTCGCCTGCTCGCCGAGGCCGCCCAGCCGACCCGCCAGGTACTGCGACCCGGCGGTGGCCTCGAACGCGTCCCTGCCAGCGGTGGCGAACGGGTGCTCACGGACAGGGAGATCGAGAGGCTGATGATGCTCGCCGCCGATCTGCCCCGTCACTTTGCCAGCCTGCGCGACGCCGCGGGGGTGGCTGTGCCGGCTGATGTCGAGTTCGGTTTTCTGCGCGGCGAGCTGAAACTCTTCCAGGTCCGGCCTTTTGCCGAGAGCAAGGCTACACTTGGCAATGCGTATCTGATCGCCCTAGATCGCGCGCTGGAGGATAGGGGTGGACGGACGGTCACGCTCGATCAGGTTCCCTGACCGCGCACGCGCGGCGGCGCTCGCGGCGCTGCTGTGGGGTGCGCCCGCCTGTCCCTACCCGCTCGACGGCGCCGATGCCACGGGCATTGCCCGTCTCGAGGGTTACCAGCTGGCCCAGGCGGGAAAAATCCCGGGGCCAAAACAGCCCCCCGGGGCGCTGCTGTCTCTCGCGCAGGTCGATCTGCGCCTGCTCGACCGCCCGGATCTGGAACTGCCGCCGGCCGATCCGCTGGTGTCCTCCCAGCTGCGCAACCTGCTCGGAACCGAGGCCGACCGTTACGGGATTGCGGTGCTGGATCTCAGTGATCCGGAGCATCCGCGGTACGCCGAACACAATGCCGCGCGGCGCTTCGGACCCGGCAGTGTCGGCAAGGTGCTGGTTGCCCTGGCCCTGTTCCAGGCCCTGGCCGATGTCTATCCGCAGGATCTGGAGGCACGCCGGCGCATCCTGCGCGAGGCCACGCTGGTCGCAGACGGCTTCATTCACGTGGACAGCCACAAGGTCCCGCTGTGGGATCGCGGCGCGCAGCGGCTGCGCTACCGGCCCATCGCCGAAGGCGACGCGGGCAATCTCTACACCTACCTCGACTGGATGCTGTCGGCGAGTGCCAACGCCGCCGCCAGTATGATCATGAAGCATGCCATGCTGCTGCGGCATTTTGCCCGCGCGTACCCCGTGTCCCCGGAACAGGCACAGGATTATTTCACAGGGACCGCGAAGACCGATCTGACCGCCGATCTGGCGCGGGTCATGCAGGATCCGGTCGGTCGCAATGGCCTGGATCCCGGCAGCCTGCGCCAGGGGAGCTTCTTTACTCGCGACGGCAAGCGCCGCGTGCCCGGGACCAACAGCTACGCCACGCCGCGCGAGCTGTTACGCTTTCTGCTTGCCATGGAAAAGGGGCAGCTGGTGGACCCGTTTTCGAGCCGCGAGATGAAACGCCTGCTGTACGTCACCCAGCGCCGGATCCGCTACGCCTCCTCGCCGGCGCTGTCTGATGCCGCCGTCTATTTCAAGTCGGGATCGATGTACCGATGTCGCCCGGAAGCGGATTTCCAGTGCCGGAAATACCAGGGCAACGTCGAGAACTGGATGAATTCGGTCGCGATCGTCGAGGCGCCGGCCGAGTCCCGAGACCTCCACTACCTGGTGGTCGTCATGTCCAACGTGCTGCGACAGAATTCAGCGGTGGAACACCAGACGCTCGCCACGCGCCTGCACAGGCTTATCGAACGCTATCACGCAGCCCGGCAAGCCGCACCGGCCGCTGCAGAATGATGTCGTCCAGGGCGACAATGAGTTCGCTGAGCACATGCCCGCCATCCGGATCCTCGGTCAGAGCCACGGCGATGTAGCGGCGGCCGTCGTGTTCGACGATGGCGCTGTCCGCGTGCCAGTTTCGCCAGCTGCCCGACTTGCGATAGATCTTCGCATCGGGCCGGGACGCCTCCAGGCCCTTGACGAACTTGTGATGAATCGCGGGTTCGCCAAGGATGTCCTTCATCTCGCGACTCGCCTCGGCGGAAACCAGGCGTCCGGTTTCCAGGAGATAGTAAAAGCGCGCCACCTGCAACGCCGTTGCCCCGTGAGAAAGCCGGTGCAGCGGGTCGCGCTTCCAGGCCACAGCCTTGCCGTATTCCTTACCCACCCAGAGACCGCCGTTATGCGCAGGGTCATAGAGGCGGTAACGCTCGGACTGCAGCAGCTTCGCCAGATACGGCATGCCGACCTGGTGCAGCATGTCCGTCGCAGCCTGGTTGGATGAGCGGCGGATCATACGCTCGAGCGTCTCGCGGGTATCCTCATCGTACTCGAGTTCCCCCGCCTCGATGCGTGCAAAGGCGCCGAGGAGAATGGCGATCTTCGGCAGACTGGCGGCATACATCATCTCGTCGCCGTTTACTGACGCAACGCGCGGCCGCGACAGATCGGTGATGTCGACCAGGCTGAGGCTGAGCGCATTGCGGGCAACGGCCTCGTCAAGGTTCAGGCGGGTAAGCGCCGCCTCGAGCCGCGTCTGCAGCGCCGCATCGCGGGACTCACGCAAGGACGGGTAGGCGGCATTCGCCGAGGCGCTGAGACTGTAAGCGAAAATCAGGAAGAACAGCTGCCGGGCAAGAATCATCTGTCTCATCACTCCGTGTTAGCGGCGAACCGCGATCCGTGCTTTATCGGCCTGGTTGCGCGAAAACAGGCTGACAGTGGGATCCGTGTTTTTCGGCAAAAATCAGTTCACAATTATACCCTTTCAAGGAGCTCTGGACAATTGATCGAAGTCAAACATCCGCCGGGCGCCACCACGACGTCGTCCCGTGACGTCTTCCTGCGCGGCGCGTTCCTGTTCGCTGATTTCTTCTTGATAATAATGGCTTATTACCAGATCAAGCCGGCCTCCCGCTCGCTCTTTATCGAGCATCTGGGTGCCGATCTGCTTCCCTATGTCTGGATCGGAACGGCAACGATACTGGGTCTCGTCATGACCCTCTACCACCACCTGGTCGCCACCTATAGCCGTTACGCCGTCGTGCTTGGCACCTGCTGGTTCTTCCTGGCATCCCTGCTGCTGTTCGGCGCCCTGCTGGCGAATCCGGGGCCGGCGCTCGTCGTCGCCTTCTACATCCTGGTGGATATTCTCGGCGTCGTCCTGGTGGAGCAGTTCTGGAGTCTGACGAACAGCCTGTATACCACGCACGAGGGCAAACGCTGGTATGGGCTGGTCGGTGCGGGGGGGCTGGCCGGGGGCGTCGCGGGGGGCGCGCTGGCCGCGGCGCTGCTGCAGTTCACCCCGCTGCGCACGGCGGACCTGCTGTGGGTGGCGGCCACCTTCCTGGGCCTGCTTGTTGCGCTGACCACGATCATGGCCCGGCTGGGGCTGTACCGGGAAACGGCGCCGCGAAGCCGGGTCGGGGCGGCAAGCGGCTGGCGCGTCCTGGGGCGGAACCGTTACCTGCTGCTGGTGGCCGGCATACTGCTCGTCGCCCAGCTCGCCGAACCGGTGGTCGAATACCAGTTCCTGAAGTCAGTCGAGCAGAGGTTCACCGAACAGGACACGCGCACCGCCTTCCTCTCCGCCTTCTTCAGCATACTCGGCCTGGTCTCCATCGGCGTGAACCTCATCATCACCCCCGCCGTGCACCGCTTCCTCGGTGTGATCGCCGGGCTGATGGCCCAGCCCCTGGCACTGGCGCTGAGCGCGACCGCCTTCATGGCTTACCCGACGCTGCTGGTGGCCGGCGTGATGAAGACGGCGGATCGGGGCCTGTCGTATTCGATCAATCGCGCCTCCCGGGAGCTGCTGTATGTCCCCATTGCACCGCGACTGATTTACCAGGCCAAGGCATGGATCGACATGTTCGGCTACCGCCTGTTCAAGGTGGCAGGCTCACTACTCATCCTGCTGATGACGCAATGGCTGCCCTGGAAGCTCACCCTCGCCGAGCTCGGCTGGCTGACGCTGTCGATCTGTCTCGCCTGGGTGCTGATGGTCACGGTGCTGCGCCCCGACTACCACCGGGTACACCGCGCGCAGGAAGCCCCCGGCGAGCAGGCCGGCGGGGTCAGCGCGGCCCCGGCGGCGCCGGCCGAGTGAGACTCGCCCCGTTGTCGTTCCGGCACCGCGCAGCAGCCGGTCAGGGCGCGTTCTGCACGCGTTGCAGGAGCAGGATCAGATCGGACATATCGATGTCTCCATCGGCCGCCCCCACGGGATGCAGATCCCCGTGGGCCAGCTCCAGCGGCGTCGCCGTGAGCAGCCCCAACACAATGCGCTGGCCAATCAGGTAGTCCGCGGCGTTGATCAGCCCGTCGGGGCTGCCCAGTGGCGCCAGGTCACCATCGGCCAGAGCGGGCCAGGAGGCCGGGTTCTGCGGATCGGAGCCGTTGGCAACCTCGAGGCCGTCGGGCAGCCGGTCGCCATCGGTGTCCGCCAGTGTCGGGTCGGTACCGAGATCCTGTTCGCCATCGACGAAACCGTCCCCATCCGCGTCGATCCCGTCGGGCAGTGCGGCGAGCAGGACCACCCCGTCACTGCCGTCGGCCAGCCCGTCGTCGTCGCTGTCGACAGCGTTCGGGTTGGTGCCGAGCACGCTGGTCTCGAAGCTGTCGCCGAGCCCGTCCCCGTCGGCGTCGGACTCGCCGACGACGATATTGAAGGTCTCGCCGTCGGACAGCGCCGGCAGCCCGGCATCGATCGCATCGATGGTGACCGGATAGCTACCGGCACTCCCGACAGCCGGTGCCAGATCCAGGCTCGCGGTGCCATCGCCGTGATCGGTGAGTGCGGCAAACGCCGGCAGCCCGGCCGCACTGAACTGCAGTGCATCTGCATCCGGATCCGTTGCCGCAAGTCCGATTGCCTGTATCTGGCCTTCGCCGATGCTCCGATCCCCGATCGGGTTCAGCACCGGCGGCTGATTGACCGTGTCCGTGTTGAAGTACCAGGCGGCGCCCTCGTCAAACTCGATACTCGCCGTCGTGATGCGCACGTGATTCGGACCAATGAAAACGCCGTTGACCTCGCAGAAGGCGAGATTGGGAGTGGCTGTAACACTCAGGCTGATGTCGCAATTGCTGGTGCTGATGCCGCCATACTCGAGGCGGATCTGATAGTCATCCCCGTTGCCGGCGACCTCGTCGAGGCCGCTGGCTGCATAGCGCAGGGTCGCCACGTCATCGTGCGCGAGCGTGCGCTGCGCCTCATCAAAGAACGTGCCCTGCTGCATAACCGCCTCGGTGTTCGGAACCCCCAGCAGCTGTGCCACCGCGCGGTCGGCGTTGGCGGCAAAGCTGTGCCCGAGACTCTGCAGCGCGGTCAGACTGCGCGTGTAGGTGCTCGAATCCACCGGCTCGTCGATGGTGAAGGGATTGTTGTTCGCGCGGCGGTACCAGTGAAGATTGACGTCATCGCCGCGCAAATCGTCCTGCGAGCCGATGACACCGTCAGGCCCCGGATTCAGATCGAGCACGTTATTGGCGCCATCCGTCGCCTTGGTGTAATTCTCGTTGTTGCCGGTCTGTCCGGATTCCGATGCCGCATTGACGTGCGCCAGGCCCAGGCAGTGTCCCAGCTCATGCAGGGCCACGGATTCGAAATCGATCTGGCTTGCGGGGACATTGTTGGCGCTCCCCCGGAACAGATTGCCCGTGGTGGGCTGCAGCCGGTTGAAGATGGTGATGTTGTTCTGAACGGGAATCTCCATGGCGGACGCGTCGGGGCTGGCCGGATTGATGCAGACCCGGACGCTGACGATGCCGCCGGTTCCAGAATAGGTGTTCGGGTGGGTGACCAGATCCAGCCCATTGACCTCTCCGGCGAAGATGTAGGCACCGGCCCGGCACTGCGCCGACAGGCCGAGCCCGAGCAGCAGCATGCCGGCGACGCGCGCGAGATGCGCACCCGGCGCAAGACGCCTGCACACGGTACCGGTCATGACCGAGTCCGTTCTCGTCGAACGCCAGCCGTTTCCGGTGCCGGACCTCACGTCAGCTCAGGGAAGTTTCTGCAAGTCGGGACGGACAAGCAATGCGCGCAGCCGCTGCTGGCCCGCCGCGGCACGCTGAATCGCCTGGGACTGCGGGAAGCGCCGGGCATCCTGCTGCAGATTCTTCCAGGCAAAGCGCTTGTTCAGTTTCAGGATGGGCGCGGCGGCCGGACCGCGCTGGTATTCGTCCAGCCTGACAGTGATCACGGTCTCGGTCGCATCCGAAATGACCGAGAGGGTGCCCTCGGTTGCCCGCTGCTGGGCGATAGCCTGTTGCCTGCCCTGCGCAACCGCCACGGGATCGAAGTCGATGATGCCGTCCTGTGCCAGTGACCGGATGAGCGCATCGAGCTCCGCCGGCGGCAGGCGCAGCTCATAATCGCCGGCCCGTTTCATGTACACCGGCAGGTGCACATGCACCCGGCCGTCGCCGTAAACCCGCAACAGCGGCTCCGGATCGGGCGCTGCCAGCATCTCCTGGACCTCGACGTATTCGATGATCGGTTCGACGGCGTCGGTGGCAAACCGAAACCGGGGTTGCGGCGGATTGGCCGGCGCCCCGCCGCCCTGGGCGAACACCTCTGCGGCAAGCATGAACGCTGCCGTCAGCATCCCGCACAGGATGAATTGGAACCCCCCGACCCTGAAAAACGTCATTGGCCTGCCCTGACTTGTTCGCGAGTCACCGCCCTCTCGGCGCTCGCGGCTGGCTGCCAACAGTAGCACGAAAGTCCCGGTGCTTTCGATTTCCGGCCCCGCGGGCGCCATCGACGCCGCGGCACCCAACAGGCGGGCCAAAGCCCTCCGCCTTGCGCCAGATCAAGTTCGAACACGCGGAATTGTCTAGAATCGGCTGACAGGATAATGTCGGGAGACAGACGATCAAAGCCTTAGTGAAATCGCGACCCGAGCCGGGGATCTGGCTGGAAACGGTGCCCGAACCCAGCGCCGGCACCAATGAAGTGCTGATCCATGTCTCCCGGACCGGCATCTGCGGCACGGACGTCCATATCCTGCACTGGGACGGCTGGGCACAGCGCAACATTCGCACACCGCGCATCATCGGGCATGAATTCGTCGGCGAGATCGTCGAGATCGGGCCGGGCGTGGAAGGCTACGCGGTGGGTGACCGGGTCACGGCCGAGGGCCATATAACCTGCGGCATCTGTCGCAACTGCCGCGCCGGCAAGCGGCATCTCTGCGCCGAGGCCGTCGGCATCGGCGGTGGACGCGACGGCGCCTTCGCCGAGTACCTGACCGTCCCCGCGCGCAATCTGTGGCATGTGCATCCCGATATTTCTTCCGACATCGCCGCCATCCTCGATCCCTTCGGCAACGCCGTGCACTGCGCCCTGTCCTTCAACGTGGTGGGCGAAGACGTCGTCGTGACCGGCGCCGGCCCCATCGGCATCATGGCCGCGGCGGTCTGCCGCTTCATCGGCGCGCGCCATGTCGTGATTACCGACGTCAACGACTACCGCCTGGAGCTCGCCTCGCGCCTGGGCGTATCAAGCGCGGTAAACGCGCGTGAGACATCCATCGAGGACGTGATAGCGGCCTTGCAGATGTCCAACGGCTTCGACGTGGGACTGGAGATGTCGGGCAGCCCCGCGGCCTTCAACAGCCTGCTCGACAATATGTATCACGGGGGCAGTGTCGCCCTGCTCGGCTTCCTGCCGCCGACCACCGAGATCAACTGGGATCAGGTGATCTTCAAGGGCCTGCACCTGAAGGGCATCTACGGGCGGGAGATGTTCGAAACCTGGTACAAGATGACACAGCTGCTGCGCAGCGGCCTGGACATCAGTCCCATCATCACCCACCGCTTTCCCATCGACGCCTACCAGGAGGCGTTCGCCGTCGTGCATTCCGGCCAGTGCGGCAAGGTGATACTCGAGTGGGACTAGCGCGCTTTCAAACCGGTGCTGAGAAACCAAGCCCAGTGTCAGTATGTTTTTATAGCCACGGAATCCAGGGAAAAACACGGAAAGAACGAACACCCATTACAAATTTTTCCGTGTTCTTCCGTGGATTCTGTGGCCATACTATCAACCATAATCGGATTGTAAACAACACTGGCAACGATTCGCGTGGCGCTGCCCCCAACCCCTGCTCCACCGGAGCGACGCTCCGGATGCCGGGCGAGACCTGAGACGATCCATGACCCCACCCGAGACACGCTTCACCAGCGAACTTGAGCACATCCGGCGCGACGGTCTGTACAAGACCGAGCGCGTCATCACCACTCCGCAGGGGGTGGAGATCCGCACCCGCGAGGCCGGCGAGGTGCTGAATTTCTGCGCCAACAACTACCTGGGGCTGGCCAACCACCCGGCACTCGTCGAAGCCGCCATCGAGGCCCTGCGCAGCCACGGCTTCGGCATGGCCTCGGTGCGCTTCATCTGCGGTACCCAGGACCTGCACAAACAGCTCGAGGCGGCCATCGCCGGCTTCCTGCGCACCGGGGACGCGATTCTCTACACCTCCTGTTTCGACGCCAATACCGGCCTGTTCGAAACCCTGCTCGACGATCAGGATGCCGTCATCAGCGATGCCCTCAATCACGCCTCCATCATCGACGGCATCCGCCTGTGCAAGGCCGCACGTTACCGCTACGCCCACAGCGATATGCAGGATCTGGAACGCCAGCTGCAGGCGGCGCAGTCCTGCCGCACGCGCCTGATCGCCACCGACGGCGTCTTCAGCATGGACGGCGATATCGCCCGGCTCGACGAGATCGCGGCGCTGGCGGCACGTTACGACGCCCTGGTGATGGTGGACGATTCGCATGCCAGCGGCGTCATCGGACCCACCGGGCGGGGGTCTGCCGAGCACCATGGCGTGATGGACAGGATCGACATCTACACCTCCACCCTCGGCAAGGCCCTGGGTGGCGGCTCCGGCGGCTTTACCGCCAGCCGCGCCGATCTCGTCGATCTGCTGCGCCAGCGTTCCCGGCCCTATCTGTTCTCCAACACCCTCACCCCGGCGCTGGCGGCGGCCGGCATCAAGGCACTCGATCTGCTGTCCGGCTCCGGCGAGCTGCGCGAGCGCCTGCAGGCGAACACCCGCTACTTCCGTGAGCAAATGACGCAGGCCGGTTTCGACATCCGGCCGGGCCTGCACCCGATCGTGCCCATCATGCTCTACGAGGCCGAGCTCGCCCAGCGCATGGCCAGCGATCTGCTGGCGGAAGGCATTTATGTCATCGGCTTCTTCTATCCCGTCGTTCCCCAGGGGCAGGCGCGCATCCGCGTCCAGGTCAGCGCCGCCCATACAGACGCGCACCTCGACCGCGCCATCGAGGCCTTCGTGCGCGTCGGCAGGAAGCTCGGCGTCATCGGCTAGTGCGTCTTCAATCGGATAATGACGCATGTTATGGCCACGGAATCCATGGAAATAACGAACACCCATTAGAATTTTTTCCGTGTCCTTCCGTGGATTCCGTGGCTATCAATAAAAATACGGGCACTCAGCCTGATGTGTCAGCATCCGTCATTATCACGTTGAATGCGTACTAGCCGCTGTCCACACAGTGGCCTCACGACCCGCCTGGCAGGCCAGCGGTGTTGGGCTACTATGGGAAAGAGGGATAAGGCGTTCAGGACACAGGAGGTGTGGCATGTTTTACATGAAGGAACGACTGGGTGCATGGCAGGTCGGCGACGACCGCGACCAGGGCAAGGTCGAATTCAGGCTCTTCTTTCCGGCGGGCTTTGACCCTCAGATCGACTCGATACGCGTGGCCGGCGATTTTCAGCGCCGGCTCGGCGCGACGCGCGACTGGGATTTTCAGGTGGGCTTTGCGCTCAGCCGAAGCGAGCGGGCCGAAGGCAGCTTCTGGAGCTACCAGAGCGCGATGGAACTCGAAGCTGATTTCTATCAGTACAAGTACCTGGTCACTTTCTCCAACGGCGAGTCCCGCATCGTCAGCGATCCCTGCACCCGCTACGGCGGCAGCGAGCATCAGAACGCCGCCTTCGTCATCGGCGGCAGCCGGCCCAGCGACAATATCGTCGCCCCCCTCGCCCATGGCCGCAGACACCTGCGCGACCTGATCCTCTACGAGATGCACATCGATGATTTCACCGACGAGTTCCGCGCCGCGCGCGCACCGCTGGATGCGGTGCAGGACAAGCTCGACCACCTGGTCGATCTCGGCATCAACGCCATCCTGTTCATGCCGTGGACGGCCTGGAAGCATCGCCACTTCGACTGGGGCTACGAGCCGTTCCAGTACTTTTCGGTGGAATACCGCTACGCCAACGACCTCGACAAACCGGAGGAAAAGATCTCCTGGCTGAAACAGCTGGTCTCGGCCTGTCACGCGCGCGATATCCACGTGATCATGGACGGTGTCTTCAATCACGTCAGCTACGACTTCCCCTACCAGCACCTGTACCTCAACCCCGAGGACTGCCCCTACACCGGCCCGTTCGGCGGCACCTTTCCGGGCCTGCAGGATCTCGACTTCAACAACACCTGTACCCAGGATCTGATCCGCGACGTCTGCCTGTACTGGATCGACACCTTCGGCATCGACGGCATCCGCTTCGACAACACCGTCAACTACCATCGCGACAGCGACAGCAAGGGCATCGCCCAGCTGATGCGGGACATTCAGGTCCACCTCGATGCCGGCAGCGAGACCAATTTTTCCCTGACCCTGGAACACCTCGACGAGAGCGCCGCCAGGATCACCAATGACACCCTGGCGACCAGCTACTGGGACAATGCCCTGTACGAACGCTGCTTCCATTACCTGTGGGAGGGGCAGATCGATTCGCGCATCCTCAACGCCTGCAACAACGACCGCCACCTCGCCTCGGCGGACAAGGCGGCGACCGTCTACATCGGCAACCACGACCACTCGCATGTGACCTGGCAGGCCGGCGCGCGCGCCAACCGCGGCGGCATGGAGTGGTATCGGACCCAGCCGTATGCGATCGCGCTGCTGACCTGCCCCGGTGCTCCCATGATCCAGAACGGCCAGGAATTCGGCGAAGACCACTGGATACCCGAGCAGGACGACGGCACCGGACGGCGGGTGCGTGCGCGGCCGCTGGGCTGGAAGCTGCACGACGACGCCATCGGCCAGGCGCTGCTGCGCCTCTACCGGCGGCTCGCCGGGATCCGGCGGGACTACCCGGGACTGCGTTCCAGAAACTTCTATCCCGACTACTGGGAGGAATGGCAGACCCGCTTCAACCCGGCGGGGTTCGGGGTGGACACACAGAGGCAGGTGGTCATCTACCACCGCTGGGGAGCGGGCGCGGCCGGTCAGCTGCAGCGCTTCTACATCGTCCTGAATTTCTCCTCATCGCCGCAGACCGTCAGCGTGCCGCTGCCCGAAAACGGGCCCTGGACGGATCTGCTCAGCGACTACAGCGGCGCCTTGACGGTGCACGTCAGTAATCAGCGCCTCGACCTCGAAGTCGGCCCGCACTGGGGACATATCTTCTTCAAGGAGAGCTGAGGCC
>Ga0209536_100009765_pt1 | contig 14234 bp, 12 predicted proteins | sample DeeMarSeWOR28_12_FD_187461 | JGI IMG/M metagenome (GOLD analysis project Ga0209536, IMG submission 187461) | Marine sediment microbial communities from White Oak River estuary, North Carolina - WOR-2-8_12 (SPAdes) (version 2) | ecosystem: Environmental > Aquatic > Marine > Intertidal zone >...
CACCGAGGTCGTAAGCGCTGCGCGAAAAAGTTTGACCGTGGAAAAGCGGGATTGGGACCCACCTGGAGCTTTGACCCGGATGTAAGCGCTGGCCGCCTTGACGCAGACCCAGAGCTTGCTGCCATATACTACGGTCGCCGTTTGGTGACTGCAGGTCACGTGCCTTCCAATGTCATTACCAAGAGCAATACAGCGTGGACGATAGCTGGTGAGGACTATAATTTGCCAACGACCCTGTATCAACTTCCAGATGGACGAATTATCCCTGGCGATCAGATAGACGGCAGGGATGGCTGGAACCGTATTCCCCCGGAAACAATTGTTCTGATTAATCAGGAGACCTATCCGATCGAGAAAAAGGATCCAGGCCCGATTAAAACCATATCTAATGGACTTACAGCTTGGACATTGGCGGCACGAGACTATATGAAGAAGACCACGTTTTACTTCTTTCCTCAAGGGGGCATGAAGAACGGGCGGGAGATTGCCGACTGGGATGACCTGCCTTCCGAGACAAAGGTCATCGTGGGTTACACTGGTCCCTACAAAGTAACTCCCCGTCGGCCTCCCCTCAAGATTGCGGGGATGAGATACAAGAAGGAAAGTACGTTATACTACTTTCCGACCAGTAAGCTGATTCCCGGGGATCGCATCAAGGATTTCAAACGCCTCCCATCCGGGGTCCTAATGTTCCTCCCAACCAAGACTCGGAAGAACTGAGACAAGTCGTTATACTTCATTGACCACAGTGTTTACCCTAACGTTGCACACCTGAACCGGCCAAAACCGCTGAACTCGCGCCAGATCAGGTCATCTGCGCCCGCCCACGGCCGTGCGCTCCGGGCTAAAGCCGCTGCAAAAAGTAATTCATTTGTTTGTACCACCAGGGCCAATCGTGATTCACGTCGTAGCCCCAGAAGTCGACCCAGGCTGAAATGGACTTTTCCCTAAACAACACATCCAGGCAGCGAGTGTCGGCAAGGGCTTCCCCCTCCCAGGCGCCCTGGCCCACACAGACAATGATCGTACTGAGGCGGTAGCGTTCCAGATACCAGGGATCGTTGAGCCCTGGAAGATAATTTAGGGGAGAGTTGAAGTAGACCGCGGGTATGTCTGCGGCCGAGAGTCCGAATTCGGCCCGATCCAAACGATAGAGTCCGCTCAGGGCGATGGTCCCTTCGAAAACATCCGGGTGCTTCAAGTAAAAGTTCAAGGAGTGATATGCGCCCATGCTGCAGCCGCTGGCCATCACCCGCTCATGCGGTGAGCCACAATGGTCGCGGATAAATGGGATCACTTCCTGAAGCACATAGCGTTCGTAGGCTTCGTGCCGCGCATTGCGGTCCGCCGCCGGGGCGGCGAAATTGTACCAGGACTCAGCATCGACGCTGTCCACGCAAAACACTTTGATCCTGCCCCCATTGATGAACCCGGCAATGGCGTTAATCATCCCCATGGTTTCATAGTCAAAATACCTGCCCCGGGAGCACGGAAAAACGACAAACGGCTTGCCCCAGTGCCCGTAAACCTTCAGGGCCATGTCCCTATGCAGGTGCGGGCTGAACCAGCTGTGCTCTTCAATATGCATATCCATTCACCATCCGCAACCTAGTCCTCCGGGCCAGGTCACAGTTCAATGGCTTTACCAGTAAACAGGTTTAGTGGTGTTGAGGTACTGGAGTACTGGAAGAACAGAAATTTCAAATCACAATGACTCGGGTTTCAGTGTTCAGCTTTCAGTGGTTTCTCTTTCTCAACCTGGAACCTGATCCGCCTGCGGCGGAACACCCAAAACCCTGAGATTTGGTGCTTGAAATTTGATATTTTGCAATACTCCACCACTCCATGACTCCAAGAGACCCCCGCATCAAGGAAAGACCATAAAAGCCACCTCTGGGCGCAAATCAAAGACCCTCTGGATCCGGATTCTTTACCCCTTTGAACTTTCAGGTGCATGAATGAAGTCGGCGATTTCAAAAATGTGGTTCAAATTTTCAGATCTGAAAATATAGCCCATATCTCCCAATGCACTGCTGAAAACGCCGGGTACGCTTGCCACCTGGACCATAAAGTCACTGTAGCGGGCCATGATGTCCTCGTGGCGGTGACGGTAGCGCTGGTTGTTTTTTCTGCTCGTATAGCAGCAATGATACTTGCGCGCATAAGGAATTTCCGTGCGGTGGTGCACCAGCAGTTCGGCCCATGCCCGATAGATATCGATGTCGCAACCATAATTGAACATGTCGGTGGTATAGCCACCCGGTGGTCTCATGTTGACCTCTAGCCCGACATAATTGTCGGCGGCGGTTTGAAAAAATTCAATATGAAAAAAACGTTCCCTCACCTCGAACGCTGTTATGCACTGCCGCCCGAGTGTTTCCAAGGTTGGGGGAACCTCACGCAGTGAGTAGTAATAGATGTGGCGCCCCTGGTTAACCGTTTCCATGATCCCCTGGCTGAAGGTGTGCGCGGTGTAAAATACCAGGTTGCCGTTGCGGTCCGCCAACCCGTCAAAAGAATAAATCGTGCCCGAAATGAATTCTTCCATCAAGTAGTCAACGGCTGGCTTGCGGTTAAAGAAATCCACCAGATCGTCATCGCTGTCCAGGCGGTAGGTATCCATGGCACCCACGCCCGCATCGGGTTTGGCCACTACCGGATAGCCTGTCTCGCGGATCAGGATCCGGGCGTCCTCTATGGTCTGCACCAGCCGTCCCCGGGCCACCGGCACCCCGGCCGTGCGGAATTTGTCTTTCATCCTGGATTTGCGCCGGATGTTGTCGATGTCGCGGCCGCGAACACCAAAAATATTGAAATCGTCCCGGATCCGGGCTTCGGCGTCAAGCCAGTACTCGTTTAGCGACTCAAACCGATCGATCTTGCCGTACTTGTGGGTGAAAAACCCACAACCCCGCAGCAAGGCGTCGTAGTTGTGCATATCATCCACCCGGTAATACTCTGTCAGCGAATCACGCACCTCGGGGGCCAAGTGATCGTAGGGCGCGTCTCCGAGTCCAAGCACGTTGGCCCCGGCCTTTTTCAGGTTGTGGCAGAAGCGGTGGTAATGGGGCGGAAAGTGGGGTGAAAGATATACGATATTCATGATTCCACCTTTACTAAATAAATGCGTAGGTCACTCAGTCCATTAGCAGGACAAAGCTGGCATGGTTAAAGGAAAATGCAGGGCAGAGGCAGGAAGACTCCACGGGCCACCGCCAAATATTACATCAACGGCACAATCGTACTCAGCGATGATAATCATTGCCACGGGAAAAGAAAAGAGCAGCCTGTCTCAACGATTTACTACGGAGAGCATTCTTATTCATTAATTGACATTGGGCAGTCTCTTGGCTATGCTGGCGGAATTCTCATCTTGAATTTTGAACCCAGGGAATGAAACACATCGTGGGGTGGTTTGTCTCTTGCCGGAACATGGCTGTTCAAGTCAAAGGACAATTAGAAGAATGGAGAGTCCTGGTTCCTACCGCGGCAACGAGTGGTGGCAAGAAACGCTCATTCGCCAAACAGAAAATTCCTGACTATTGTCCATCCGGGTACTCCGGATGACACGAGCTTGAGTTTCCAATTCATAAATGAGGAATTTTCTCCAAGGTCAAGGACAATTCCGCAGGATAGCGGAATTGGACAACTTTCAAGTTGCCCGCGAGGGCGAGGGGCATGGATGCCCCGAGTCAAATCAAGGGATTGCGCGAAGACTTATTATAGTACGCCTCACGAGAAATCTCGCAGATTGACACAGAGATTGGGAAAAGGGTTATTTATGGGTGGAAACTAACTACTGGGGAGAAAACATAATGTTACGCCTTCGCCGTTCAGACAAGATTGATCTTTTAAAACAGGTGCCCCTGTTCAGCGATCTGGGCAGACGGTATTTGAACCAGATCGCAAAACATTCGGACGATGTATCGGTGAAAGCCGGTAGGATCCTCGCTAGAGAGGGTACGAAGGGGTATGAATTCTTCTTTATCGCAGAGGGTGAAGCCCGGGTGGAGAAGGATGAAAAAATAATCAATCGTCTGTCATCGGGTGACTTTTTCGGGGAGATATCGCTGATCGATAAGAAGCCTCGAACCGCAACGGTTGTAGCAGAAACCGATATGATCCTATTGGTGGTGCATACTAAATCCTTCTACCACGTGCTGAACACCATTCCAGATCTACAGCACAGAGTCCTGCTCTCTCTCTGCAAATACATTCGCAGGGCTGAGGATGCCCTGAAGGTACTTTGATTTATCCTATTCAAGAATCACTATCTATTGAGGATGAGGGTTAACCCTAACGTTGCTTCAAAACCAAGGTGCCCCATCACGCCTCTCTCAGCAGATGAAGCCCTCGACCACGTTTCGATCCAGGCGACTTTCACTTAACCGGACGCGCAGGGCCGACACCTACTTTCAGAACTTGACCTCGTCCGTCTTACTCTCCTCGAACCTTCGACGGGCCTCTTCCTTGCGGGCCTGGTAGACGGCGACTTCGTCGTGCTCACCGAGAGTCGCGTCGTTGAAAGCGATGCGCAGCATCTCAGCCATTCCGGTATTGTGGTTCGCGCGCACGTGAGTTCTGAAAAAGGCGCCGTGCGAGCCAAAAGCCTTGTTTCTGGGCTCGATCGCGCTCACGAGATCGTAGCTTCCCCAGTAGGTCCCTGACTCGCGCCGATCGACGCCGTCGGGTTTTCCGTACTTCTGCTCGAGCTTACGGATCACGTCGGCGGGCGACACACCCTCAAGGTAGTGCTGCTCGTAGACGAAGACGAAGAGCTGCGAGCCGCTGACGCGCGAGGTGAACTCGGCCGTGATCCTGGCGCCGTCCTTAAGGCGAATCTTGACAACGGGGCGGAGATAGGGCTCCTCCTCTCCGGGGGTCTGGCGCTGGCCCTCCCACTCAGCGACGTCGTCCTGGAAGAGACCCCACACCTGCTCGACGCTCATCCCGAGACGAAGCCCCCGAACGTCTGGTCCCCGGCCGCGGAGGGGCGCGTTTTTCTCCCCGCGTTCACGCGCCGCCGCGCGCTCTCGATCTCGACGGCTCTGCTTGGCCGCTCTGGCCTCGGGGTTGTGGTACGAGTAGAGCTTCATCTCCCCCCCGGGGCGGCTCGAGACCGTCGCTGACGCCAGCAGAGGCTCGAACTTCGTCTCCGACACCTCGGCGAGGCGATGGTGATCAGGGGGCACCACTCGGACTCGGACCTCGGAGACCTCGCCGCAGCGCTCACGGTAGAGGGTGGAGGCTCGCTTCATCAGATCCTGGAGCGCATCCTCGTCCAAACCGGACACCTCCGTCGGAGCGACAGCGAGTAGGTCCGGAGTACCTCTTCCGCAGCACTCCACCAAAACACCGTCCGTCGCGAAGCGACCATGGACCCAGAACTGCGCGTCTGCCTCGAGCGGGTGCGCGAGTCGGATGAGGAAGTCGTTCGCGGGCAGCACCACGATGGGGTCGGTGAAAACCTTTTCACCCATGAAGAGACCGTCGCGGAATTCGCCCTCGATCCGCCTGGGAGAGTGATCGTTGCGGCCCACGCGGAAAGTCGCCTCGCCCCTCCCGTGGGCGAGCCCGGCTCGAATCCCGCCGCGGTACACGACTTGATCCTGGGGCAACCAGCCGGATGTCCAAACCCGAGAACCGCTCGCCGCATCTTGCAGAAAGCGAGAGTGGCCACGTTGAGGCTCGACCTCGAAGTCAATGGCATACTCGACGGATCCAACACCGAAGTGCAAAGTTGTCTGGGGAGTCCTGCCGTCGCTCTCCCCATCGGTTTCAACGATCGGCGCCCCTACAGAGCCAGTGTCAGGGCGTACCGTAGGTTGAAAAGCAGGTTCCTCGCTGTCGCCTTTCGTTTCGACGATCGTTTTCTGCTTTGCGCTCCGATCCCCCGAGCTGAAATCGCGGACCAGCCAGTAGACGCAAGCTGCCAGGAGAACGACGACAAGCACGAAAACCACTGTGGGGGCGGGATCGTTCATCGTTACGGTTCTCCAGTCATAAAATAATACGGAGGTGCCGAAGTAACTTGCTTCCGCCGAAGACATGACTGGGGCATGAGTTGTTCAAAAACCCACCAGATGGGTTGGTCTGAAGCTTACGTTTAAAACACACGTCGCCGTTTACATGGGAGAAGTATTTGCTTCTGCCAACAAAGGATTTTATTTCTCATGTGTTTAAATTTCAGCCATCAACGCGGCTAAAAATTTTCTTATCATTTTCATCGTACAGATCTTTGTTGTTAAGATTTTCTTTCATAAGTTTGTAGAGCTCTTGAGATGAGTTAATTATTTTGTTTTCAAATATTCGGTCTTCAACATATTTTAATATTAATTTATCATTGAAAACTGAATAATTGACAAAAAACCATTCGCGCTCTTTCGCGTTTGCGGAGTTGATATCCTGAACGTTCAGAAATTTATGTTCATCAATAGTCGTGCCGAAGGCTCTAATCAAGTCTATGTCTTCCTCACCTTCCTCTTTAAGCAAGATCAAATATTCGTGCTCATTAAATTGGTAGATAGTAATTGCACCAGACTGTTCTTCTTTCTCACATTGAAACTTCCATTTTCCTATGAGTTCTTTGTCGATTTTCGCTTCACTGCTCGGACTCAAGGGAAATTCTGATTCATATGGGCAGCCATACAGGCACAAGCACATCAGAAAAACAAGAGCACAACAAAGACACCGATTGATAACGAACATTGTTCTCCTCGCTGAAATAGAGTGACAGCCGAATAACAAAAGCAAGATCAACCTCACTGCAGCAATTTCTCTAAATCCGGCACTAGTCTTTTTACATCATCGGCAAAACTCTTGACATCACCGCCTAGATCCCCGAAATCTTCTCCGCCGCAGTGATAGACAGTCCCGGTGAAGATCGCTTTTTCTCCATCTGAATACGAAATTGTTTCACAGGTTCCACCCGTGCAACCTTTGTCCTCTCCCAATGCAGAATTTGTAATTTTGTTTCTATTCAGTGAATGTAGGAGATTTTCGAATTGTTCGCCACTAATTTCATATCCTTCCTCTGCCAGTAGATCTCCATAGCTGTCGACAACGATGTTGACCCTATCAAGGGTGACTGTGATCGAGTAGCTTCTATGATACGACGGAGAGACAGGAGCATCTCTAAAATAGTATGCAATTTGTGTAATGGTATTTGCTGACATGTGAACTGTTTTTTTGCTATCAGTATCAGTGTGGGCAAGATTACAGCATCCTACACACAGAACCGCAGTGAGTAGTATGCGCCAATATGAAAGAGCTTGCTTGCAACAGCAGACATGTAAGACATTCACTGTCGTTAGCCGAGCAAATTGATGCTTGCGGCGCGGGCACGGCTCAGCATGGGGTGAGCTTTACTGAAACGAGAGGCTAGATTCCTGTCTACAGTGCCTATGGTTACATTCAGAAATGTGTTTTTCGCCCGGGCCCGTCGCAGCCAGCCGCCAATTTCGCGTTTAAGATCCTCTTCGAGCACTCGATAGCTCTCGCGGTCGCCCCCGGCGCCACTGGCATTGATATACACCCAACGGCCATTTACGCGGTCCACAATCCCCGTGTGGCCGAAATGCTGGGATGAATACGACAGAATAGCTCCCCTGCTGAGATGGGGCGCAATCTTGTCCCAAATCTCCCCATAAGAATCGCCAGTCACCTTCGGAAGGTAGACGGTTTGAGGGCTATTACATAATAGGCCGGTGACCCCCTCGCCCGTCAAGTAGGAATTAGAACTTTCTCCCCGGTTGCGAGCTTTTTCGATTAGTGCATTGGCCACGCCGCTTTTTCCATAATAGTCAATCCCGTTGTCCTCGAGAACCCCGGCTACAAATTCAAGACAGTCCTTGTTGGCAAAACGGTGATTTAGAGCAAGCGTCAAAGGGCTGAAGGGTGCGGCGCGAGTTATGACTGAAGTTTGCGCTTCCGGTATCCGCTCAGACTTTTCAGGGTGAGTCCCCGGGAAAATCGGGTTTTTGAACTGGTGCGCCTTGTAGAGGTAGATGCCCTCCTGCCGGAGTTTTTCGGTGATCTGATCAAAACGCTTCCGGTGTTCCACAGTTGTGGGGGTTTTGCCTGCTACATAAGCATGACGCTCCAGGACTAGCTTGGCTATCTCATGGGCCTTGGGCTCATTATTCTGGCGGATTTCACTCCACTTGGCATACTGCCACGTGGTGCGCAAGAGTTCGTCAGTCATGGCCATGGCAAATTTGTCTGCCAATCCTAAACCTGAAGACCGCGGACCTGTTGAGGCCGCGCTAGCCTCAATTGTTTTGGAACTGTCGATGTCCATCACGCATTACTCTGTAGGGTTAGTCTTGCAATCAATACTGGATAGCAAAATAGATGCCACTCGAGAGAGAAGATAAGCTCTACATGAAGCACCAGAAATAAGCCGCCATGAATTGAAAACCATCTGAAGATACTATAATTATTTACAAATCAGTGTAATTGCAGTAGATTGACTAAGAATATCCATCACTTGTCCGCGACCGCCTGCGCAGCTGTTTTCCGGCCCGGTCCACACTGAGATCACGATAGTTTTCGAGCTCATATGAAAGAGATGGGGGGCGGGTTTTCAGCACCTTATGCAAGAACCCCTGTTCTTCTACGGATATTTCATGGATTGGCGTCGCGATACTGTGAAGACGACCGTGTCACCGGGCAACCGCAGGAAAGCTCAGTGGACGATCCCGGTGGGGCGGGGTTCTGTGCCCGCCTCAAGACTATTTAGGCCCGCCCCGAGGCCGGCCCCACCGATATTTGGCCAGGAGATTGAGCTGATGACGACCGGCTTCCGGTCCGCTGACCCTACACCTCGGAGAGAAGGGCGACTGTGGATTGCGGATTTGAGATTGCACAAGACCGAGTAAGTCAAAGCAGAGGGTGGCAGTCAGCTGACAGAGCGGTTCAGGACAAATGACGAGGCAGCCATATCTGCTCTGAATATTATGTGAGCTTTGCTGTTATAATGGGGGAATCAAATAAAGGAGCGGGGCGAAGTGACCCTGTGATTTGAAGAACAATGCTAGCCTGCCGATTAATGTGGCTGCGAGAAATTGTCCTTGGGGTTGTCGTTCATGCTCCTCTTCAGCTTGTTGCTCATCTTGAACACAGGAAGTCTCTTTTCAGGGACTTGGACGGGTTCACCGGTTTTGGGATTTCTCCCCTCGTATGATTGATACTGCTTGACCTTGAAGCTGCCAAACCCCCGAATCTCTATGCGGTCATCTGCAGCCAAGGCTCCTGTCATGGCGTCAAACAAGGTGTTAACGCACAGTTTGGCATCCTTCTCAGTGATGTTCCATATCTCCGATAGCTTTTTAAACAACTGGCTCTTGTTCATAGGTAAGACCTCTTAACTGTGAAGGTACTAACGGTAAAGCGTTGTCCGCAATTCACGGTTGCACAAATGGAAGCCCGGTGCCAAGAAAAGGGGTTCTTCCGGAATTTGCTTGGATGAATGTCTATTACCATCGATTCTCCGCCTTGACCTGGCCAGACCCGCGGTTTTCTCTGTCATCCAGGCAAATTCCGGAAGAACCAGAAAATGCGGAGCCGTGACTCCGGGGACAGAATGGTGTAGGTCAGGTGGCCTTCACGTTCAACACGATGGGACGTAGTCCATCCTCTTTCTGAAGGCGCCCCACGTCTGCTTTAGCAGCTCCATTACTCGTGTAGCCCCGAATCCGGACACGGTGAATGAGTCCAATCTCCGGCAGAGTTCCTTGATCGAGATATGCGTTGTAGCCCTTGCACTGAAGTACTTTCTGAACCTTCTCAGCTGTGGCCAGGCTGCGATATGCACCCACCTGAATCAAAAAACCTTTGTCAACCGCTTTTGAATTGAGATTTTCAACGGCACGACTGGGTTCGCTCACATGGTCGAGCTTTTTTGGAGTAAGATCCTCAACGGTGCGACCGGGCTCGCTCTCATTGTTAAGCTCTGTGGAGATAAAATCTTCAGCGGCAGGGCCGGGCCCGCTTTCCTTTTCTTGTTCTACATATTCATCCTCTGGGATCCTGTTTTTCTCTGCTTGAGCATCTGTAAATGGTGCGGCCTGCGTCATAACCACCAGGCTAACCCGACGGTTCTTCACCCTTTCACTGGGGATGCTGTTATCGGCAATCGGTTTAGTTGCCCCGTATGAGTAGGTGTTCATGCGGTTGAGGGGAATGCCATGCTGCACGTAGAGGTAAGACATAACCGCTCTGGCACGGGTCAGGCCCAGTTGAAAGTTGTACTCCTCCGGCCCCATGTGGTCTGTATGCCCTTGTATTTCAACGTAGCAGTCTTTGTTCTCCTCAATTAACCGAACAGCGAAGGAGTCAAGCGCTTTTTGAGTTTCATCTGAAAGTTCGCTGCTGTCGAAGTCAAAAACTACCGGATCATCAGTTATTGTGATCTCATACAGGAACTTCCCCTCGGCGATCTCTCTTAATTGCTGGACCCTGCTGATCGCATCCTGAACCGTATCCGAAAGCTCGCTCAGCTTTTCGTTTTGCGCCGTGTCTGAACTTTTCAATATGGCAATCTCTGCCCTGTTGGCTTCCATTTGGTCTTGTAGTTCGCTAATCTGCTTCTGGACGTATGATTGAGTGGCACACCCATTTACCACAAGCAGAGCAATTCCTGCTACGGCAACAAGAATAGGAAGTTTTGTTCTCATGTGGATAACCCCCCTTTGTTTGATGGGTCGAGAGATGTGTCTAACGATTGGCTTTCAATGTTCGCGGTGCTTGCTGTGTGATCAAGCTGTGTCATCAAACAAAAGCATTAATTATGCCAATTATTGTCAGAAATGGCGGACAACTCGATTTTTTGAGCAATTCCTTTGAACTGCACGAAAATATCGTTGTTTTGTGCAGATGTTTCGCTGGGAGATATTGAAAGGTGGCAGTGCAGGCATGCCTGAGGGAGCAAATCACAGGGTTAACTGCTGCAAATGATTGAGAAGGTGCATCCTTGATAATGTAATGGGAACAGGGCGGGGAAATATCTCAGTTGGCATTTAGTGATGGAGTTTTAAGGCAACAATCTCCCCCGTCTCATGATAAGGTGGGAACGGTCTTGGGGAGCATTCGTTGGAAGGAGTCTGGAAAAAAACAAGGAGAGAAATGGCGGGATAGGATAGAGGAAAGGGGGTTGACAGGAGCTGGCAACCCCCAGAGACAAATGGTCCTTGAAATCAGACCCCAAATAATATGAATCTATCACGCCAGTTTCTCACAGATCCCCTTACCGTAGTCCTGACAGGCATGAACTCCTTCCATCTCGTCAACCAGCTGCTCTCTCAGATTGAACGAGCCCAAATTAGTCATATCCATCTTGAATACGTGCTCCATGGTGTCAAATATGATGCCGGGTGCATCCCCACTGTGGGTATAGGAGCCAAATGCCCCTCCAACCTTGGCTTGGAGATTCGCCTTCTGTGCCAAGAAAAGAAAAGTCTTCATCGTACCTATCATGTCCCTGTGGTACGTAGGTGAACCAAGAACGTATGCATCATACCCCTGCAATTCGGTCTCGTTCTTGATCTGAGTAATTTTCTTGAGTTCGGCCTCATGCCCTGCCATGCGGATTCCTTCGGCTATTGATTCCGCCATCTTCTCGGTCTTACCAGTTCTGCTGTCGTAAGCAATCAATACCTTCTTCATTTCATAACCTCCTTTGCCCATAGTTTGACGATACGATCCATCCAGCTTTGATCACAGCGGGTCACCTTCCCCGAATCCTGCATCGCTTCTGTCATTCCCGGGCGAACTTAATCTTCTTGTGGCCACTGGACACCTTGTCGCTCGTCCACGAAATAACAAAATCTGGCCCAGTCAAACTCCCGCAGGGAAATTGGACACCGCAGTCTGACCTTGTGCTCGCTCACACCAATCACTTCCCAGTCGCCTCGACGCGGTCCTTCCTCAATGCGTATCTTCTGCCCAACCCGAAAGGGGTATCTACGAAACATTGCAACTTGATGCATGGTCATTTATGCCCTCTAGTAATATGGTAGCTTACAGAGCTTCACCCATCACACGTTTGGAGAAGCTGTGCTATCCAAGATTGCCCCAGAAACCGCAAAACGAAATGCATGGGTTATTTGGAAGTAGACTGCCAACAAGAAACTGATTTACTATACGGCTTTAATGGCAATTATAATAAGTCAAGTCGTGGTTATTGTCTAACTGAAATTTCAGCTTTTAAAAAGTAGTCGGCAATCACTGGGCTCTTGCACAAACTAGAGTGCTATGGGATCCGCCAGCTCGAAGTCGGAATCGCGGCTGGAAGCCGCTTTCACAGAGGGTAGAGTTCGGGATTGAAAGCATGCTGTTAGACTTATTGCAGGGATCTTGGGGTGGCAGGCTTTCAACGGTCTGCAAGTTACGCCACATTCCCGTTTGGAATTTTAGGCACTCCAGAACATGTTAGATCACTTTTAACATTTTCGAGGATTTGCCATGTTTGAATTTCTTTTTAAAAAGGAACAGAAAGTTCAAGAGCTGATTTTCACGTATCTGGATAATCTCAAAATGACTCAGGACCATTTTGAGAAGGCCATGGATTGTTTATTTGACTTCGGCCTTGGTGAGAACTGCGATTTTCTAATAACTCAGACTCACAAGTTCGAATCCAGGGCCGACGACACCCGTTACGAAATCATCGAAATGATGTATTCCAAGGTTTTGATCCCCGAGTCCCGGGGTGATATCCTCAAACTGCTCGAGTCCATCGACGTCATTCCCAATCACTTTGAGACGCTTCTCTTTATGATCCAGGGTCAGAAGCTAAGAGTCCCGGACTTCATAACCCCGGACCTCAGGCAACTCATGAAGGTCTCTCTGGAATGCTGCGATCTAGTGATCAAGCAAGTTGAAGCGCTCTTCAAGAAGACGGAGGACATCAAAGCCCTAGTTTTTACTATCGACAGCCACGAAAGCCGGTGTGATCATATTGAGCGCGAAATCGTCAGAAAAATCTTCGATTCCGAATTGGATCCGTTTCAGAAGTTGCAGCTCAAGGAATTGGTGATCCATATGGGTGAAATTTCCGACCAGGCGGATCGCGTCTCCAGAAGCATCTACATCTTCAGCATCAAGAGAAGGGTGTAATGATTTCTCTGCTCGGTGGAATCTTTCTCGGATGGTCTCTGGGCGCCAATGATGCGGCCAATGTATTTGGCTCGGCGGTCTCTTCCAAAATGGTCAAGTTCTGGACTGCTGCAGTTCTGGCCGCTTCGTTTGTGCTCATAGGTGCTCTCATGGAGGGCCAGGCAGGGATTGAAACCCTTCAGGGCCTAACCCGCTTCACCTATCATCAGGCAGTAATCGCATCAATTGCGGCAGCATTTACTGTAACTATTATGACGCTGATTGGCTTGCCTGTGTCCACATCCCAGGCAGTGGTCGGGGCCATTCTGGGCGTGGGGATTCTGAATCGTCAACTCAATATCGCAGGTTTAGGAAAAGTGTTGATATGTTGGGTCGGAACCCCCTTTGGAGGCATAATCATAGGGATCATCGTCTACAAACTGCTCGCAGCAATCGCCAATAGGATGAATTTGAATCTCTTTCAGGCTGATCTGATGCTGAGGCTATGCCTGATAGCTGCGGGTTCCTATGGCGCCTATGCCCTCGGGGCCAATAATGTCGCCAACGTGACCGCAGTCTTTGTGGGCGCCGGGATGCTCGACGTCTTTTCAGCTACCCTGATTGGAGGCATGAGTATAGGGCTGGGCATTCTTACCTTCAGCAGGAAGGTGATGGAGACTGTGGGGAAAAAACTGGTGACATTGGACCCTTTTTCCGCCCTGGTCGTAATTCTGGCTGAAGCAATTACCGTCCACATCTATGCCTTGGTGGGGGTCCCGGTTTCAACCTCGCAGGTAGTGATCGGAGCGGTGCTGGGAGTGGGCATTATCAAAGGGGTTAATACGATACAACGGAGGACGCTGGTGAATATCTTCCTGACCTGGGTAATTACCCCTTTGGTGGCCTCTATCTTTGCTCTTTCCCTCGACTTTGCCACACATTTGCGCTACATTCCCGGCCATTAGGCAAATACTACATTTTATTCAACATCGAAAACCTGGTCCTCAGGGCCAGGTCATAGTTCAATGGCTTTGCCAGTAAAGGTTGCTCTGGAATGATGGAATCGTGGAGTATTGGAATAATGGGGTTGGCTGAAAGGGGTCATTTTTTTGAATAACTACTGTGAGTCCAGGACTAGCAAT
>Ga0209536_100009766_pt1 | contig 14233 bp, 14 predicted proteins | sample DeeMarSeWOR28_12_FD_187461 | JGI IMG/M metagenome (GOLD analysis project Ga0209536, IMG submission 187461) | Marine sediment microbial communities from White Oak River estuary, North Carolina - WOR-2-8_12 (SPAdes) (version 2) | ecosystem: Environmental > Aquatic > Marine > Intertidal zone >...
ACAAACTCGCGCAATCCTGTAGCCAATGGTCTCAGAGATAAGTTTGGAATTAGTACTCATATCAAATCACCGAATTTACTCAGCCGTCTTACTAAAGATATCTGATCACCTGTTTTTTGTCAAAGTTGTCACATACCGGGAAAATTCCTGCATATTGCTGACCATCAGCGAGTTCGACATTGGTCTCCTTAGGGCATCACCTCGAAGAGCGCCGTTTCCCGATAGCTGGACATTGGCCAAGGTCACGCTTGACGGGCTCCTGGAAGTCTTACCTTTCGGTGATGGCGACCATTGTTATCATAACGTTCTGCGCGACAATTTTGGGTAGGGGTATCACCGGTATGTCTTTGCCGAGGAGAACTATCCGTAATGATCAATCTGCCTAATAGTTCCAAATGGTTCGCATTTGCCATTATTCTCGTACAGTTGTTTGATGCCGTGATCCATATTGCGACCGATCAGCTTGAGCCGACCCGCATCACAGCGAATATTGTCATCATTGTTTGGATAATCGCTGCGTTGACAGGGTGGATCAAGAAACGTTTCCGTAGTTCCTTTCTTGCTGACATCAGAGTCTACCTGCTCCTCAATCTTATCTTTCTGGCCCAAAACGGACTCACCAACCCGGAACAGGGCGGGGTGCTGCGAACCACCCCGTTCCTGTTGGTACTCTTGACCGTTGCGCTATCGGCCCTGTTCACTTTCCGCACGCCAGCAATATCTGCCTGAATCCTGGACCACTTCCCCACCCGGTCGTGAATGACCAGCGCGATGTTCTTTTACAAGCAGCTTCTGGGAATGGAAGCAAGACAAACCGTGAGGTCAAGAGCTTGCATTCTCGCCTGAATCTAGACTATCTGCAATAAAAAATGCCCTGGCTACCAGACCAGAGCATCGGAAAAATGGGCACGACAGGACTTGAACCTGTGACTTCACGGATGTGAACCGGCGAACCGGAATCACAGCCGTAATGCCATTCTACTCATGGTAGAATCCTTTAACAATTAGCGGTTATGTTAAGATCCGCGAGGTCTGATTTGCAACGCTATTGTAAATGAGCCTAACCATGAAAAATGTAGAGATTACTTGTAACTCGCAGTCTATCGATATCTTTGATTTAATCAAGCTAAGATCACACACGAACGAGATCCATCTAGGCTTCACAAAGGTCTTGATCAAGACGCGTCAGGTCCACAAGTTGAGCATTGTACTCGTTGGTCAGTGATCTCGCAGCTTCTTTTTTGAAGTAGACATCAGATCCTGCTCAACGCCTGCCCCAGCCATTTATCGACGTCATCCATCCTGTAAACACAACCCACCCCCCATATACTCGCGACCAGCTTCTGCTTACCCAGATCAAGAGAACCCCCCGGATCGGCGCATATACGGACGGCGCCGGCGAGACAGTATTAGAGCGCAAGTGGGTTCGATTGGCGCAAAAACGGCGGGATGCGAGCCCTCTATCGGGATCGTTTACTGTATAATGATATTTATCAGGGTCTCCTGAGAAGCCTTTGTTGGGCAGCGCACAGCCACTATGCGTCGATCCCGAACGGGCTGATACTCACGAAGTTTGGAGGACTGCCATGATATCGAAGACAGTTAATCAAAAACCGGTTCAAACTGCGTCCCCTCGCCAGTGGATTGGTTTGGTTGTGGTGTACCTCCTCATACCACTGGTTCTATTGGTATGCGGCGGCGATTTCAGTTGGTGGCAAGCGTGGGTCTATTCCCTACTATTCGTTGCAGCCGGCATAGGTGGGCGGATCTGGGCCGAACAGCGGCATCCGGGGTTGATGGCAGAACGACAAAACATCAAGCATACCCAAAGTGCGAAAGCATGGGACAAAGTGCTTGCCCCGTTGATGGCGTTGAGTGTAAGTTTCCCATTGGTTATTGTGGCAGGACTAGACCACCGCTTTGACTGGTCACCCGCATTCCCGCTATGGCTCATCGTGCTTGGCTTCATCTTGATCACGCTCGGATACGCTTTCGCTGTATGGGCATTCGTAGAGAACCGCTTCTTCTCCAGCGTGGTGCGTATTCAGATGGATCGAGGGCATGTGGTGTGTGACAGTGGCCCATACCGGATCGTACGGCATCCGGGCTATGCCGGAAATTTACTGCCACTGCTGGGCATCGTGCTGGCCTTAGGCTCGGTGTGGACGATCATTCCCGCGGTGGCGGCGCTGGTCATCGCCGTAATCCGAACCGCGCTGGAAGACCGGACTTTGCAGGAAGAACTGCCGGGGTATCGGGATTACACGCGGCGGGTGCGCTATCGATTGATCCCGGGGGTTTATTGAAGGTTTTCGATGCGCTATGCCTCTCCGTGCATCGTCGGTGCGCTGCCCAGCCCGTGGGTGTACCTGACTGGTCCTTCGCGCTCCGCTTCGCTGCGCGCTCGTCCCAGTGGACCACCCACCATGTTATGCCGTCAGATTAACCCCGAGATCTGGAGGCGCACATGTCCGAGACGGCTAGCCACACTCTGATTGGCGTGCCTGAAACGTCGCTTGCAGCCCTCTACTGGAGGGCGATGGAATCGCAGCGGCCGGACGCACTGATAAAGGACCAAAAAGCCGAGGCGCTGGTCGCGCAGCTGGATTATGATTTCGACCGGATCAGGCAGATCCCGATGCCCGAGTTGCTCTACGTAATGCGGACCATGCTCACTCGCGAAATGGACCGCTACGCTCGGGAGTTCCTCGGCCGTCACCCGGAGGCGGTTGTGGTTCACATTGCGTGTGGCCTTGATTCGCGCTTCGAGCGGGTGGATAACGGCCAAGTGGAGTGGTACGACCTCGATCTTCCGGACGTCGTTGACCTGCGGCGGGAGCTTGTCGGTGACGAGGGAGGACGCTACCACTTGCTGGTCTGCTCGGTGCTCGAGGACTTCTGGCTGGACGCGGTGAAGGTGCACTCTCCGCGCCGCTTCCTGTTCTTGGCCGAGACGGTCTTCGTCTACTTCACAGAAGCGCAGGTCAGGTCGCTGGTGCGTACATTGCGCGACCAACTTCCAGGCGCAGAGTTGGTCTTCGACGGCTGGTGGCCATTCGAGGTCTGGCTGGGCAACCGCTACTTTTCTGCATCCAGCTCCGAGTTTGCGGGCCTCATGCAGTGGGGCTTCTGGCGTGGTCAGGAGATCGAAGGCTGGAGCGAAGGCATCCGCCTACTCGACGAGTGGGGCTTCTTCGACCAGCCTGAGCCTAGGATGGACGCCTTTCGCTGGATGGCCCCTCTCTTTCGCCTGTTCAAGCCAGTGCGCATCTTCCACTTCCGGCTTGGAGAGGTGGCACGGGGAGCGCACGCCGCCGCCTAACAATTCGCTGTGGCCGAGCGCCTTCCGCTCAGATTCTCAACCTAGCCTAGCCAGCAACGTCAGCTTTGATTGTAGCACGGCTACCTGGAAGGCAAGGAGCTGATCACCCAGACCATCGTCGCGCCATTTCACCTTTCCGTTGATCAGGCGCTGGAGCGGGTAAATGGACAGAAGGGGCAATAGCCTACACGGATGAAAGCAGAAGAATACACAAACCGGCTCCACACAAGTTGTGTTTTTAGTGGGCGCGGGGGGACTCGAACCCACGACCTCACGGATGTGAACCCGCAGGACTGGGGTCTCGTCCGTGATGTCATTCTACTCGTGGTAGAATCCTTTAACAATTAGCTGTTATGTTAAGAACCGTGGGGTCTCATTTGCAACGTTATTGTAAATCAGCTTTTCCCGACTTAACCGATGTATCTGGCTACTATTCTATAGTCGGCAAATCAGGATTCAAAATCCATCTGCGCCAACCGATGGAGATGCCGCTACTGCAATTATCTGAGCTAGGTATCTTTGAAACGCGAACGCCGGATTAGTAAGTTTTTAGATCATGTCCATAGACCAGTTTGACTTTTGGATAGCGATCCTTGAAGAGAATAATGCGCTCCAATGCCTCCTGGCCACCTTCAAGGTCGCTGGAGTAATATCCTGGACCGATCCCAGTCTCAAATTGGTAATGATCGTTGCAGGCATCACCAGTGAGAAGAATCTGTTCATCGATGCCGTTGATCAGGAAGATCATATGCCCTGCGCTGTGCCCACTTGACGAGATCGCCCAGAGCGAACCATCCCCAAAGACATCAACGCCCTTCCCTAGTGGCGGTAAATCAATGGCCCCGGTAAAGTCGATTTCCTGCAGTTCATCGATACCCGCCAAATGATCACTTTGCATGAAGAACCTGAAATTGACATACTGTTCATTCTTCCCCGCGACATAAGGAATGTCCTTAGGCAAATCGACAATCCCGGCCGTATGATCCTGATGCAAGTGGGTGAGGAAGACGCCTTCTAATCGAATGCCTTCCTGGTCCAGTATCGCAGCAATGTGCGTGTTGGGTTCTTGGCTACCTTTCCCCAGATAACTCTTGACCATAAGACCTCTGATAGTGCCGTGTTGGCTGTGAACATAGGATTTATCTAGACCCGCATCAATCAGATACGCACCGAACTGCCGATGTTGGATGATACCCACGTTGACCGGTATCCTGATTGCTTCATCTTCGATATCTTGAGCCTCTTCGTGCTCCAAATTCATAATGGCAGATCGGGTTGTTTCCATTATGCCGGTAGAGTAGGTGCGGATGGTGATCGGCTGAGGGTTTGAGAGAATCTCTTCCCAACTAGAATAAGTTGGCTCAGGCGCAGGGAACGGGACCCTCCGAATGATTGAAGGTTGCCAGACAACGAAAGCAAATATGGCTGTGACTAGTAAGATTGCGGTTATTGCGAGTAGTATCCTCTTAGTTCTTCGCATTCTGATTCTCCTCGTAGTAGTTCAACCGCGTAAAACCATGTCCGCCAATGGATTGTTTTGCGGACCGCAGTCAATAGGCAGTTGATAGAGCGTGGCGTGATCAAGAGTCGACAGTCAATACCTCGCATCTGGTTGTCTCAATTTACGCGCCGTGGCTGCGCTGAGCGTCACATTATGCAGGGCAGATTGCGCGGCCAACGTTCGTTCTTGCGAAACCTCCCAGGTCAAATCGCGCCCGGCTTCACGCCGCCCCGGCAGCCGCAAAGCGACCAGTACCAGCAGCGCCGTTGCCAGGATCAATGCCGCCGAGACCAGAAAAACGCTTTGCGGCGGAATAAGACGAACAGCGACCACCACAAGCGCCGGCGCCAACAAACTGCCCAACGAACCAATTGCCCCCTTGATGCCCATGACGCGCGAACGGTGTTCTTTTGGGGTGATGTCCAGGTAAGCAGCGCTCAATGCCGGATTTAGCAACGCCTCGCCCAAGCCGGCAATGATGAAAGCGACAATAATCACCACATAAACGTCCGAAAGCATCAGACCGACATATTGGGCAGCATGCAAAATGAGGCCGACGATGAGCACCGGTTTACGGTCCCACCGGTCGCTGGATTGACCCAGCGCCAGGCTACCAAACAAGGTAGCCCAGCCGTAAAGGCTGATTGCCGCGCCAAACTGCGCCGTAGTCCACCCCAAGTCGTCAAAGACGTAAAACGGCAGTTGGGGCTCGATGAAGAACCAGGCGAAGACCATGCTGAAACTAACGCTTAGCAGGACACCAAAGGCCAGCAGTGGACGGGGCAGCGAGGCCATGAAAGAGACGGCTGTTCCCGTCTGTGGCGCTAGTTTTGCAGCGCGCTTCTGGGTGAGGTTTTCTCTGCGTCTTTCCTCCCGGGTATAGGTTTCAGGGATGGCGAAGAACGCGATCAGGAGGGTGAACAGAGCGATGCCAATCGACGCCAGGAAGGGCGGGCCGTATCCCCACTTGTCGTAGAGCAAGCCGCCCACAACCGGCCCCACGATGAAGCCGGCCGCCGTGCCGCCGCCGATGACGCCAATCCAACGGGCGCGCTCATCGGCGGGCGCGACATCGCCGACAAGCCCCATCGTCGCCGGTCCCAGGCCCGCCGTTAGCGCCCCGGCCAGGCCGCGGATGACGATGAATGCCAGCGATGTGGCGGCCAGGTAGTAGCCGGCGAATGCGGCCGTAAAGACCGCAAATGAACCGAGGATCATCGGACGCCGGCCATGCCGATCGGCCAACGACCCCATGAACGGCGCTGTAATCATGGCCGCCAGCGAATATGCCATCACACTCGTCGCCAGGACCGCCACGCCGTCACCGAAATCGCCGATCTTGCGCGCAAATAGGGGAAAGATCATGCCATAACTGGTCATCTGGAGGGCGGTGCAGATCGCCAACAAGATGATGGTGATGCGGGCGCGGCGGGGATCCATGCCAGGCATCGCCACCCGTGTCGCCCGCACGACTTTTCCCATGTGGGCGTGGTTCTGGGGGACACTCATACCCTGGCCCCCAGTTCCACAAGCAGCGTGGCCAAATCCATGTAAATGGTCTCCCGCTGAATGAGGCCTTCGCCCACGTCATAGATGGTCACCCCCCGAAATTGGATGGTTCTCCCTGTGGGCGCGAGCCGTTCCTCGAAAACCGGCGGGCCAAGTGAACCTGTGTGCGTGCCGGTGAAGACCCACTCCGTGACGACCACTTCCTCGGCGGCAATCGTACGCTTCACGTCGTAATCTATCTCATCAAAACCGGCGAACCAGGCCGGGAAGAACGCGGCGCTTTCTTCTGCCGAACTGGGCGGATTCTCAAAAGCGTCGCCGTAAACCCAATCCACGACGTAATCCTTGGCATGCAGAGATTTCATGGTTTCGGTATCTTGCGCCGACAGGGCTGTCACAAACTGCGAAACAATCTCAAATGCAGAGGGTTTATCAGTTGGAGTCCTGTTCTTCATTTGCTTTTCCTTGCCCAATCCTTCCGTGTTAATTAAGTCAAGGACCTGGCAAACGATGCGAACTTACTGTTCGGTTCAGGGCCACGATACTTGAACTGTCCTACTACTGTCGCACCTTTTTCCTCCAGCGCCTGCGCCATTTGGTGCAATGTTGAACCTATAGCCAACTTGTAGGTGCAAAAGACAATGGCGTTCTTGCCTGATAGGTCTCCCAGCTGCTCAATGAACTGCATCGTTCCTACTGTAGGATGTTGCCGGATGATGAATAGACCCTTGACCCAGGTCCCGACGCAAATGAGATCGGCTTCAGACACATCCGCCGGATCGGCCTGGGCGACTGATTGGACGCGACACTGGTGGCCATATGCTTCCGTTTCTTTGCCCATCGTCTCCGCCGCCTTGGCAGTGGTGCCCGTACTGCTGTCATAGACTATCGCAATGTTCATTCGAATATCTCCTTGCTCTCTTATATGACTTCTCTTGTTGTAGATTTCGTCTTTCCACGATCATTGTTTCTTAGAAGCTTCTTTCTCCATTTCTTTCATAACCATTCGCTCAGTGACGTCTGGTTCTCCAGGCAAAGCGAAGACCCTCAAAGCATGAAGCAACACAGCAAAGCCCCATCCTATAAGCGGCCATATGAACCAAAGGTATTCGGCCGGTGTGCTGAAATTGATAATGATGAGCAGAATACATACAGCGATGTAAATTATCAGATGACGATAAAATCTGGCCTTTGCTTCTACTCTCTTTTTGGCTCTTTCATAAGCTTCTTGATTATTCATTAGGTTTTCTACCTAGATTATTATTGATTTGGTCTGAGTAGTATTTTCCCGCCTGTCATCTGGCTCAGATAGTCCTGAACCGCTTTCTTTGCTTCCTGGAACGGATACTGAGCACGAATGTCGCTTTTTAATTCGGACGCCATGAGCTTTTGGGCACGCCGCCACAGCATCAGGATTTGAAGTAAGTTCATTTTGTTGATCCACGGCCCCAGCCAGAAGCCGTTGACAGCCTTGTCTTCAAAGATTAAGTGATCGTGACCAACTGCCGGTGCTTCGTGGGAAAGGCAGCTATAAACAGTGACTCTGCTATGTTCCGGCAGCGCGTCTAGCAGTTGCCGCGTCATCGGCCCGGCGACCGCATCAAAGGCCAGCCGAGCGTCCACCTGGTGGCACGCCTTATGGAGTTGTTGGTCAAAGCCATCCTGGCTGCTATTCAAAACGATGGTTGCGCCTTGCTCTTTGAGAAGCGCTACTTGTGCATCACGACGCACAACGTTAATGACCTGAACTCCCTCACTGCGGCACAAACGGTTGACCATTTGCCCGAGGGAACTGGCTGCAGCTGTGAGTACAATGGTTTTGTGCCGACCCTTTTTCGCTATTTCCAGAAAAGCGGTGGCTGTCAGCGGATTGATCATAGACATGGCCCCTTGCTCCAGGCTGACTGACTTAGCCAAAGGTAGGGCACCACCCTTCGTCGAAGTCACCACATAGTCAGCCCATATGCCACTCCCTTTCCCCTGATTCAAACAGGCGACTCGTTTGCCAAGGAAATAGCGGCCCATCGGGCCAGGCCCAACGGCGACAACAGTACCCGAACCTTCTCCTCCAGGAACAACCGGGGGCGGGTTTTTGAAACCGTATTGCCCATCCAGGAACGCTAAATCTGAGGGATTGATGGGCGAGGCGGCGACTTTGACCAAGACCTCGTCCTTTCCTGGCTTGGGCACCGGACGTTGTTCAATCCGGAGCGCTTCGGGGCCAGAATATGAGTCCAAGACAACGGCCGTCATCTCCTCAGGAAGTTGTAATTGTGTCATCTTATCCCTCCGTTTGTGTTGTGTGTAGATAAATATGAAGACCGGCAAGCGCAAGGAAAACGGCGGCTTTCCTACTTCACCGGCTCGAAGCATGGCAGATCTGGCTCCAGTTGTCTAGTGATGTGTGTCAGTTGTCGAAAGGATGAAAGTCACTTTGGCTAAAAGAGTCGAAAACCGTTTGTACGCGAAGAGAAGCCCCGGGTGGGCAACATGAGGAAGTGAGGTTGTCGGCGGTCAGGACATTGAAGCTGGCACCTGAGATTGAACGGAAAAGCCTTGATTAACACATCAGGTCCATCGAAAAATGGGCGCGAACGGACTTGAACCGCTGACTTCACGGATGTGAACCCGCGGGACAAGGGACACGCCCGTGATGTCATTCTACTCGTGGTAGAATCCTTTAACAATTAGAGGTTATGTTAAGAACCGTGGGGTCTGATCCGCAACAATAATGTAAATCAGCCTCTTGGGCCTGAATTGATGTATCTTTTCGGTATTCTACAAGCATCAAAACCGGTGGCAATTTCGGTCCAAGATAACACCTTTGTGCCATCAAGCTGGATACTCGAAAGAAAGTGGCGTCAAATAGCAAACCGGCCGTTTCCACAATCGCCACCACCGGTCATTGGCGCCAATCCGCTACAGAAGGTCTTCAAGAGTCAACACGCTCTTCGGAGGAGAACCGACTTCTGCAATAGCATGCCAATTGAGGATGCCCACCATATAATTATCGACCTGAATGCCCGGTAGCCAAGGCACGAAGATGTCGGAACACCAAGAAGAACAGAGACTGGCTTCAATTATGAGCGACAAGATGCAGATTGAGTGGCACACGTTGACCGTGGCGGAGACCGTGGCAACGCTAGAGACAGACGTCGACAATGGCTTAAGCGAACGACAGCTACAGAGACGCTTGCAGCAATTCGGTCAGAACAAACTGGAAGAACGCGGCGGCCGCAAAGCGTGGACCATCTTGTGGGAGCAGGTGACAAGCGTGATGGTTCTGATACTGATAGCGGCGGCCGTCGTGTCAGCCCTGCTAGGCAAAGTCACCGAGACGGTGGCCATCGCCAGCATTGTTTTGCTATTCACGGTGTTGGGCTTTGCCCAGGAGTACCGGGCGGAGCGAGCAATGGCAGCGTTGCGCAGGCTGGCCATACCGTTTGTGCGGGTAATCCGTGGCGGCGCCCAGCAAGAAGTATCCGCGGATGAGCTAGTGCCCGGAGACGTGGTGCTCTTGGAGGCGGGCAACTTGATTCCGGCCGATTTGCGGTTGCTGGAGAGTTCCAACCTTCGCGTGCAGGAGTCGATCTTGACCGGCGAATCGGAGCCGGTGGAGAAGGAGACTGGCGCGTACGAAGTTTCATCGATGCCATTAGGCGACAGGCGCAATATGGGCTATATGGGTACGACGGCAACCTATGGCCGGGGAAAAGGCGTGGTCGTGGAAACCGGCATGGCGACCGAGCTCGGCAAGATCGCAGATCTGATCCAGGATGTCGAACCTGAGGCGACGCCGCTGCAACAACGACTAGATCAGGTAGGCAAGCTGCTGGCGTTGCTGGGCGTGATCGCTGCGGCATTGGTGCTGGCGATCGGCGTATATCTGAACGAGCCCGTGGACGAGATGTTCTTGACGGCCGTTAGCGTGGCCGTGGCGGTAGTGCCGGAGGGGCTACCGGCGGTGGTAACCGTGACATTGGCCCTGGGTGCCCAGCGCATGTTGCGCCGCAACACACTGATCCGCAAACTTCCGGCGGTCGAGACGCTGGGCGCGGTGACCGTTATCTGCTCGGACAAGACGGGCACGCTAACGGAAAATCGCATGACCGTCACGGTAATCGACGTGGCAGGTCATTTTCTGGAGTTAACGGGCACAAGCGCTTCACATCCAGCGCCTTCACTGGAACAGGATGGGACCATTGGATCACCAGATCTGTCGCAACAGCCGCCAGCAATCGGGATGACGCTGGCCGCTGGGGCATTGTGCAACGACGCATCATTGCAGCCGGATCCAACCACAGGCCGCTACTCGGTGATTGGCGACCCGACAGAAGGGGCACTTTTGGTCGCTGCGGCACAGGCAGGGCTGGAACTGGAGGCGCTGGCTCATGCTATGCCACGGGTAGCAGAGTTGCCATTTGACTCAGAACGCAAGCGAATGACCACCGTGCATGAGCTACCAGCACGGCCAGGCGAAGTGCATCCCATCTTGCGCGCTTTGCGACCAGAGGGCAATCATCTGGCGATCACCAAGGGTTCTGTGGACGGACTCCTGAGCATTAGCGAATACATCTGGACAGAAGAGGGTGTGTTTCCCCTGGATGACATGTGGCGTGAGCGCATTGAACGGGCGAACGAGCAGCTAGCCCAAAATGGCATGCGCGTACTGGGAATGGGTTACCGCTGGCTCGGTGAGCCGACGGATGTGGCCGAGGCGAACCTGATATTCGTGGGTTTGACCGGCATGATCGACCCGCCACGGCCGGAAGTGAAAGATGCCGTGGCCAAATGTCAAACAGCAGGTATCCGGCCGGTCATGATCACTGGCGATCATCCGCTAACGGCTCGCTTTATAGCTTATGATCTGGGAATCTCGCAAAATGGCCGTTTGAAGACTGGCCTAATGTTGGACGAAATGTCGGACGCGGACCTTGCCGAAGTCGTCGACGACGTCTCTATCTTTGCCCGCGTTACGCCGGCCAATAAGCTGGAGATCGTGAAGGTTTTGCAGCAAAAGGGACATGTCGTGGCGATGACCGGCGACGGCGTCAATGACTCGCCGGCGCTGAAGAAGGCGGACATCGGCATTGCCATGGGTATCACGGGCACTGATGTGACCAAGGAAGCATCCGACATGGTCCTCTTGGATGACAACTTTGCCACCATCGTGCAGGCGGTAGAGGAAGGTCGTGTAATCTACGACAATATCCGCCGCTTCGTGAAGTTCTCTATCGCAGGCAATGTAGGCAAGTTGGCCGTGATGTTGTTGGCGCCCCTGGTTCTGGGCATGCCGGTTGGCCTACTGCCGCTGCAGCTGCTGTGGCTAAACTTGATGACCGATGGGTTGCTTGGGCTGGGTCTGGGTGTCGAGCCGGCCGAGAAGGGAACCATGCGTCGCCCGCCGCGGGTCCCGCAGGCAAGCATATTCAGCGAAGGGTTAGGCACACATGTCCTCTGGGTAGGCGCCCTGATTGGCGCGGTGGCGCTTCTCGCGGGTTATTTGACGCTGGATCAGCCTGATGATACTTGGCAGACCATGATATTCACGACCTTGGCCTTTTTGCAGGTAGGGCAGGCAATGGCCTCGCGTTCTAGTCGGGAGTCGCTGTTTACAATGGGCCTGCGTAGCAATCCAGTGCTGCTGGGGTTGGCCATATTGACAATCGTTTTGCAGCTATTGGTGATCTACGTTCCGTTCTTGGATCGCTTCTTCAACGTGGTGCCTCTGAGCTCTACGGAACTACTACTGGCTGCCGTTTTGGGCAATACAGCGTTCTGGGCAATTGAGATTGAAAAGTGGTTCTTGCGCCGGCAAACTAGATAGCCAGCAACTAGCAGTTAACGGCACTTCATAAACCCCTTCGCAACTAGTGTTCTTGGAAGTTAGGTAACTATGGACTTGATTTGGATAATCGCCGCATTTTTGGCAGGGATGGTCGCCAAGGTTCTGCGTCTGCCGACACTGGTTGGCTATCTGGCCGCTGGATTAGTCTTAGCTCTTCTCGGCGTGGAAAGTAATGAGTTGATCCAAGCCGTTGCCGATTTCGGTGTAATCTTACTTCTGTTCACGGTTGGGTTGCACATTAGCTTTCGCAGTCTGTTGCAGACCCAGGTCCTTGGAGTTGGCACCATACACCTGATAATCAGTGCAACTTTGTTCAGCGCACTTCTCTATGGCTTGCAGCTACCTTTTTCGGTAGCCGTGTTAATTGCCATCGGCCTGGCTTTCTCCAGTACGGTATTGAGTGCCAAATCGTTGGATGCGCGGGGCGAACTGGATAGCTATCATGGCCGTCTGGTCATCGGTATCTTAATCTTGCAGGATGTCGTCGCGGTGCTGTTGTTGGCGGTGGCTGGTGATGGGACGCCCTCGCTGTGGGCAATAGCTCTGTTCGCTCTGCCTCTATTACGGCCGATTCTATTGCGCGTGATGTACACCGTTGGCCGCGACGAGTTGCTCCTGATTTATGGCCTATTGTTGGCCTTGGGCATAGGCTGGCTCTTCGAATCGGTCGGTCTGGACGCCAAACTAGGAGCCCTGATAGCAGGTCTGATACTGGCCGGGGACCCGCGTTCCGACGAGCTGTACGACAAACTTTGGGCCTTGAAAGAAGTGTTTCTCGTCGGCTTCTTCCTACAAGTGGGGCTGGCCGGTTTGCCAGACAGCCGCGGCTGGCTGCTTATCGGCTTGTTGCTACTCTTATTGCCGCTGAAAGGAATACTGTTTTTTGCGCTCATGCTGCTGTTCAGATTGAGGGCCAGAACAGCATTCTTAGGCAGCGTTTCGTTGACGGCTTACAGCGAGTTTGCTTTGATCGTCGTGGCAGGTCTAGCAGAGGTTGGACTGATTGATGACACACTCATTGCGACCGTCGGTTTGCTCGTTGCTGTTTCCTTCGCGCTGAACGCCCCGGTCAGCCGCGTTGTCAACCCACTATGGCGGCGCGTGGCGCATCGACTGGAACGCTTCGAACGCGATGTGCCCCATCCCGATCACGAACCACGTACGCTTGGGTCGGCTGATTACATCGTTGTGGGCATGGGCCAGGCAGGAGTCGCCGCCTACGACTATTTGGTCGAGACGGGTAAGCGCCCACTAGGCATCGATGCCGATCCGGCACAGATCAATAGGATGCTAAGCAGCGGCCGGCGCATCCTCTACGGTGACGCAAATGATCCGGAGTTGTGGACTGGGCTGGATCTTTCACGAGTGAACGGGGTGATGCTGACTTTGGACAATGCCTCTGCGGAAATTAGCGCAGCCCAGAACCTACGGCGTGAAGGTTTTGAGGGATTCATTGCCGCCCTGCAACGCTACTCCGAGAACAAGATGGCATTGGAGAAAGCGGGGGTCAATATATCGTTCTTGCCGCTTGCCCAGGCCGGACGAGAGTTAGCCCAAGTGTGTCTGTCCGGTGAAACTGGAGATCTCGGCCGCCTCTATGCATCCGATCTTCCATCTACTACCCAATAGACAATGGTGCTCTGAGCTGCTCAGTGTCGTTGTCTCGCCCACGATTTCGACATTGGCGCGGCATGTGCTACATCATGCTGCGTCTGGACGGCCGGGAGCCAACGCTAGAAAACATCCGCACCTACCAGGCCGAGAAGCTCGGCCGCTTCAATGGCAACACTCTACTGACTGAACTGATGCCGATCCCGAAACCGAAGGTGAAGCGTTGGGGTTATGACGAATTGATCCCCCAATTCGCTACCAGAGAGGAATACTACCGGGTCGTAAAGCCTAGAAGAATCGAGTACTTGAGGGCGCTTCTCACCGAGCACCGGCCCAATGTTGTTGTCTGTTACGGGAAAGCCTTCTGGGGCGATTACCGGCAGCTGTTTGAGGGGACTGTCTTTGAGCAAGAAGGTCAGTTCCAAACGGCCGCTTTCGATGA
>Ga0209536_100009767_pt1 | contig 14233 bp, 13 predicted proteins | sample DeeMarSeWOR28_12_FD_187461 | JGI IMG/M metagenome (GOLD analysis project Ga0209536, IMG submission 187461) | Marine sediment microbial communities from White Oak River estuary, North Carolina - WOR-2-8_12 (SPAdes) (version 2) | ecosystem: Environmental > Aquatic > Marine > Intertidal zone >...
TCCGGGTTGCCTGGCGCGCCGGGCCGCCCGCCGGGCGCGTCAGCGATGTGCACCAACGCGATGTTGACCAGCTTCCAGTTGTCGCGAACGATCAGGGAGTTCACCGGAATGAAACGGCTGATGATCGCATCGCCGTTCTCGGCGCCGAAATCGAAATCGACCTCGATCGGCAGGACCCAGATACGATCCTTCCCGGCCTGCGCGTTGGACACGGTGGTGGATCCTGCCGCAACTGCCAGCGTGAGGGCGATCCTCATCACCCGCTTCACCGCGACCAAAGCCCTGCACGTCGAGCTATCCGCCGGCGCCCTCAACATGCTAATTACGCTTGGCCTGCATCGAATCGAACTTCTTGCCGATCTTCATGATCGCTTTCTCGATCTGCTTGGCGGCCCTTTCGGGTTTCTCCTTTACCACGGCTTCGGCGCTACCACGGAAAATCGCCCTGTTGGTCCTGGCATCCCAGACGTCGATGACGAGCGTGCCGCGCTCGTAGGTGTGGGCCGTCGTGGTTGAAGTTCCCATACCCATACCCATGCCGCCCCAGCCGTCCCAGTACGGATCCCAGCCCCAGCCGGGTCCGTAGTCGTAGCCCATGTGTGTGGTGCTGAACGTCACCTCCTCTTTCGAGCTCGTGTGGTAGGTGACATAGAGGTCCGGATCTTCGGTGTCCATCGCGAGGCCACCCGATGTCAGGGCCGACTCGATCGCGCTCTCGATACGCGAATGCATCAACGGCGACTCCTCTTCGAGGGAAGCCTCCGTCGGAGCCTTCCAGGCAAACGTCCTGTACGAATCGAAGTCCACCGACTGGTCGTAGTCCACGTACACCTTTTGCGCCATGGCCGGCGCCGCCAGTAGCGGCATCAGCATCATTAGCCCGATCATCTTGTGTCTCATTCCCGCCTCCTCGTTTCGTCCCGTTCGTGTGCTGCCCGCCATCCGTAGGTGCGGACATGAAATGCATCTTTGCATCAGCCGGGGAGAAACTGTTCGGTCAAGACCCTCTCCTCGAGCGAGCGGTCCCTGTCGAAGAGCAGGCGAACGCAGGTCTGCCGGTCCTCCCGGATTTTGACCGACTGCACGACACCTAGTTCACAAAAATCGGCGCTTACGATGACCGGACGCTTGTCGAGATCGAGATTCGTGAGCACGACCTCGGAAGTGTGCGGGAGCAGCGCGCCCCGCCAGCGACGCGGCCGAAAGGGGCTGACCGGCGTCAACGCCAACAGCTTAGAGCCCAGCGGGATGATCGGTCCGTGGGCGGACAAATTGTAGGCCGTGCTGCCCGCCGGGGTTGCCACGATCATTCCGTCTCCGACGAACCTGGGCAGTCGTTCCTTGTCGTCGACGGCGACCCGAAGGTTCACCGACTGCCCGCTGTGCCGCGTGATCGCGGCTTCGTTGAAGGCCAGCGCCCGAACCGACTCTCCCTCGGGCGTCACGGCCTCGACGCTCAATGGGTACAAGGGAATCTCGACCGCCGCCTCGATTCGACCGACGAGGTCCTCCACGCGGAATTCGTTGAGTAGAAACCCCACCGTCCCGCGGTTCATGCCGAAGAACGGCCGGTTGCTATCGTGGAGCTCGTGCAGGGCGTGCAGCAAGAAGCCGTCGCCTCCGAGCACGACGACAACGTCGGCCGACGCCGTCGGCACGTCGTCGTAGAGATCGCGAAGCCTGGCAAGCGCCTCTTGGGCCGACGAAGCGCTCGAAGCGACGAACGCAAGCGCACGGCGGCTCATTGGCTAGGCACCGAAGTCTCCCAGCCTGTCGACGCCCGGCAGCTTCGTCGGGTTCTCGTCGGGATTCGGAATCTCGGCCAGCTCGATGATGTTCCCGAACGGATCGCGACCGTAGACGGCCGTCGCACCCTCGACCAGCTCTCCGAGCGGTTGACCGCCGACGCTGATAAAGCGCTCGAACTCCTTCTTGACGTCGTCCACGTAAAAGGCGATATGGCGGATACCCGGCTCGTGGGCCAGGAATTCGCCGGGAGGGGCTGCCGTCTGCTTCGGTGAGCGGTACTCGAACAGCTCGAGGTAGCAGTTGTGGCCGGCCAGCATCGCGCCCCGTGTCGTAGAGCCCGGACAACCGATGGCGCGGTCTGTGATGGGGCTGTCCTCCCATCCCTCTTGGTCGCTGAGCAGGCGGAATCCGAGTGCTTTACCGTAGAAGTCGATGGCCTTGTCGAGGTCGGGAACGACGATGCCCGGATGGGCGAATGCCAGGATCATGGGTTCCTCCGATTTGTTGGACTGCTCTGACGCGGCCAGCCGAAACCGATCTCCAGGTAGGCCAGGGTCCCCTGGGGGCCGTTGCGCACGTCGTAATCGCGGTAGACCCGCAGTCCCAGGTTGACCTTGCCGAAATTGTGCGAGACGTGGGCTCCGATGCCGTTCGAGCGATACCTGTCGACCGGACGCGCGTCCGCGCCCGTCGGATCCGAGGCCTGCCGGTAGACGAAGCCCGACAGGCCCACGTCGGTTCGTCCGCCAACCTCGACGCCGACCCCCCACTCGAAAGTCAGCGTGTTGCCGGGGCGAAAGTCCCGGCCCTCCTGGTTGGAATGAACCTCGTAGCGCAGCGCCCCCATCGCCAGAAACGGCGTCTTCTCGAAGATGCCCGTATCGAGCCGGTAGGTGGCGGCGACGTGCGGGATGAACGTCCAGAAGCCGAGACCGGTGTTGTCCGCGCTGCCGGGCGTGAAGCTCCCCGTGGGCGCGAACCCGCCTGCGGCCGCGGCGACTTCGAAGCGTTCGAGGTGCCAGCCGAGCACAAGGGGTGCGAAGTACAGGTCGGTGAGCCCGGTGCCCGGATCCTGCGGTACGCCGTCCACGAGCACGGGCAGACCCGAGAGGTTGCCGAACGCGGGTGTGACGACGGCCATGTAGTCGCCGCCGAGCAACCTCACATCCGGGCGCCACGAGATCGCGAAAGCGGTCAGCAGGTAGTCCGTTTCCTCATTCGAGCTGACGTTACCAGCGCCGTCTCTGAATCTCTGGGCGCTGAAGTACATTGTCGTGTTGAGGACGTACCAGCCCGGGTCCACCGGAACCGCGCCGGCACTCAGCGGGGCATTCCATCCCGGGGCATAGTGCCCGGTCTGCACGTCCTGGGCGGAAGCCGCGCCGGACAGTAGGCATGCGAGAGCCAGAAACACCAACCAACGTCGGAAAGTAGTGCTGGCTCCCATCAACACGACCCTCGGTTCACACAGTCTTGCCGGGGAACATCGCTTTCGCACCCCGCAGGAATAGCGACCGGAGCTTGTCCCAGAAGTCGCCGCCGAGCAGCATCAAGCTGACCAGCAGCATCACGTCCCCCACGATCGCGAACGCCAGCGGACTTACCACGAATCCGGGGATGTGTTGCCCGAAGTACGGCCCGGCCCACCCCAGGGCGAGCGGGACGATGAACAGCACGAGTCCAAAGCGGTAACGTGCAGGGCCGACCTCACGGGGTGGACCGATCGACCTCAGCAGGCCGAACACCCGGCTCTTGATGAAGGCGAAACCATCCTTGCCCGCGATCGCTGCCCCCGCGAGCAACAGGACCTCCGCGACAATGACCATCGCGCCAGTAAACGTTGCGATCTTGGAACCGGAGACGCCCAGCAACGGCAAGAACGGGATGAACACCGGCCAACTGATGCTCGCAATGAACATCGTGAACCCGAGCTTGACGCGCCAGCCAGTCCTCGGTGGTTCGCTGCTCACCTTGACCTCCCCGTCAGTCGTCCTCGCGCCAGTAGGAGAAGGTCGCACAGTGCATGCCGCTGCCGGTGAAGTGATAGACGTCGTCGAAGGGCACCGGGACCACCTCGACGCCACGCTCCTTGAGGTCCTTCGCGTATTTCTTGGCACCGGCGGTGACCGCCTGCGCCTCGTTGCTCAGTGGAACCGAGTTGCCGGCGCCGATGACGTACTCGTCGCGCTCGATGTGGATCCGTTCCCAGTCGTTGATCTCTTTCGGAAGGTCCGTCAACAGGACGCTCTCGTGGACCGCGATCAGCCCCTCCCGGATCACCGGCATCAGCGTGTCGATGTGGTAGCCGTAGTTGGCGTCGAAGTAGATCTGCTCGACACGCCAGCCGAAGGGCCCGAGCATCCGGCGCAGCACCTCGGCACCCGCCTCGTTGCCCGACGAGCGCGGCTTGGAGCGGTCCTGTATGTCCGCGCGGTCGAACACGCCGTGCCCGACGACCACCAGCTTGTTCGGGAAGATGCGGATGTCGCCCGGTGAAAGCGCGGCACCGAAGGCCGTCGGCAGTGGCAGCGGGTCAGGCATCGCCAGCCAGACTGCCTCGGGATCGCTTTCGACCAGCCCCATGAACGCCTCGACGTACTCGACGCAGTTGTAGCGGATGCTGGGCTGGGTCTCGTGAAAATTGACGATAACGTTGCCGAACGTCTCGCCGAAGGCCTGGGCGTGAAAAGCCCAGTGCTTGCCGTACGGTCCGAGCCAGCCCGAGGTGTAGTTGATGACTTCGGCAGGCGGCGGCTGTGTGTTCTGGATCACGTGGGCGCCGGCCTGGCGGTACGTGTCCGCCAGGGCCTCGAGGCCCTTCGACATCTTCTCGAACAAGTCGGGGTCGATGTCGCGGACATGCTTGCCGCGGTTCGCCGCCATCCAGTCGAGCTTCTCCCGTGGCAGCGAGCGAAAGCTCGTGTACCACGACGGGTGGAACGGGTCGGGCAGATACATCGATTCGGGATTGCCGAGGATCACGCCTTTGAGCTTGGCATATTCGTGCTCGACGTTGACCTTCTGGCCCGTGGCCTGTTCTCGCAGACCCGGGATCATGACCTGTACGTTCTCTTCGAGCGCCGCGATGGCACGCTGTTCGGTCCATTCGATCTGCTGCGTCATCGAGACCTCCTTATCCATCCCTGAAAACGAAACGTGCGCATCAATGGCCTCCCGGGGACCCCAGGCTCGACGGGTCGATCCGTGGGATGAAGGCTGCGATGAACATCGCCAGCAGGATCATTCCCATCAGGATCCCGAGGGTGAGCTGAAACGCCTCGACATAGGCGGTTCGCGTCAGTTCTGTCAGATTCGGCACCCGTTCGGCAACGATGCGGTCGACCTCGGCCGGCACGACCTCGTCCTCGATCTGCAGGATCAGCTCGGCCCGTTCCGCGGCCGTGATCCGCTCGCCGGCCTGCACGGCGACCTTGTCGACCATCCCCCCGAGTGCCGCCGAGAACATGATCGAGCCGATCACCGCCGTGCCGAGACCGACGCCCAGCTCCTTGGCCATCTCGGCGAATCCACTGCCGCTGCCCTGCAGTTCCTGGGGCAACGGGGAGACCAGCACGTTGCTGATCTGCGACGTCACTGCGCCGAACCCGAGACCGATCAGAATCATCGGCAGGATGACGGTCATCGGAGTCATCACGGGCGAGCTGATCGCGACCAACCACAGAATTCCGGCGGCAGCCACCGCCATCGCGATCTGAAGCAGATACTTGGGCTGCATGGTCGCCACGAGCTTGCCCGAAAGGAAACCCGCCACGATCGAGCCCAGCATGAACGCCGTCATCACGCTTCCCGTCTTCGCCCCGTCGAAGCCTACGGCTTCCTGGAGGAAGATCGGTACGATGAACGGCAGGGCCCCGACGAGCAGGTAGAAGAGAATGACCATGATCGACGTCGCCGAGAACGCCCGGGAGTCAAACAACCGCAGGCTGAACAGCGCCGCGCCGCCGCGTGCCTCCTTGCGGGCAACGTGATTGATCGTCCAGACGGCGAAGATCGCGGCAATGGCGTAGAGCGGCGCGACCGGTGACAGGTTCAGCGGGTTGAAACGAATGTCGGCGAGCTCGAAGGGTCTCCGCGCGTCCCACCATCCGTAGGTCGCCCCGAGCATGCCGGCCAGAATCACGGCACCGATGGCCAGGAACGACAGTACCGTACCGAGTACGTCGAAGTCGGCCTTGCGGATCTCGGTCTCCGACAGACGCAGGGTCAGCACGATTCCGATGATGGCGATCAGGAAGTCGACTCCGAAGGGAACCCGCCAGGTGACCTTGTCGGCCATGAAACCCATCAGCAACGGAGCGATCAGTCCGGCGATGCTCGCGCCGATGCCGTAGATGGAGAAGGCGATGCCCCTTCGTTTGTCGTCATCGTACACTGAAATGATCAGGGCGACCGAGGCAGGAACGGCAAGCGCCACCGCGAGGCCGCGGATGACCGAGAAGCCCAGGACCACGATGGAGAAGGTCGGGGCGAGCGCGGTGACGAGCGCGGCGACGGCGTACAGCGACAGGCCGGCGATGTGGACCTTCTTCTTGCCGAGCGTGTCTCCGAGCTTGCCGCCCAGGATGCATGTCCCGGCAAAAATGATCGCAAAGATCGAAATCGCCGCCTGCACCTGGTGAGCGTCGATGCCGAACTCGGCCGCCAGTGCCGATTTGGCCACCGGCTTCATGAACAGGTCCATCGTGACCAGCACGATGGTGGTCGTGGCCGCGATCGCCGGTATCCAACTCCTCTTCGCGGCGTTCGATGCGTCAGACATGAACTCACCCCCGAGGCGCGAACAGGACGGTCCGGAAAGAGGTCGCGAATGCCGACCGGCTCGATCTCACGGCTTGACGAGCAGTTTGATCAGGCTCCGATCGTTTTTGAGGCGCTCGAATCCCTCCTTCTGGATCTCATCGAGGCCCACCGTCGTCGAGATCATAGGTTGGGCGTTGATGCGACCGCTCGCGAGCAGGTCGACCGACATTTCGAAGTCCTGATGAGTCCAGGCGAGCGACCCCTTGATGCCGACCTCGCCCAGCATCATCTTCATCGGGATGACGGGCGTCTCCTTCTCGTTGACGCCGACGAGAATGACCAGCCCTCCCGGCCGGGCCATCTCGATCGATTGCTGGAACGTCGGGGGAGCGCCGGCGCACTCGATGACCACGTCGGCGCCGCCATCGGTTACCTCGCGGATCTGCTCGCCGACACCGACCTTCTCGTCGCGGGGGTTGATCGCGACATCGGCCCCGAACTCCATCGCGAGATCGCGACGATCGCCTGGCCGTTGCGAAACGATGATTTTGCCCGCGCCGGCGGCCTTGAGGACCTGGATCGCGAGCAGTCCCACCGGCCCCGCACCGATCACCGCGGCCGTGTCGCCGACCTGCATTCCGGAAAGCCGAACGGCGTGGAACGACGTGGCGAGCGGCTCGGTCAGCGCGGCGTCCTCCTGGCTGAGTTGCTCGGGCACCTTGACGGCCATCAGATCCGCGTCCGGCAGCCAGATGTAGTCGGCAAAGGCGCCGTCCAACTTGTCGCTGTTGCCGATGGTCTGAGTCATGTTGTTGACGCAGATGTTGTACATGCTGCGGCGGCAGGGCGGACAGACTCCGCACGGCTTGAAACCGTTGATGGCGACCCGGTCACCCTCCTTGTAGCGGGTGACGCCCTTGCCGACGGCGGCGACGGTGCCGACCGGCTCGTGACCCATCATCGTTCCGAGCGCGAAGACGGCACCGCCGGCCGCCCAGCCGTGGGTGTCCGAACCGCACATCCCGCAGTAGTCGACCTTGATCACCGCCTCGCCGGCACCGGGCTCCGGAAGGGGGCGCTCCTGAATCTCGGCCTGTTTGGTTCCGACCAGGACGGCGCCGCGCTTGACTTTGGGTAGAGACGAGCTCATCGACAGGCCCTCCTAGAGCTGCGGCTGCAGGAAGATCTTCCCGCACTTCTTGCTGACCTGCATGTCAAAGGCCTCATCGGCCTTGGACATCGGGTAGACGTGGGTCACCATCGCGTCGACGTTCTTCTGGACCGTCGGGTCCATCAGGCAGCGAACGAGGCCCTCGCGATCGCGCATGCGGACGTCGTGCTGTCCCAGAAGCGTGTGCCCCGGATGGGTCACGGCGTTCAGCGGGCTGAACTCGAGCTTGGCGCCGGGGGTGTGTCCGGAGAAGTTGACCGTGCCGTACAGCCTCGTCGCGGCCATGCACTTCTCCTGATAGAACGGCACGCCGGAGCACTCGACCGAGTGGTCGACTCCCTGGCCCTCGTAGGTCAGCGCCTTGACCTGCTCGAGCCAGTTGTCGTCGCCGGGGTTGATGAAGTGCTCGATGCCCATCTTCTCGAGGATCGACTGGCGGTACTTGTTGCGAATCAGGGCGATCACGGTCGCGTTGCGGTGCAGGGCGCTGATGATGTGGCCCATGGCGATGAAGCCGATGCCGGCGACCAGCACGGTGTCCCCCGCCTTGACATCCATCAGCTCCTGATTCGACCAGCCCACACCCACCGAGCAGTTCGCCGCCTGCGCGTGCTTGAAGTCGAGGCTGTCGGGAATGCGGTAGCAGTGGGCCTCGTGCGCGATGCGGTAGTGCGCCATCGCCCAGCCGCCGGACTCGCTCTCGTTGATGTCCTGGATGCCGGCCATCGCGACCCGGGTCTGCCCCTCGCGGGGGATCAGGTTCGAGGTGCAGTAGGTCGGCGATAGCGCATTACGGCAGGCATGGCACTGCCCGCACCAGTCGCCCTGGAAGATGATCACCCGGTCGCCCTCGCGGAGATTCGATCCCGGTGGCGCATGGGCCACCGTTCCGACGCTCTCGTGACCCAGGCCGTCGGGGTAGTCGCTCTGGGCACCGCTCTCGAAGGTCTCGAAGTCGTGCTTGGTCCAGATCCGCGAACCCTCGAGACAGACGGCGGCGTACTCGTTTTTCACGATGACGTAGCCGGACTTCGCCTTCGGGAACGGGCGCTCCGCCAGTTCGAACTTCCCAGGCTCGGGGATGGTGAGAATGACGTTGCTCTCGCTCATCAAGGGTCCTCCTTTGGCTTCCCGCCCGGTTCACTTCTCAATTCGGTTCGGTCTCGACCGTCTCACGTGATGGAGTTCTTCCAGCGAACCGAGCAGACGAATGGCGCTGAGCAGGGTCTTGAATCGATCCGAGCCCGCGATCGACGCCGTATCCGCGCTTTCGGGCCACCACTCGCACCAAAGGAACAGGTTCGGCTCCGTCAAATCTTCAGAGACCTGACACTCGCAGGGTGTGCGGGATGAGAGCAGGCCATCGCGAAGCGTTTCGAGAGACTGGACCAGTTCCCGGCGGTTCGCGGGTCCTGTCCGGAACGAAATCTCGATCCCCCTGGTGAGGACGGTCGAACTCATCAACGCAACCCCGAGCAGATCTCGTGCCACGCGCGACCCCGAGGGGACAGACGGACGAACCCGCCCAGTTAGAGGGGAAAGCCCCCGAGCGACTGCTTGGCCACCGGCCCGGTCACGAAATGTCGTGACGAAATCTAGTGCTCGTGCCCGCGGCGACAGGAACGATCTAGTGGTCGAGCTCGGGACGGCGCGTGCCGCGCGACGCGGAAGCGGCCGATGAGATTCCCAGTTTCTGCATCCGGGAGCGGAGTGTGTTGGGGTGGACGCCGAGGACCTCGGCCGCCCCACCGGGACCCGCGATCCGCCCGTCGCATTCCTGGAGTACCTGCCGGATGTAATCCCGCTGAAGCTCGTCGAGCGTGGGTCGAAGCCCGTGGTGATTCGGACTGCCCGAAGGCACCCCGGAAGAACGCTTGACGAGGGCGTCGGTCAGCCGGACGACGCCGTCCGTGCACCGAAGCACCGCTCGTTCGACGACGTTCTGCAGCTCTCGTACGTTTCCGGGCCACGAGTGCTGCGCGAGATGGCGCAGCACCTCGGGCGGAATCTCCTTCACGCGAATGCCCTCGCGTGCCGCTACCTGGCGCACGAGGTGTTCGACGAGCGCGGGGATGTCTTCGAGTCTCTCGCGCAGGGGCGGGATGGTGATGGGGTAGACGTCCAAGCGGTAGAACAGGTCCTGTCGGAAGCGCCCCGCTTCGACCCTTTCGCGGAGGTCCTGGTTGGTCGCCGCGATGACCCGCACGTCCACGTCGAGGGTGCGATCCGCGCCGACGCGCTCGATCTGTCCCTCCTGGAGGGCCCGAAGGAGTTTCGGCTGCAGCTCCAGCGGAAACTCAGAGATCTCGTCCAGGAAGAGGGTCCCACCGCTGGCCAGCTCGAACCGGCCTCGACGCATGCGGTCGGCCCCGGTAAACGAACCGCGTTCGTGCCCGAACAATTCGCTTTCCACGAGGCTTGGTGGAAGTGCGGCGCAGTTGACTGCCACGAACGGACCCGAGGCCCGATCGCTCTCGCGGTGGATCGCGCGGGCTACCAACTCCTTCCCGACGCCGGTCTCACCCGTCAGCAGCACCGTCGCCCCGGTTGGGGCCACGTGCTGCACCTTGTGAAGCACGTACATCAGGGCGGGACTCGAGCCGATGATGGTCGGGTAGCTCTCTTCGTGGCCGACGGTCTCGCGCAAAAGCAGGTTTTCCTCTTCGAGCCGCTGCCGGAGGTTGTCCAGGTCTCGCACCGAGCGCTCGAGGTTCATCAATGCTTCATCCCGCGCCCGTTCCGCTCGGCGGCGTTCGGTGACGTCGGCACCGATACTCAGGATTCCCTCCGGACTCCCGTCGCCGTCACGAAGCGTGACGCTACGCCAAGTCACGATCCTGGATTCGCCCGAACCTGTAAGGATCTCTCCCTCGTACTCCTCGCCTGGGTTGTCATCGATGGCACGCCGGAAGGCCGACTCGACGCGATGGCGATCGGTCTCGGGCACGAAGTCGCGGATCGGACGACCGACGTCGTCGTCACGCCGTCGTCCGGTGACCTTCTCGTAGTAAGGGTTGACCGATGCGATGCGTCCGTCCTTATCGGTCTCGGTTATCAGTAACGGAGCGTTCTCCAGTAACTGGCGCCAGCGGGATTCTCCGCGGGCCACCTCCCGTGAGAGATACGCGGCCCGAGCCACGCGATCCGAGAGCTCCCAGCCTGCACCAGCCACGATCAAGAGAAAGGCGAAGGGGTGCAGCGTAGGCAACTCGATCAGGCCGAGGTCCATCGGGATGATCGCGAGAACCGACAGACCGACGACCGCCAGACTGCCCCCGGCCAGAAGCGCCTCGCGTCGCCTCGCCCGCCGGACCAGCCGGACGGTGGTATCCAGAAGGAAGACCAGAAACGAGACGTTCGCAACGTCACCGACGAGTCGCCAGGCAGTCGGGGTTCCCACCGCCGATCGAATGACCTCGCCCCAGGGCATCGTCACGTCGCGTACGCTCTCGACGTTCACGAACGCCGGTGAGCCGGAAGGGAGAATGAAGTCGATGGCGGCGGTCGCCCCGAGCAGCACGGTCACCATCCAGAGAAGCCATCGCCGGGCGGCGCCGGTTCTGAAGGCGATAAACCACACGAACAAGCCGAGAAAAGCGCAGATGGAAACGGCGCTCCACGCATAGTACGCCTCGGCTTGGACGGGGGTGCGGACCGAAAGGAAATCGCGATGGACCAAGGCGTCCACGGCAGCAGCAGCGGCAGTCATCGCGAACAGGCCGTAGATCCGGCGCTCGCGCAGGCGGGCCGCCACCATCAGGTGCTGGACCGCTACAGTGGCGCAGACGACCGCGACCACCACGTATCCCCAGTTCAGCAGGTCCACCGAAGTCCCCCGTGACCCTCCATCTTAACCGATCGATCGTGCGGGAGGCAGGCGGGCCACCACGGCCCACGTGCTCGGCGCGTTGCTGGAGCTAGAGCGGCGAGCGGCGGAGCACCGCGCACCGCTTAGAACTGGAACTCGGCCCGGAGCCCGTAGACCCAGCTACTCACGTCGTCACCGCCGCCGTCGCTCCGGGACCAGTACTGGAGATCGGGCATCACGCTAATGGCCTGGGTGAGCTGCAACCGGTAGAAGACCTCGGCGCCCGACTCGAGGCCCCGGGCTGCGTCGCTCGGGTCGCCGGCGAAGAACCCGAGCCCTGCGATGTCCTGCGATCGACCGGCCGGCACCACCCACAGCAGACCCAGCGACGCCAGCTCGCGGTAGTCCGCCGACAGCCGCTCGAACGACCGGCTATAGCGCCCTGCCAGCGCCCAGCGACCGCTGAAGTGCATGTCGCCCGAGAGCATCACGGACTGCCCGGGTCCGGCCTCGGGATTCTCTCCGTCGCGAACGTCGAGGTGGCTGAGGGTGAGGCGCAGGGCGACCTCGTTCGGGCCGTCCACGTCACGCTCGAAGCCGACCTCGCCGAGATAGAGCAGCTCACCGTCGAACAGGCTGGCAAAGTCCGGGTACTGGCGGTTGGCCTTGCCGTCCATGACTGCCACCGAGACGTAGAGCGGTGCTTTCCACACAATGCCGTTGACGCCGAGACCGATGTCGTTGTAACCGACCCACTGCGCTCCTGCCGCGGCCGCCAGCGGCCGCGCCATGAAGAAGCGCCGATCGTCGTCGAGGTAGCGCGCGGGGCCGAAGTAGGACGGCGCGTAGAGTTGGCCGGCGCGGATCCCCCAGCCACGCTGGGGGCCGGTTCGCTGATCGTACTCCCAGTGCAGTAGGCCCAGGGTCGAAAAGGTCAGGTCAGGGTCGGTATCGAGGTCATTCGGGGTCTCGACGAGGCGCTGGGTGTCCGCGAACTCCCGCGTGGTCGGGTGCCCGAACGTCCGGTCGTGGGCGAAGCCCACCACCAGGCGGCCGGCGCTGTCGGCGTCGCGCACGGGCTCCCAGGTCAGGAGTAACAGGGTCTCACTGATGCCGTGCGTCGGTCCGCCCTCCGAGCCCCACTGGAAGTTCCACGAGAAGTAGCCACCCAGAGAGATGCCCTTCTCGACCCACAGGCGGTTCTTGCGCTCGAAGTACTTTTGGTTCAGTAACCCGTCGCCGAGCAACGTGTGTTGGTACGGTCTCGGATCGAAGGGTCCCCGCTCGTCGAGCCACTTGCCCACCGGCAACATGGGTACGTAAACGGCATTGTCATCGTCAGCTCCGAAGCCCTCCGAACTCCACAGCAATGAGAGGACGAGAACGAGCAGCGCGCTCTTTCGCCGAAGGGCTTCCGGACGAGATGTACTCAGTACACGGTCCATAAACATAGCCGGCTCAGCGCTCCGGGATTGTACAGGATCGATGACCGAACGGAGAATCCGGTGGCTGCATCCCGCTGGCGAGCAGACGTCCGAGCGACGCTTGTCGATTCGGAACAGGTGGTTTAGCCTGCGACACTGCGCCTTCTCCCCGGTGTCGAGCCGGAGGCATTACAGGATCCGGAGAGAAACAGGGAGCCGAGACCGTCGATGGGGCCTTCAGTTTTCACCTTTCTGTCTGCCATGTTCGGGGTGCTCGTGGCCCTGGGCATTGCGCGTCTGATTTCGGCCCTGGCGTTTTTCACCACGACCCGCGAACCTGTCCGTGTCTACTGGGTGCACGCGGCCTGGATTCTGTTCATTCTGTTGCTCTATCTGCACCTTTGGTGGAGTCTGTGGGACCTGAGAGCGGTCGAGTCCTGGAACTACTTCAAGTATCTGTTTTTGCTCGTGGGGCCGGCCGCGTTGTACCTGGCGACCAGCCTATTGATCCCGAACACTGACCGCGAGACCGACTTCGATTCCCACGAGTATTACCTCCGCGTGCACCGAAAGTTCTTCATCACCCTGGCCGTCGCCACGGCGTGGGGGATGCTCCTCTATCCGGTTTTCATGGGGCAGCCCGATCCGGTGCTGGAGTGGTTGCTGCTGTTCCTAGCACTGGTGGTCGTGCTCGCGGTGACCCGCAATGAAAAGGCCCACGCCGGACTGACCATCGCAGCTTGGGCCTTGTTCCTGACCTGGGTGATCTCCTTCGGAATGCAGCACGGCACCTGAAGAATCAGGGGTTTGCCCTTCGAGCTGCTGCTCTTCACGACGCACAGCCTCCCACCAACGCTTTCAGCGTCTGTCCCGCACTGGTTCTGACCAGTTGGAAACTGTGGTGCCGGAGCCGAGATTCGAACTCGGACCGCGTCAGCTGTTGGAGGTTCAATGAAGGGCTGGACGGGTGTCAGATCAAGTTGTGACTACCGCTTTCTAATCCCGTTCGGACTGACTCTCGAATCAGGTGTCCGCCTGGGTGTCCAGAACGGTCGGAATTCTCGTTACTTCTCGGAATCCTCGGAGAACAAAAAGAGCGGCGAGCCAAGAAAACGTTGACCTGCCGCCCTTTCCTGCGTGCTTTTAAGTCCCCTGCGTCTACCGGTTCCGCCACTCCGGCTTCGGTGGCATTGTACAGCGAGTCAACGAGTTAGCGCTGCTAGGCAAGTGTAGACGCTACGAATCATCACTGCTCTCCTTCAACGTCGTGCAGGTCCCACTGGGCTCAAAACAGGTAGGTCACGCCGATCCCCAATGGGT
>Ga0209536_100009768_pt1 | contig 14233 bp, 18 predicted proteins | sample DeeMarSeWOR28_12_FD_187461 | JGI IMG/M metagenome (GOLD analysis project Ga0209536, IMG submission 187461) | Marine sediment microbial communities from White Oak River estuary, North Carolina - WOR-2-8_12 (SPAdes) (version 2) | ecosystem: Environmental > Aquatic > Marine > Intertidal zone >...
CATACTACTGATCATACTCACACCTGCCATTGCCATAGTCATTGAACCACTCAGCACAATAATACCTATTCCGGAATTGGCTGAGAAAATATTCGCCATGCTGGCTGATAAAACGATATATACCGGTTTAATGATTGTGCTTATCGGTCCCCTTTTCGAGGAGATCCTGTTCAGGGGGATGATCCTGGATGGCTTTCTGAAACGCTACCCGCCATGGAAATCGATTCTCTGGTCAAGCATAATATTCGGATTGTTTCATTTAAACCCGTGGCAGTTCATTCCTGCATTCATACTGGGTGTTTTAATGGGATATGTATACTGGAAAACCAGGTCGCTCTGGCTTTGTATCTTAGTTCATGTCGTAAACAACGGGTTGTCCTGGCTTGCCCTTTTTTTTGAAAAGGAACAGCATTTTTATCTTTGTCCAGAACCCCATCAGACGCCAGGTTCTGGATAAGGTGGTTCGTATATCCCGGTCCGCTAAGTGAATGCAAGCCCCCGTCCTCTCCGCTGCCTCGATGGCTCTCATCATCTCTTCACCCGGCTTGATACCCAGTTTTTGCCCAATTCTCTTCTGGAAATACGCAAGCATGAGATTCGACAGCAGGAGGAAGGCTTTTTTTTCTCTGATCACTTTGAGCAGATTGGTGTTTTGCCACCTGTTCTGTTGCGTTAGCGATTGATATCGAGATTCGCAGAGTTCCAGACACACCGTATCAGGTTTTTGCTGGTTTATGACCTGGCCCACCAGGTCGGCGCTTTCCCTTGATACATGGGCTGTGCCAATGAGATGTATTTCTTTGTCCTCGAAAGTCAGCAGTTGGATGTTGTCGTTGGTCAATGAATTTACCTTTGCCCCATCGGCACTTCAACGCTTTGGCACAAGGATTACCTCTATGCGTCGATTTTGACGTCGTCCTTCTGTGGTGTCGTTGGATGTCACTGGCCTGTAGTAGCTGTTGGCAGAGGCTGTAAGCCTTTCTGGGTCCAGCCAGCCCTTTTCTTGCAGAAAGCGGACCACTCCAATGGCCCTGGCCGCTGACAACTCCCAGTTGGTGGGATACTTTTCCGTCAGCCCTAAACCAATGGGAACATCATCCGTGTGACCCTCCACGACAATATCTTGGTCTTTGTTCCCCCTCAGGGAGTCCGCCAGTTCCAAGAGCACCTCTCTACCTCTCTTGTTGATCTCCACCTTACCGGTATCGAAAAGAATCTTGTCTACTAAAATCACTTTTAGCTTACCCTCTATCTCTTCAATTTTGATTTCCTGTGCCTCTATTTGCTCTCGCAAGCTGCTTTCTATTTTTTCCCTGGTGGCGTGAAGTTGCCTTATTACCCTGGTCTGTTCTTCAATCGTGGATTGTTTTTGTGCAAGCTCCCGCTGAAGTTGCGAAGTTTCATTTTCTGATTCTTTCAGTCTCCCCTGGTAATCTGCGAGGCTGTCCATGCACCCTTCTCTGCTCTCCTCGGTATATCTGAGTCTGGTTTCAGTGTCTCTTAACGTTTTCTGACAATCCGTGTGGTTCATTTCGAGCTGCAGGTATTTTGATTTGGAAACGCAGGCGGAAAGTATGAGTAACGCTGAGCACAGAGCAAGAAATAACCGTTTTTCGCACATAACCTTTCCCCCTTTGCACAAGTTGGTTCGCTTTGCTCATCCCGCTATAGCGGGGAGAATATTGGAATCCTGGAATTATGCCCGCTGGGCTGCTAATTCTCGCTAGATCACGGCTGTAGAGGCAACGTTTCAGACAGGGCTTCCCTCGAACTCGGGCTCTCCGAGTGAGTTCTGAGCCAGGGGGCATTGAAGTATTGGAGTTCAGTTCGCTTTAACGGACCCAACCCTACTACCCCAAAGCCCTCTTGAGCGCCGCCATGTGGACCTCACCGGCAAAGTGTACAGGACTCTTGCCGTGTATCGGATCCCATCCGGCAGGATCCGCGGAGCAGAAAAATTGTGTCTCCAACCCTATGCGCACAATCGCCTCTTCCAATGGCAGGCACACCACCCGGTTTGCAGCGTCCCAGGTAGCCCCGCAAGGAGCCCCCCGCAGCACCTTGACGGCGGCAAGCCTTCCGTTATCAACCTCCACGGCGAACTCCGGCGCACCGAACATTTCTCCATATTGACCCAGACCGACCTGCCTGGAGAGACCGCATCAGGTAGGAGGGGTCAACGCCCACTTCACTCGCAGTTTCTTACCAGAGGCGACAACAGGTATTCTCCTGTTGCGGCAGGCGACAGCAAGGTCGTGAGATAGATCTGGATGCTTTAAGAAATCCAAGACCAGGTCAGCCTGGATATCGCAGGGCAGGTATCCCTCAGTATCTTCGAGAAGGGCGGGCAACGATTCGTCGATTGAAATTATTTCCAGGGTTAAAAGTCCGTTGCCGTGTCTTCTGATACCCTTTATCTTGCTTTCAGCACTGCCGTTTTGTTGGAACACCAAGATTTTTTGACCGGCAGTCCTGTGCTCGAGTTTACCCTTTTTTGAACGACGTTCGCCCGTATGTTTGCCATCGCTCATCACCGTTTCCCTCTCAGCAAACTTAGTTCAATTCAATCATGATTCGTCATAGTGCAACCTTCATGTCACCAGAGTTTTCCTCATCACTGTTGGTTGATATTTTCTCATATAAGTACAAGGAAAACCAATCTATTTTGAGTTCGCCCAACACAAGTCCACTTCAAGGCCTAAATCGCCCAGCAAACGGTCAACAGCGGCGGCGAACAAGATAAAACCGGCAGGGACAAAAAAAGGCCCCTCAGCAAATCGGATTGGATGTTAACTGGGGGGCCATTTCTAGAGGGGATCACCCTCCACTATAGATCTGAAAGGGGTTTCTACACCACGGGTTTGCTGAATGTCAAGGAAAAAAGTACAAATATATTAGGGAAAACACCTCAACCACCGCCCAGGAAGGGAAAAAAAATTACATTATCCTTGTTCTTGAGGGTTCTTTCCATGGTGGAGATCTTATTGTTTACCGCCACGACAATCGCATCGTCAGCAATTGGCAGATCGGGATAAGATGCCTTGACGTAGGCCAACACATCAGCAACGCGCGTCTCCCTGGCAAGGGGGACCCGAATTTGGTCGGTGTGAGTATGAACCCGCTGCAGACCTAGGAATGTAACTGAGACATACACAATTAAAATCTCTTAACAAGGTTATGGCAAAAAGCACTGAGTACTAGGAACTGGGAACCAAACACTACCCCGACAAAAGGTATCCGCGGAAAATTGTGCTTGGCGCCGAGCGTCTAGCGTCAAGTGGCTGGGACCTGCAGTCCGTGGGCCTTCAACAGGACCTCGGCCTTCTCGTCAAGCAGATCAAATCTTTCCAGAGTATCCGGCAAAGGCACAGCGTCCGGCGAATATCCCTTGAACTCATACACCACGTCACAGAGCCTTTGATAGGCCTCTTGCCTCAATCTCAACAGGGTCTGGTGCCTCGCTTCGGGTGAATCGGGGAAGCCGTCTTCGTTTTCGAGATGCTCCCGTAGCCAGTTGTCATAATAATCCTGGCGTGAGAGGTATTCACTGAGGTAAACCGGCCCCATCGCCCTGAGTGGTATCTGGTCGAAAGCTCTGGTCCCTTTTCCCTGACGCAGATTGATCATTTTCTGAAAAAGATGCAGCCGCTCAGAATCCGCGAGAATATCTTCTACGGTCTTTGTCGTGCCTATGGTGGCGCCATAGTATTGAGCGTAATATTCGAGGGTCGGTTGATTTTGGGAGGGATTGGCGGTCTTGGCGGCGTCTGGGTGTCGCACATCGATCCAAGGGAGCTTACAGAGTCCAACAGCGTTGAACCAGGTGCGAACCAGAGGGAACCAGTTCAAGGCCTCGGCCTTCATTTCAAATGAGGGTATCTCGTTATGAACCTGGTCAATGAAAATGAGCCAGGCCTCATCATGCTGGGGACCTTTCAGGGAGAATCCATAACCACCTTGCTGAGCCAGCGACTCCTTGGTGACATACAAGGAAAACTCCAGCCCTTTCACCTCCATGCCGAACTTGTTCAATTCGGTCAGTGTCTCATTAATGGACACACCTGTTCTTGCCGCGTACTGTTCCGCTACCCATTTCTTGGCCCGGTACACTCCTTGACCACATATCTTCCCCAGTCCCTCGCCCCTGGCAGTTTCGTGAAGGAGACGATCGGCGGCATCAATGTTACCCCAGGACAGATCAAAGCCTGTGTCTTCCATTGACAAATATCCACGCTGAAAACACTCCATAAGAAATGCGGCGGTTACACCCATGGATATGGTATCCAGTCCGTAATCGTCGCAGTACCAGTTGTATTCCATGATAAATTGTGGATCAAAGATCCCCTGGCAGGTTACGGCGGCGAGAGTTTCATATTCCGGCCCGTCGATACCGACTCTTCTTCCGGCTTGTGGGCCTCTGGTGAGGAGCACATCTTCAGCCCCCTTGGCACAGGCCAGGTTACAGCCCAAGTAACAGCCGTCAGGGACCGCCTTATTAAAGTAACGGTCAAGGAAAACATCGGCAAAAACAGCCGGAGCGTCAGGATGCTGGCCATACTGATAGTTATTTATGGGCAGTATATGGAAGTTATTCATGTACTCGGTCAGAACCGGGGTGCCCCACGCGCCAAGACGGAGTTGCTTGGGGTCATGCTGGCTGATCACTTTTTTTAGTTTTGCCCCGGCCTGCCGGACGCCGTTCTTCTCCACAGGCTGGTTTGCGCGAACTCGGGGCTGACTGGAACGGACAAGCACCGCCTTTAATCCTTTGAATCGCATGACGGTACCGGTCCCCCCGCGACCAGCCTGCTTGCTGCGAATCCGCCCGCGTCGCCTGTCGAAGAAAAGGCTGTTAATAATTCCGAACCGGGCATTTGATGCACCACTTCCTGTGGTTACCGCGGCAACGTTCTCGGTAAGCTCACCGCCGGTGAATTCTTTCAAAACACTCTCGCCATAGACGAGCCCCCCTTGGTCGATCTCCTCACTATAGACAGGAGCTTTCGCGATACTTATAGCCCCTTCGTCGCCATCGACGATCACCACGACCTCTTCTTTGGAAATTCCGTAAATGGCCATCGCATCGAAGCCGCACATCTTCAATAGCGGTGCAAAGTGCCCGCCAATGTTGGAATCGATGAAGGTCTCTGTAAGGGGAGAAATGGTCCCCACCACAAACTTGCCGGTCCCAGGAAATCTCGGTTCACCGCAAAGCGGTCCGCTTGCCATGACCAGGACATTTTCCGGACTGTCATAGCGAGTTTCCTTTGTTGTTCCCTCCCAGATCAGCTTCATGGCATAACCACGGCCGCCTATGTACTTGCGTCTAAAATCCGGCTTTACCTCCACGATTGATATGGTCAGCGAAGACAAATCCAATTGTAAGATCCTGTCCGTGTATCCAGCTTTAACGGGCGCGGCATCGTAATTGATCGTATCGATTGTGTTCATCTGGTTCCTTTTCGCTGCGGCTTGAAAGTGCGCGGCAAGCGCATTCCCCTTACCGCTAAAAAACGGGACGGCTGGAGCATCAATTGGACCTTAGGTAGATCTAGGGCATATTTCCTGAGGAGGGCTCGATCGATCTCCTCACAGCGGAGAAAGCCAGCGAGAAATCCCTTGCTAGCGCAACGGTTTGCAACAAACGCCTCTTTTATGGGAAAATCCAATAATAGTCAAGGCATTTATGTGAGTTTCAGCTAAGGGCTTTTCCCCGTTTTATGGGAGCAACCAGGGCGCGACCACTGGCCTATTTTCCTCCAAATCCAAAGCATACGCCGCGTTCTGAGCTCTTGATAAATTCCAACATATAAACTACTTCTTCCGAAAGGGGACCCTTGGACTCCAGTTCCTTTATTGTCTCAGCCATATTGCCCTTCCGGCGAAAGAGTTTAGAAAAGGCTCGCCTGAGCTCGCGGATCTGATCCTCACTGTATCCTGCGCGTTCCAGACCGACCTGGTTTATTGCCCTGATGGTGTGGGTGTCGTCCATAATGCAAAAAGGAGGAACATCGCGACCTGTGCGGGAAAGACCGCGCATAAAGGCGAGTTTGCCGATGCGGACGAACTGATGCACCACACAGTTGCCCGAAATGAAGGCGCCGTCTTCCACCTGCACATAGCCAGCTAAAAGAGCGCCGCCTGCAATAATCGTCTTGTTGCCTATCTCACAGTTGTGGGCAATGTGGGCATGGTTCATAATAAAATTGTCGTCCCCAATGATCGTTGAGCTCTCCGGCTTTGTTCCCCGATGGATCTCTGCGTGTTCCCGGATTATGTTGCGGTCACCTATCGTTAGGTACGATCGTGCACCTTGATATTCCAGGTCCTGAGGCTCATGACCGATGACAGCCCCCATGTGGATGGTGTTGCCCTCGCCTATCTCGGTCCAGCCGGTCAGATAAGCATGTGCCATCACGCGAGTTGCGCGGCCAATCTTTACCGTTCCGTCCACAATAGCGTAAGGGCCAATCTCCACCTCAGGATGAATATCTGCTCTGGGATCAATCACTGCAGTAGAATGTATGCGCGATTTGTTCTCTGTAGCGGCCATCTTTGGATTCTCCTCAAACAAAGATCAAGGGATTGAAATTGTCAAAATCTAAGGCGCAGACCACACTATCTCCTCAGCGTCGTTTCGAAACGTAAAACTCGGCATCCCGTCTTCATTAATTGCCAGTAGGGCGCTTCCTTTTTCACCGATCAGCTTGAGTGCTGGTTGTCTGCTGATCAGTTCTATTGTGGCACGCGAAACCTGGTCTTCATCGTATAATGTCATCAACACCCCATCAGAAGAAGCTGAAATCAAAATCCGCTGTTTACCCTCATCGTCAGCAAAGCTTAACTGCTTGGCCACCATTTCTATGGCAGTGACTCTGGATGATCGAACCTCGTACTGGATTTGTCGCAAGCGACCCAACACAAAAGCCGCGGCCCCAAAAATCAACAACGGCAATATATACGTCCTGGCCTCCACACTCAAGCGCTCATAGTATGTACCGAGCAGTGCGAAGAAAACCGCTAAAGCTATTAGCTTTGGCCAGTCCCTTTTGATGTTCATCTAGCCCTCCTCGCGAAAAAGTGAAAGGAGATCTTAACTTATCATGGGTAACTAACTTTTTCACTATTTAGTCCTTGGATGATTCTGCCTACGTGGAAGAGATCGAAGTTAGCGATGTTATTTCGGTGTTGGTATGTGTAGGTGGATACAGGATCATCGTCTGGGAAAACCGCGATGGTGAGAGTAACGCCGTCCTCGATTTTGGTGACGATTACCTCCTGGGCGAATGGGACGGAGCCAGGATAACCGTCGCGTATGGGGATGAGATCCTGACCTACGACATTGAGGGTGATTGTAGGTTCCTGGGTGTCGTATAAGAGGAAGTTGAAGGTCGAAACCTGGCGTGTAGTCCGATTCTTAAGCCAATTGACTGCTTGTGCCTCGTGTTTCTAGACATTTACCAGACGCATGCCCGGTTCTGGATAACGACCGCCAGCGGCAACACCCTGCGGTGCGATTTCATCGAGGCGCTTTAGGTCTTCCTGGGTCAGTCCCACCTTCAGCGCCTTGATGTTTTCTTCGAGATAGGAAGTCCGTTTGGTGCCGGGAATGGGGACGATATCTTTTCCCTGTGCTAACACCCATGCCAGGGCAAGCTGTGCTGAAGTGCAGCCTTTCTCTTTTGCGATCTCCGTGATTTTACTTGCCAGATCCAGGTTTTGCTGGAAGTTCTCCCCCTGAAAGCGCGGTGAAAAGCGTCGCCAATCGTCTTCTGCCAGATCATCTATGCTCTTGATTTTTCCTGTGAGAAAACCCCTACCCAGCGGACTGTAAGAGACAAAGCCAACGGAGAGTTCGCGGCAGGCTGCTAGAATTTCATCTTCCACATCTCGACTCCAGAGGGAGTACTCGGTCTGTAGTGCTGTAATCGGGTGGACGGCGTGGGCGCGTCGGAGGGTTTGCGGAGCCGCTTCGGAAAGCCCCAAATGACGAACTTTGCCCTCTTGAACCAGTGCGGCCAAGGCCCCGACCGTCTCTTCTATAGGTGTATCCTGATCGACTCGATGCTGATAATAGAGGTCTATCGTTTCCACTCCGAGTCGGCGCAGACTCGCCTCACAGGCTGACCGGACGTATTCAGGACGGCCATTGACTTTATGGTGCTTAATATCCCCGGTACGGACGATGCCAAACTTGGTTGCCAGGACAACCTGGTCACGACACCCCTTGATTGCTTTTCCAACAAGCACCTCATTCTTACCCCAGCCATACATGTCGGCGGTGTCGAGAAAGGTGACGCCCAAGTCCAGGGCACGATAGATAGTCTTGATTGACTCCTCATCGTTGCGAGAGCCGTAAAACTCCGACATCCCCATGCAACCCAAACCGATAGCAGAAACTGTAAGCCCATTTTTTCCCAATTGTCGTGTTTCCATCTACTAGCTCCTCGTCCCGTGAGCTTATCTTTGTTAGGCCCCCATCTTGACCCCGCGCCGAAATTCTACTGCATTCATTGTCAGGAATTCTTCCGCGCAAAAAAAGTTACGCTTTCCAGCACTGCATTCCTCCGTGAATGCTCTGAGCAGTGCTCTCGTCACCTTTTGAGAAAATACGCCAGAAAGTTTTACAATTCAAGTCCCACCAGTGAGTGTATGGTGGTTTTTCAGCAAGAATGTCAACAACGCAGAATGATCTAACTCTTTACACCGTTACGTTGTGAAAAGACCAGTCACCTGGCACAGACGTTGCAGAGGTTAACTGAGTAAACCCTAACGTTGCATAAACAACACGGCGAATAAGCCCATCGGATAAGAAAGGCCTTGCTCCTAGCCAGAAGTAGTAGCCTTTTGTGGAATCCACCGAGAGCGGCAACCATCGACGGCAGAAGACCTGCCCTGTTGTTTACCCTTCGGGAAAGCCGATGACAGGGCATCTCCTGCGTTGCCAGGGGTTCGCAGCGGTCACGTCCTGCGGAGTTTCACCCTTGACGATTTGGGTCTGCTCCACTCTCGACTTTTGCAGTGTCAGGTGAGCGGGGAATTTCTTGTTTTTCTTTTTGGGAATCGGACATATCGATGGCAAGAAACCGACGCACCCCTCAGAGGGTCAGGGTAAGATGGCCTGTTGTTGTAATGACTGCAAAAGGGATCGTGGTGGCAGAAACCAGAGACATGAGCAGTGATGGAGCTTTTATTCGATGCAGACTGCCTCTGCAACCGAAAGAAAAGCTCAGGCTGTTCATAATGGCCCCAGATCAACGACCCTTTGATTTTGCTGCAGAAGTGGCCTGGTCGAACCCTCACGGCTCAGATCAAGATAACGTTCCTCGCGGAATGGGCGTGCACTTTACAAATGTCTCCAAAGAAATTCGCAACTCTCTTCGCAACGTGCTTGCAAACCACTATGAGAGAAAAACTGGCTCCACTTCTACGTCAAAATAACGGCCCTTACAATTCCGTACCTGGGCAGGACTCCACTTACCTGCCTACCCTGACTTCTGGAAGGCTCACCGTTTGGCGTTCACCTTTCAGGAGGAACTGCTGGTCCTCGATTGATAAATTCCATTTAGAATTTACCCTAATGCTTCATACCTACACAGGTAAAAACCGCTGCGCTAGGAGTGACCAGGCCGGGAGCCTCGGAACCACAGAAAAGATTTCATGATCCGTACCTGATAAGCATGTAATCTATTTGATGCTCTCATTAGTAACCGTATTTCATGATGTACTGTCGTGTTTTTAACTCCGAATTTTGTATCGCTAATTTTTACAACTAAGCACTAGAGCGAGGGCAAGAATGACCACAAAAGTAATCAATCTTGAGGAAAAACGGAGAGTGAAGGAGCGAGAACGAATCGTAGCCAAGATAAACGATTACTATCGGCAACTGCTTGAACGAGGCTGGATTGTGTGCGTCCCGGAGAAAAAGAAATAGACCCGCTTATTTTAGCACCGAAAACCCTGGTCCTTCAGGCCCGGATTCTTTATGGTGAGTGGGATCAATCTAGTTCTAGTTCGCGATCAGTCTTCCCTGCCTTTCTTCTTCTGAAAATGTTGGAAATCGTGCTTCACCTTGTGAATTTCATCTGTATTGTACTTGATGAGATTTTCAAGATGGAAAAATGCATCGAGGTCTATATCTCTAAAATGGACAGCCATGCCTGTGTTCTCATGCCGCACTATCTCGCCATTCAGGAGAATAGAGAGTTGAGATGAAGTTCCAGTGAACAACAACTCTATTTTCACTACCCTGTTGACTCGAAGCTTCTCGGGCGTCTTCAAAAACATTCCGTTTAAACTGAGGTTTTCAATCACTCCTATGATCGTAGTGTCTTTTGCTCTAACCAAAGCTTTTGCCTGAAGTGGAATCCTGGTAAAGCCTCTTTTCTCCATGCCACTAATCTCCATAGTATCATTTCCCCCTCACCATTATCCCCGCCTTCAAGTTGTGCCATCTGGCAAGCATGACCATGTCCTGTGGTTTTTGGCAGATGGCGCTACTATGATAATGCCGCATGGTATTTTCAAAATGCCATCTGCCTTATCGGGGGAGAGAATAACGAGCATTTGAACGGACACCAGTCAAAAACGGTACTCAACATAACGAAAATTTCTCAAGACCAGATCAAGATCGACGCCCCCTAACGCTCTAACAAAAAAGTAACTCTTGTCAAGGGCAAACATCTCCAGGAATTTCCCAAAAAGCTGACGATGACACCGGCGACGTACCAACAACCGCACGATTGCACCGATCTACAGATGAAACCTCAGCTCTTGTGGGGGAAGGCTGCCCCAGTTAAATAGTCTTCCCGTCCTGCCTTGTATGTCCGAGATCGCTTCCTAATCCGGCTATTTGCAATGACAGTGGCCAAAACATTTTATTCACAGGGCAATGAACAACGTACGCGATTTCGCTCTGCGCTAAGCGCCAAGCGTGAAGTCATGGGGCAAAGAGAGCCCCAGCCCCGGCCAGGAGGCCCGCGCCGAGAAGAAGTGGAACCTGCCTTCTCAAATCTTGTGGTCGGCCCAATAGCCAAGGTATGGAGAGTCATTAGGACACCAGCTGGAATGGATAAGATCCCCACGTCCCGGCCCAGGCCTGTTATCTCCAAGCCGGTCACCAGAGCGAGAACTACCAATACGGCTCCGCCAAGCTCCAGGATCATGAGCCCTGAATAGCCAGCGATGGAAAGCGCAGCGGCGCCCGTCGCTGGAAGGCCCGCAGCTCTGAGCATGAGCGGGGTCCAGGACAGGATGAAGTTTGCGAGATCCATGAACAGACTATCCAAGATGATGGAATCGTGGCTGCTGGTCGCAGGTTCTCAAATGAGAGGGGTGAGGCGAGATGGGTCAAGCACCCGGCTTCCTGAAATTACCATTGCCACCGATAACTTTCTCAATTTCCCGTGTTACTTGTATCCGGTTGACCATCTTCTTCAATGAACTCACGCTTTTCTTTATGCGACCAGAAGTGGACGTCATTTCGAGAAATCTCTGTTTCTCATGAGTAGTAAATCCGGCGCCATTTGAAATCCAGAAAGATACATTCTTGTGGTCAGACTCGAGGAGGGGCGCATAGTCTTCTCGTTTTCCCGTCATGGCGTCCAACTGAGCCATTAGATCAATTCCTTCTCTGATCAACTCATCAATTTCTGCGGTCTTTTCTTCTGCTGCATCGTCAAAATAGGTTACTTCAGCCTGCAGATACGGTCTGTCATCATATATATGATGTATCACAAAGCGTCTGCCTCCTCGGGTCACGATGTCCATCCTCCCGTCCTCATACCGCTTCAAGACTCTTTCAATCCTGGCCGTACAACCTATTTTTCTAATTTCGCTGCTTTCAGAACACACCACGCCAAACTCTCTATCTTCAGTCAGACATTCTCCAATCATTATCTTGTAGCGTTCTTCAAAGATGTGTAAGGGTAAAATGGTTTCAGGCAACAAGACTACTCCCAAAGGAAATAGCGGAATTTCCGCTTGCGGTCGCATAAAATAACTTCTCCTGGTCTGATCTTACCCTGATTGAAGCAGCAGGTTGTTATTGAATTAATAAGTTAACGGTACTAAGACATATAATCAGGAAAAGCCCGGGAGGCAACCCAATCGAGCTAACTTTTCATGGCAGCAAACTTGAGCCCATTATTCCACCCTTCAACGATTCCAGCGTTTCATTACATAGAGCATTAAACAGTTAGCATTCATATCAGGACCGCATCATGAAGTCTTTTCTGCTATTCTGTCTCTGCAGTTTTTGTCTAACTAAATATAGCGCTCGATGTGTGTGAAGTTGCTTTTGACACCCGCAAGAATTGACGTCTTTAGCCGCAGCGTCGGCAGCATGAAATAAAAAAGCTTTATAACTTATTTACATTATGTGTTGCGCATCTAGTCATGCATGGGTGAACAGAACCTGTCCCACAACTCATTTTCCCCTCCCCTAGCGGACGGGGGTTAGGAGAGGGGGAATAATTAAATGATTGATTTCCTATTCATTTTCTCATCCCCACCTTCATCATCCCCCGTCAAGGGGGAGAGATTTATGGGGTCTTCGGACGGCATCCATATATTATCTTTATATTATCTTTGTCATATGCGAACGTTGTCCGGTAAAATATACAGCCCCAGTAAAGAATCCGGCCCCTGAGGACCCGGCATTGAGTTCACCTCGGAGGGGTGTAGTTTAATCTCAATGGAATAGTGGAATGATGGAAGAATGGAAACGGGGAACCCGCTTGCGGGACTGAGCGGAGCGAAACGAGCGCGAATCATATTTGGGGGCAAAGAATAGGACTATTTTGATTGCTAGCCGTGGACTCACCGCATTGATTGAAAAAAATGACCCGGTTCAACCAACCCCATTATTCCAATATTCCACCATTCCATCATTCCAGCACAATGGTCACTGGCAGAGCCGAATATCCCTGACCTGGCCCTGAGGAACAGGTTTTCGATTTTGAAATAAAATCTCTGCGAAGATGGGGAAATGTTTGTCTTTTGGGTTGACACCTAGGCTCTTTGCCAATATACTCCCACACCTTCAGCGAATTGCTATTAACAGCCACAAAACAATTCACCAGGAGTTAAAGCCATGGTTAAAAAACACTATTCAAAAACCGGTCGTTCATGCCGAGTGACTTTCGATCTGCCTGCCGACGTGAATGCAATGAAAGTTTCGCTGTGCGGTGAATTCAACGGCTGGAGTCCCACTGCGCACGCCATGAAGCCTCGAAAAGATGGCAGGTTCAGTACGACTGTCTCCCTGGAAGCTGGCCGAGCTTACCGATTCAAGTATTTGTTGGACGGGTCTCGATGGGAAAACGATTGGGCCGCGGACGACTATGCACCCAACGATTTCGGCACCGAAGATTCTTTGGTGAAAATCTAGAGTTTGTAAGCTGTTGCAAATCTGGATTGCTGGCAGATCTGCGGACGGTTGCATTCCGTTCTGACTGGGGATTTGATCTACAGGCCGCATTTCATGAATCGCCTGCCACGACCGCGGAAATGCGCATCGTTCTCTCCGAGCTGCAGGCTCTGCGAGCCGGAAGCCGACCAGTAAGTCCTACCCTCCGGCGCGCAGCGCTCCGGGACGGAGCCGGGGCTGGAAGCGAGGAAGAATGGTATGGCAGGTGATCCGTATATTGAATATGCTCGCGAAGTTGTAGCTAAAGACCCAATGGCCGTGCATCTAGGCATCGAACTGCTGGAGGTGGCTGAGTCTCACGCCCGCTTGAGCATCCCTGTGCGGCCAGAGTATTGCAACGCCCTTTCCCGGGCTCACGGCATGCTTATTTCCTCACTGGCCGATCAGTGTGTGGCCGTGGCGGCCAACACCCTGGAAGATCGGGCTTTGGTCATAGAGCTCAAAGTCAACTACCTGGCAGCGGCCTACCCCGGTCTGGCCCTAGTGGGAGAAGCGAAGCCTGTCGATCGCAAGCGCACCCTGAGCCTCTGGGAAGTGCGGATCTCCCAGGAGGAGCGACTCATTGCCGTGGCTCAGGCCCTGACATATTCTCAGCCTCGTCATAGAACTTCTTGATACAAATATCATTGCCATTGAAAACCAAAAGACTAACCTTAGAGCTTTCGTAACTCGGCGCCATAAGTGGGTCTACAGCAAAGTGACTCCACTTGTTATAGGTCCACACTTCATATTGTCCTTCTATGAATTTATCCTCAGACACTTTTGATGAAAATACTCTATGAATATAACAGTACAAACTTTTTT
>Ga0209536_100009770_pt1 | contig 14231 bp, 9 predicted proteins | sample DeeMarSeWOR28_12_FD_187461 | JGI IMG/M metagenome (GOLD analysis project Ga0209536, IMG submission 187461) | Marine sediment microbial communities from White Oak River estuary, North Carolina - WOR-2-8_12 (SPAdes) (version 2) | ecosystem: Environmental > Aquatic > Marine > Intertidal zone >...
GATCTAATTGTTCTACAGCTATTGAACACTCAACCGATGCATGGTTACCAGATAATCACGAAAATCCGAAAAAGCTTCGGCGTATACTTCGGACCAAGCACCATCTACCCCCTACTGGCAACACTAGAAAAGAAAGGCCACGTAACCAGCGAATGGAACATGAAAACCGAAAGACCACGAAAAATCTACACACTCACAACCAAAGGACATAATCTACTGAACTTCACCGAAAACTCGTTAAACTTCATCTGCAAAAAAATAAGCACACCAATAAACAATATCATAACAGTTGAAACAGGCAACCCCGCAGCATTGAGCCCAATGATGAAAAAAATCGAAACATAAAACCAGATCATTTAACGCCAACAATCCACACTAACAAGAGTGCTTTCTAAAAGCTGAAGTTCACGTATAAAAGAACAGACTACAAACATCTTCTGCCATATTACTTAATGCAAGGTAAATCCATCTTAAAGCGGCACCAAAAACGGTACATATATCTCTCTAAGTTCCTTCTTCTACTTAATGCATTTTGAAAGGTGATGGGGTGAACAAGGAGCCCAGCGGCACAAACGACGAACTATACCGGCAAGTTCTCGAGTTTTGTAAGCACATCGCTGGTTCAGCTTCAATAATCGCCATAAGCCTATCCGGTAACTACTCTACTGGAGCGTCAAGCGTAAGAGCATCATTGGAAGCCGTGGTGGTAATCCGGGATTTCCAACCCAGACTAATGAGCTACGTCAAAATGGTTGACGGAAGGAGCATAATCTTTTTCGCTGTTGACCAATGGGTTTTCGAAAGAGATGTTGACCGAGGCTTCCTAGGCGAAGCGTTAGCAGGCACTCTAGTTTTTCCTCACACAACTCTACGTGGCAAAGAGTATTTGCACAAGCAGGAAATACTGCTGAAGAAACGGCTAATTCTTGAATTACTGGAAAATTTGGTGCTCAGCTTTCCAGAACTCGCGCATCAACTCCACATTAAACCCAAATACTTCATGTACGAAGTCATGCTGAACCGCATTCGAATTTTTCCGCCACTAGCTTATGGCACATTAAACTTCATGAACGGCACTGCCCCAAAAGAAGACGTTGAAACCGTCTTCCAAGGTTATAACGAAGCCCTAAAACATCTTGAAAAAGATAAAAAAATTACTATTTCAGGCGGCTACGTCATGGTCCCCAAGAAATTCGTTGCTGAGAGTAAAAACCCAAAAGTCCGTTTAACAAACATCTCAAAAAACGCACCTAGAACCCTTTTCACTTCGGTGCTCGCGACTTTTCCACAATTTTTGAACTTCTTTTCCCAGAACACAGAAGCCCTAATTAAACTTAAGAAATTCACCGTGAAAAGAGAAACAGACGTGACGAGGCGCTTAATGGAGCCTCAAAAATACATATATGTTCCCACAGCAAGAGGTCTAGTTTCTCTAGGGGACCGGGTTGATGTCGAAGCTTTTGCAAGAAAAATGCTTCCGGACGGCGAAAAAGCCAAAATCAAGTTTGAGCCAGTTGGCGGCGTCTTAAATGATGTGTACTTGATTAAAGCCTATTCTAACGGTGTTGAAAGAAAAGTTCTTGTCAAACGGTTTAAAGATTGGTCTGGATTCAAATGGTTTCCACTTTCCTTGTGGTCGTTTGGAGCACGTAACTTCGCTGTCTTAGGGCGAACCAGACTTGAAAAAGAATGTGCTATAAGCGAGTTTCTGCGCTGTGAAGGAATCAGGGTTCCCAAGATTTTGCATGTAAGCCACAGCGAGCGCTTAGTTTTCATGGAGTTCATAGAAGGTGAAAACCTCAGCAGCGCCATCAAACGTATCGCAACCGCAAAGACCAGAGATAAAACAGAAAAGGACCTAGCAAAAATAGAGAAGGTAGGTGAGGTATTCGCACGGGTGCACGCGCTTGGTGTTACGTTAGGCGACACTAAACCAGAGAATGTGCTATTCGATTTGGATAATAACACTTACTTGCTGGATTTTGAGCAGGCTTATCATGATGGCGACAAATCATGGGACATAGCAGTGTTCCTGTATTACGCGGGTCATTATCTTCAGCCGTTGTACAGCAACAGCAAAGCCGAAGCCATTGCCAAAGCATTCATAAGTGGCTACTTGAAGGGCGACGGTGACGTTGACGCCATTAGAAAGGCGGGAGGCTCAAAGTACACGCGGATTTTCAGCGTTTTCACCATGCCATCAATAATTTTAGCCATGTCAAATGTTTGCAGACAAACCGAAGTAGCAGGGTGAAGGACTCATGGTCAAGAATAACACTACACTAACCTTCTATGGTGGCGTAGACGAAATCGGCGGTAACAAAATTCTACTCCAAGATAGGGGCACACGAGTATTTTTTGACTTTGGCATGTCCTTCTCCATGAAGAAACAGTTTTATTCGCCACCATTTCTCTCTCCGAAAAGCGAAAAAAGCCTCCAAGAACTTGGGATTCTCCCAAAGGTCACTGGTGTATACAAGTTTGACCGAAGCCCTCCTGAAGTTGATGCTGTTTTCCTATCTCATGGGCACTTGGATCATTCTGCTTACCTGTCTTTCATCAAACGGGAAATCCCTGTTTACTGCGGTGAAACAACACGCACAATCTTGCAGGCTCTAAGCGAAGTTCGCCGTGCAGACTTGGAGTTCAGTATCGCCGACATCAAGTTCAAGCCGTTCCGCACAGGCGAGAAAATCACTGTTGACAACTTGGAGATTGAACCATTTCACGTTGACCACTCAGTTCCAGGCGCTTACGGTTTTGTGATTCACACTTCGAACGGCGCAGTTGTTTACACTGGAGATTTCCGAGACCACGGCGCCAAGCCTGAGATGACAAGTGATTTTGTGGAGAACGCCAAGAAAGCGGAGCCAACGGCGATTATTACTGAAGCCACTAACATGACGGGCGCAACAGTTTCTTCCGAAGCAGAAGTAGAAAGAAAATTGAACAGCATCGTTGCGGGCACTGATGGGATCGTGCTTGCCGAATTTGCCTATTCAGATGTTGACCGCTTGAACTCCTTCTTTCACATAGCCAAGAAGAACCAGCGATGTTTAGCTGTTTCACTGAAGCAAGCTTATCTGCTGGATGCGCTTCGAAAGGATAAAGGCTTGAGCGTCCCAGCATTGGATGATGAAAGCTTGTTGATTTTTCGAAAGTCGAAGAAGCGTTTTGGCAAGTGGGAAAAGCAGCTTATTGAACAGTACGAGGGGTGTAACAAGATTTTCGACGTGTTCGAAGTTTCGAAGCAGCAGTGCAGAGTTGTTTTAGTCGCTTCCTTTTACGATTTTGAAGAGCTTGTCGCCCTTCAGCCTATAGCAGGTAGTTGCCACGTGTTGTCTGCGTCTGAGCCATTCAACGAGGAGATGGAAATTGATTATGAACGGCTGAGTAACTGGTTGAAGCATTATGGTTTGCCACAGTACCACGTACACGTTTCAGGTCACATCATGCCATTGCGACTTAAAGCCGTGCTAAAAGAGATTGACGCTGAGCGGATTTTTCCCATACATACTGAAAGCGCAAATTTGTTTGCCAGGTTCATGCGGGACTTAAAAAGCCAAGTGTCGCTTGTAGAAAAAAGCAAGGAGTACACGCTGTAGCCTTACCTGTGAGGTTCTTACGCGTGTTTATATCTGCTGTTTAACGAAGAATACGTGTATGAGCAACATGAGCGAAGTTTGGTATTATAAGGGCGTGTATAAAGTTAAGGTTGCAACTGAAAGCGAGGGCTACTGGATTGTTGAAGCCCTTGAAGAGTTTGAAGATGACGTTGAAGGCAAGAAAGTCACGGTTAAGGTCGGCGAGCAACGCATTGTGCCATCTGACAAAGTTCACAAACGGAAATACTTGCCACCTCCAATGAAAGAGCACGCTTACGAGTTGAGAATGGAGAAAAAACTGAAACGACTAATTGCTGATGAAGAAAAGAAGCAAAGCAAAAAAGAATAGATGCTGCTGCCTGTCCACTCCATTTAGGCGCGATGTTTTACTTGTGTTTATCTACAATCTTTAGGTTTAATTCTTATTGCTGTTTCATAAGCCATAAGCTCTCAAAACACCCTCAATATCTTGACAGTCGATGACTCTTTCACCAGCATTCAGCCGCAGAATGCGTTTCATCTTCCACACCTTAGGCCTGAGCTGCCTAGGCGGCGCCATATTCCTCCAAATCCTAGTTTTCGCAGACATCCTTCAACATGGGTACTTCATGGCAGTAGAACAGAACCCAGCCATACTCGCATTCGAAGTGGTACTCACAGCGTTTGCTGCAATCTACTTTATCTATATCTACCAACGCTTGATGCGACAAGTCAAGTGAGCCAATAAGCACTGTTTTTTCGCATTTTTGAAGTTTAATAGCCAATTCATGGGGAAAACTATAGCGAAGGTGTAACTCCCTGAAGGCTTGCATATTTAATAGAAGGGAGTGGACACCGTTTCTGCGCACGAGTTTCGGTTGAGAAATTCAAAGCTTAAATGATACAAGGCGCACTTCATTTCAGAAGGCGAAATCTGTGTCAACCCAAAAAATTGGTGAAGGCGATTACGTGCTTCTCTGCTTAGATTCACGGAGAACGTACATGTTGAAGGTGGAAGCTGATAAAATTTTTCACACTCATAAAGGCTACGTGAAACTTGACGAGTTGATTGGTAAAGAGTTCGGCGTTGCATTCCAAAGTAGCTTAGGGATTGTGTTTACTGCGTTGAAGCCCACTCTTGAAGATTACATAATGAAGTCGTCTCGCAAGACGCAGATAACATACCCGAAAGACATCGCTTTAATCGTCATGTTTAGCGGAATCGGTCCAAGCAGTCGCGTTGTGGAATCGGGTACCGGAACAGGCGCCTTAACAACAGCTCTTGCGCACTACGTGAAGCCCGACGGCAAAGTTTACACTTATGAATACCGCGAAGAGTTTAGGAAGAACGCTGAGAAAAACTTGAAAAGGACGAACCTGCTGGATTTTGTAGAGTTGAAGAGCGGAGATGTCACAGCTGGAATTGAAGAGCGCGATTTGGACGCAGTCATACTGGACTTGGCTGTTCCATGGTTGGTTGTGCCACACGCTTATGAAGCCTTAAAGCCGTCAGGCACATTAGTTTCCTTCAGCCCAACAATAGACCAAGTTGTTAAGACAACCGAAGCCTTGAAAGAAAACAACTTCGTTTTCATCGAAACCGTAGAGTGTCTGATGCGCACTATGCAGGTTGAACGGGGCAAAACACGACCACATACCATGATGACTGGACACACAGGCTACATAACCCACGCGCGAAAAGCCGCAAAACTTCAGCATGAAAAGCCTGAAAAAACTGATTGAAAAACCTCTGCTAAACCTTGTTATTCGGCTTTTGCTGTGGCTTGGGGCATGCCAAGCGTCCAGAAAGCCTGTTTCAATTGTTCCCCTCGGGTCCAGCCGTAGTAAAGACCCATAACCCCAGCGAAACACGGGATAAATACGTTGTTTATGAACTTGAAGACGAAGGGATTGCTTATCCTGTTTTCAAGAAAAGTAGGCTTCCAAATTTTGATGTTGTATTCCCAGCAGCGGATGAAGAAGTCCCATCTAGCTTTTGAGAGCGAATCAAGTTCTGCGCCTTTTTTGTTCATCAAAACGCAGTTCTCGAGCGGTACAAAGAAAAGCGGGACGTAAAATGCGTTATAATCCTTGAGCTTATCCATGAGCTCAAGCGTAGCTAATACATCCTCTTCTTTCTCATCAGGGAGTCCCACAATCAAGGTTGCTAGTGGATACCAATCGTTGTCGTTCAATATTCCAAAGGCGTTGGTGACTATTTCTTGCCACTGCTCTGGTTTGTAGGGTAGCATCTTGCCGCCCATATATTTCTTCATGAGCCGAGCACTGCCTGTCTCAATGCCTGTTTCAGCGGTTATTATGGCTTTTTTGCCAAACGAATACCAGCTGCGTTCAATCAGAATTTCAGCCAACTCTTTGATCATTTGAGGGTTATTGACTATTGGTGCCAGAGACATATGTGAAGCTTGGATGCTTTGGACGCCTGGGTGCTCTGCGACGCTTTTGACGAGTTTGACTACGGCTTCTTTGTTGGGAATGAAAGTTTTGCTTTTTGCGCCGTAAAGAAACAAGTCTTCCGTGATTAATGTAATGTGGTCGCTGCCCTCACGGGTGGTCATTGCGACTTCCTGCATAATGCTTTCAAGTGGCACATCTACCTTGTTTTGCATTGTGGGGGTACAGAACTGGCAGTTTCGACCGCAGCCCTTGGAAATTTCAACTGCACCGTGAATAGCCGCGTGCTTTGATAAGGGCATTGTGGCATAATCCCACTTGGTTAACGACTCGTCAGCATGCACCAAGCGCGAGAGCGGTTCGCCGTTAACTGCCTTCTTGAAAGCGTCAATTATGGCGTCAGGTCTTCCGCCCATTATTACACAGTCCACGCCGTACTTGTCAGTCATGTGCTTGCGTTCCAGCTGCCAAGAACCGAATCCGCCCACAATGATTTTTGGTTTGAACTTTCTGATGCTTGGGTGCTTCACAAGCCTTTGGAACTCAAGGGCGTTCATCGGTTCTCCGCCGCCGATTACTGAAGAGTACGTTTTGCTTACGTAGCCCATGCCTGTTGGGTCCATAGAAGAGATCCCAACCACTTTGGTGTCTGGTCCAACAAAATTCGTTAAGTCTTCAGGATGAACTACTGCAACGTCGGATGCTGTGAAGCCGCTTTCTAAAAGCATGGCTTCTACCTTTCTTAAGCCGTAAGGCGCATATTTGGATTTGCCGTTAGCGTAGCGTTCTACTGGAGGATAAAGAGTTTTTCTGGCGAACCCGAGTGGGATGGGGCCTAAGCCGAAGCCTGCAGAAAAAGCCATAAACGGATTGTTGAAGAAGTCGCTCATCTCTGTAGCTGAAGCTGTGAGCACGATTTTGACGCCTGAATTCGTCTTTATCAATCCCCTTCATCTTGAACGCAAATGGAGAAAAAGAATGTTCCACTGTACTATTAAAAATTACTGCTAGCTGTACATACAATGGCTTAGAGTATTTAGCTTGACGTATAATGTGAGTAAAAATTTTGCGAAGTTGCTTTGGCTTCTAAGTTGCTCGCTTTTGTCTTTATTCGTTTTCTGGAAGATCATTTGCCGTATTTGGCCCAGATGACTCCGGAAATTACAATGACAAACAGCAAGAACACTAACATGTACACCCCGAAGTTGAAGAGGTTAATCCAGGTGCTCAAGCTAGCCTTCTCCTTTCTCCGTTAAGAACATAAGGTGGTTGAAGTTTTAAAGGAATGTTTCAACATCGCAATATATCCAAAGATGGGAATGTAACCTTTCCGAAATAACCGCTTTATTAATACACACTATATCCTTTTGTGAGGGAAAGAAGAAGTGCTACGATTCTGGAGTAAAAAAGGGAAAGCCATAAAAAAATGGCGTTCAAGAGCATGGAGCATCGATCCAAACAAAACCAACTTGACTATAGTGGTCAAAAAAGAAAAAGGCTACCAACATGTTCCACCTTGGATATACAAGAAATTGGTTTTACCTCAAATCGCCTGACATAATATTCAGGTTCAGAGAAATGCCGTCCGAGTAACTCTGAACTTTCATCCATAATTGTCAAGCTAATGCCTTTTCATCATCCGGCAAGAAATAGTAAGCTATACCAAAAATAAAAGGGTTCTTAGTCAAAGATTCTTGATGAAGTAGATTGTTGTGGTAATAAAGGCTTAAATAAGCTCAGACTCCAAAAAGCAATTGGTGCATTAATTTTGGGTCTTGCAGTTGGCGCTGAAGCTTTAGTTAAACAGTTTGGCAACATTCGCGCTTTAGACGGCTTAAGCTTCAATATGAAAGAGGGTGAAATCTTCGGGCTTATTGGCCCAAACGGGGCGGGGAAAACCACGGCGCTTCGTATAATCTCCACTTTGATCCTACCTACTTCTGGCAGCGTTGAGATTTTTGGTTTGGATCCTGTTAGCCAGGCGGGGGAGGTTCGCAGGATCATAAGTTATCTTCCAGAAGAAGCGGGAGCTTATCGAAACCTTTCAGGTTGGGAATACTTGGAATTTATGGCTAAATTTAACACGAAGAATAGTGGCGAACTCAAAGTGATGATTGATGAAGCTGCTAAGATCAGCGGTTTGTCTGATCGGTTGAAGGATAAGGCTAAGACTTACAGTAAAGGGATGAAACGTCGCTTGCTAGTTGCGAGGGCTTTGATGTCGCGGCCTAAGCTTGCTGTATTGGATGAACCGGCTAGCGGTTTGGATGTTCTGCACGCTCATCACGTTAGGGAGATAATTAAGACTTACGTTAAGGAGTATGGCGTGACAGTTCTGCTCAGCAGCCATAACATGTTAGAGGTGGAGTATTTGTGTGATCGGGTAGCTTTGCTTCATAAGGGCAAGATTGTGGTTGAAGGTAAACCTTCTGAGTTAAAAAGCAGGTATGAAAGTGAAAACTTGGAAGAAGTTTTCGCAAAGGTGGTTGGCTTTGCTTAAGGGTTTTGGGACGATTCTTTTCAAGGAACTGAAAGAATTGATCAGGGATCCAAAGATTCTGTTGGGAATGATAATTGTTCCGCTAGTGATGTTTCCTGTGCTTGGTCTCGTTTTGGGTTACGCGGTGGAAACAGCTCAAGAGCAAGCTCAGAAGGCTACGTTGCTTGTGGTTGACAATGATGGTGGGAATTGGTCTCAGGCGTTGATAGGTAACTTGAGTGTTGCCATTAATGTTGCTGTGGTTGAAAGCATAACTCCGCAGCAGGTAGTAGATCAAGAGTTGCTTGGGAAGTATAACAGTACGCAGTTTATTGAAATTCCTTTTGGCTTCAGCCAGAATATGAGTAGGCATACGAGTGGTGATCTTAGCGTTATTGCCATAGTTAATGTCTATGGAGTTTTTCAAGGTGGAAGTGTCTTTTCAGATATTGGCTCTGCGGGAGTTACGAGTCTCGTGACCAGTTTTAACCGTATTATAGCGCCAAATGTGCTCTATACTACGCAGTCCAGTATAATTAAGGGAGAGATTCAGGAAGGTGTTGATCCTTCTACGCTTTCAGGGTTGATGATTTCGCAGTCTATAGCTTTTCCTATTACTATAATGATTATGCTTACTTATTCGATGCAGATTGCTGCTACGAGTGTTGCTATGGAGAAAGAAGAAAAGACGCTTGAGACTCTGCTGACGGTTCCTGTGGACCGGTTTTCTATTCTTATGGGGAAATTGTCTAGTACGATAATTGTTGCCGGGATAGCTGCTGTAACGGTCATGTTAGGTTATAATTACATGTTGGGTTCGATTACGTTGGGAATGCCTAGTTCGATGTCTGTTGACTTGGTTGGGTTGGGTCTTGTGCCTTCGGCTTTTGGGTATTTGCTCTTGGGGATTTCGCTTTTCTTTACGTTGCTTTCTGGTTTGGCGTTGGCTGTGATAATGTCTGCTTTTGCGGAGGATGTCAGAGGAGCGACGGCTCTTGTTGGTTATATTTATCCGTTGATTTTTATTCCTTCAATGGTTTTAATGTACTTGGATGTTAATGCTTTGCCTTTAGCGTTGAGAGCGGTTTTGTTTGCCATTCCTTATAGCCAGCCGATTATAGCGTCGAAAGCCGTGATAATGAATGACTACGCGACGGTGGTATTTGGCATAATTTACGTTGCAGCGTTTACAATAGTCATAATGTATATTGCTTCAAGGTTGTTTGCCACGGAAAAGATCTTGACTGCAAAATTGAAGTTCAGACGAAGAGGGCGGAATAGAAAAGCCGAACCGTAAGACCTATGCCTTTTTTTCTGATTTGAGTTTGTCTTTTGTGACTTGAAAGGGGAAAGGATTGTTTTGTAGGGGTTGATGGGGTTGTGTTTATTGTGATCGTTGGTTATAGTTAATTGTGAATGTTTTAGGATGGGGTTGTTTGTGTTGTTATCTAGGTGTCCCCTCCCCCTTCTTTTTTTATTGTTTCGTGTATTTGGTTTCTTGGTTTTAGGTTAATTTGATGTGTCCTTTTAGGTTGTGCAATGCTTTGTTAGAGATTGTTTGAGATGTGTAAAATGACGTGGTTTCTGTAATATTAGTGCCCCTGCCGACCTGATTTAAGGTGACTTTTCGCTTCACTTGGACGACGTGGGTTTGGTTGAGGGCGTGGATTACACCCAGTCATATAATGGTACTCATTACTTGTTCAACGTCAACTATATGCACAACAGCCACATTCTGGAGCTGTTTTCAATTGAGGTGATACAGGACTTCACAGCTTGGCTGTTCCTGCTCTTTCTAATGACAGCAACACTGCGGGGATTTGCTCTAAAAGAGTGGCTTAACAAACAACGTTACCAAAAGCGCGTTATGCTGCAACCATTGATGATGCCTTCCGCGTAACCTTCCCTTTTTTTATAGAAATGGCCGAGGTGAGGTACACTCACCTATCAGTGATGCGTTTTGTTGTCAACCGTAAGCTTTTTCCCATTTTTTGTTTTCATAAGAAAGGCAAACATATTTCTAACTGACTAGACTTGCGTTCTGATTAGGCCTGATGTGTAGTCTTGTTGAACAGGTATACAGAATTTGTATTTTCTGTTCAGAACTTTTATTTTCGGTTAGTAAGCATTCTTTGATATGCCCAGGGTTAAGCCTTTTGAGGCTTTGAGAGCTCAACTGAAAGAGCAAGGTTATTCTGAGAGAATGATAGAGGAGCTTTCGAAATGGTATGTTCATTAAGAGAAAAAGAGTGTTGAAGACCACTGAACTGGAACTTTTGCAAAATTGTTCTATAGCAAAATTGTAGAATAGCTGTAGATGGGATGCTTCATTAAACATGCGAAAGGTAAATGTTTATTTCATGCGCTTTTTCCGCATTTTTTCCCAGGTTTTGTTTGACAATTTCGCATCATTTCACATATGGAGATATCTCCCTTAAAACTCCCTTTTTTCCAGTTTTTTGGGCTCATATACAACAATATGAGCTTGGCGCGCTATTTTTGGTATGTTATTGATTTAAGGTTTTTTGACTAATGAAAAATACTGCAGAAAGGGTTTGACCTATCATAAACAGTAATGGAAAGGCTAAAGAAATGCTGGGGGAACCACCAAAGGGGAAAATGAATGACATATGTAGTGACAAAGCGATAAGGATGCAAGCTATTCCTGAAAGCACTTGGAAGGACCCTAATTTTCTGGAAAGGTTTTTGTTGTGACCGTTTGGTTTCAGCTGTATTCCACCCCAAAGGGCTTGGCATACACCTAGTAAGACAAACGCGATAATGGTAAGATGAGTAAAGGTAATGCTGTCATTGGTTTCAGTGAAAATACACCCGGCCCAATATAGTCCCTCTTCTGGACCAGCGTAATAAGGGTGCGCGGTCGTGAGAAGTCCGGCTGCTGAAAGAAGAGCTGCGGCAGCAAATAAAACCGGTAACAGTTTGAGGGTTGCATAAGGATCTTTTTTTGTTTTTGCTATCATTCTAAAGCCTAAACCAGTGAGTATTATCGAGATTGCCAGTGCCGACAGAAAGATAAGCGAAAATCTATTAATGTGACCAGAAGTCGCCCAACCCCCGCGGTAATACGGGAATGTCATATATGATCCAAAACCGTAATAAAAAGCTCCAATAAGCAATGCTCCGCTCAGAATAGAGGCTACTGCAGCTAATTCCATGGATTTCTTAGGGGATAGTTTCTTTCCCTTGTACAGTCCAACTCCTATTGCGAGCAATACAAGAATCACAAGAAAAACGATCACAGTAAAGATTGTTATTGCGGTTTGGGTTGAGTCTATATCAGCTTCGTACAGATTTTGGCTAGGTTGTGGTTCTTGTTCAATATTTATTGGGTTCATTAGGGGATAGTTGTCTTGGTTGAAAGCGTTAATGATGTAGGGTGTGTCTCCTATTCCGTCATGGTTCAAGTCTTCCCCCATGTAGTCGTTCCAGTAGTTGCCTTCGTTTGTTGTGTTCCACTTATTGGTTGCGTTACTTTCAAATGTACTATATTTGGCTGACCATGCATCTATGAAGTTATTATGATAAAAGAGGTTATCTGGACTATTAATAGGAGATCGAACCACAAAGGGTCCAACTATTTCGTTTCCAACAAACAGGTTTTTGGTTGATTCTGAGCCTATTGCCAAAAAAATCCAATTAACATTGTTAATTCTATTGCCAAATATGAGATTGCTTGATGCTGAACGCGAAAGTACTATCTTAGTTGAGTTGTTTCTTAAAATCAGGTTATTTACTCCATTTCTAATATGAACTGACTCAGCCACTCTGTTTCCTGCAAGATCATTTTTTGATATAGTGTTGTAATTTGAGTGGTCCAGGTATACTCGCAGGTCTGTGTTGTTGCTGATTGTGTTGTTGTGGGCGGCGTGGAGGCTTATCCTGCCTCCCAAGAAACGACAATTAGAGATTAGATTGTTTGAGGAGCAATCCAAATACAAACCTATGCCCGAATATTTATAATACATGCCGCTACTGGCTATAAGCTGCAAGTTCGTTATTGTCACATTTGTGGCATGATCCAATATAATGAGGCTGGAATTGTAGCCATTTCCGTCAATCACGATATTACTTCTTCTAATTGAAAATTTTGGAGTATTGTTTGTGAACGTGTAAACGTCTCCATTTCGTTTGATTGGGATTGAAGGTGATACGGAGCCATAGGCAGTGATGCCAAAAGTAGTGTCGAAGAGATTAAAGAAAGAAACTACAGAATACACTGCTATACTAATTACCAACAACGTGACTGTGAGAATAAGCGCATTCCTTTTTTGCAAATATTCTTCCATCCGCTGTTGCGAGCTTCTCTGTTACGTTTATCTTAAAACACTTTTGTTGCCAACCGCAACCTTTACTCCCTTTTTTGTCTGCAGTCTGTTTTAGTTTGAAAATCATCGTGAGTGGGTTCTTGTATTTACGTTGGTCAGGTAAACAATAATATTTATTAATACTCAAGATTGCAGATAACCTTAGGAGGGGAATATCATTTCATTAAAAAAACTCTCAAAAACTGCGATAATAGTCAGCACAGTCGCATTAATACTCCTAACCCTGACAACCACTGGTTTACTCAACGTAAACAAAACAATATCCTCAACAGGAGCTGTAACAGCAATAAACGTAGGCGTCTACTCCGACAGCGACTGTGCCATTGAACTAACATCAGTAAACTGGGAAACAATATCACCTGGTGACTCGGAAACCAAAACGATCTACCTCAAAAACACTGGAAACGCCCAGATAATACTCAGCATGACCACAACAAACTGGACCCCTGCCACTGCAGATGGCCCCATAACCCTATCATGGGATAAAGAAAATGCCTTACTAAACCCCGATCAAGTAACAACAGCAACACTAACACTGAGCGTCTCAGAGGACATTGATGGAGTAACCAACTTTAGCTTTAACATCGTAGTAACTGGAACAGAACAAAACTAATTCGTCTTCCCCTTTTTTCAATGTTATATGCAAAGTAAGCAGGGAAGCAGGAGTAAGAGGGGTTGGGGGCTAAATTTTAACCCAACTGTGCACGAATAAATCCAAAACTCAGCTTCATCCAAAAACCATTGGCTATGCGCGCAGTGTGTGTTCTATGTTTATGTATATTTCTGTTCTTTTCAGGGATTTGTAACCGAGGAACATGCTGAAATAATAGAGATCTTTTGTTTTATGGAATAGCATTGCTGCCTTCCAATGTCTAAGAGTGTGAAATGAAATTTTCAATAGTCGAGGATTTGTGAAAAATCAAGAATTAGATAGAGATTTTTTCTATAAAATCTCATCATATTGATATATATTTAGTGAAATATGTTTGCTTACTTGTTAGAATAGACGTTTGGATTGAAGAGTGGAGAAGGAGTAGAGATGAAGAATAAATCCTCTATTGCGGTCCTCTTAATTTTCTTGGTAGGTCTACCCAGTGTAGCATCATCGTTTTTAGTAAAATCTGAATCAGCGTTTTCTAGTTTTGATGGTGATGGAGGTTCTGTAGTTTTTGAGGATGTTGTGATTGAAGAGAATGTTGCTTTGGATAATGTTATTTTGGCTTTTGATTTGTTGACTTATCAGGGTGAGTGGCTTGGTTTTCATATGGGGGTTGCTCCTGACACTTATCCTCCTCCTGGTGATGAACATTTTCAAGGTATTGCTAGGTCGCCGCGGACTGGTATTTCGCCCATTTTGTATGTTACGCGTAGTGGAAACAAGGGTAATCCTGAGTATTATGGAAGTAT
>Ga0209536_100009771_pt1 | contig 14231 bp, 32 predicted proteins | sample DeeMarSeWOR28_12_FD_187461 | JGI IMG/M metagenome (GOLD analysis project Ga0209536, IMG submission 187461) | Marine sediment microbial communities from White Oak River estuary, North Carolina - WOR-2-8_12 (SPAdes) (version 2) | ecosystem: Environmental > Aquatic > Marine > Intertidal zone >...
AAACGAAAATGAATATTATGGTTTTATAGAAAGCGAGGAATAAATGATTGATATACAAAAGGACAACACTATCTTAATGACCCCTTACAAATGGAGTTATGAAGAAAGAAGATTATTTAAAATTAAAAATAATAGATGTTTTGAAAAAACACACTCAAAGTGGGCTACTTTTGAAATTAATAGCTTTGATGATTTTAGTATTATTAAAACTAATGATGATGGAGACTATTTAATTAATATTGATTGTCCAATATTTGAGGCTTTTGATACCTATTATGAACATTGGTGGGGCAACAAAGAACTTAAAAAAGAATTTGATAAAGGAGACTATGGTTATATGGATAGTTTTTTGGAAGAAAAATTTGATATTGATTGGATAGATATTTCTGAAAAATATACCGCAGTATTACCAAAAGCAGATTATCAAAAATTAAAAGAAATATTTAAAAAGGAGAATAAATGAAATATAAATATACTTATGAGGAGTGGTCACAAGACACTCGAACTTATGAAATAGAAAGTGATAAGCAATTAACTGAAGAAGAAATAATTGATATTGCCTCTAGTACAGGAATGAATGAAAACTCACAATATAAAACAAAAGATTTTGTTTGTCAGTTTAAAGGTACTTTTTGGGGAGACGACACTCAATATGAAATAACAGGAGATACAAAATGAGTAATGAGTTTGAGGTACATAATTTTTATAATTACGATTTAAAAGAACTTAATGAAATTAAAGATGAATTTATGGGTTTATGGAATTCAGCAGTAGCCTTTAAAGAGGGTATGGAAGATATTGGAAAATTATCTATGGACGAGTGGTATAAAAAACACGAGAACATAGAAGATGAAATGGTTTTTGAATATGCTGAACAAGAATACAATAATGGAAATAGCATTATTGAGTGGCAAGGAGTAAATTATCGTTATCCTTGTAAGATTACTGACTTAATGGATAATGGTTTTAAAGATGTATCATATGAAAATGATACTTGCCCAAGTTATGAAAACAGTAAATCTAATATTGTTGTTTATCTTGTGGATTTAAAAAACCAAGAATGCCAACGGTACTTTCAACATAACTATTATATTTATCGTTATGATGAAAAAAAAGGTGTTCATGCTGAACCAAGTGCGAGTACCGATAGTTTTGAGGATATGTTGAAAATAGTAAAAGCATTGGAGGAAAAATGAAATCAATATTAATTATTACAGTTGTAAGTTTACCAATTATAATTTTACTTTGGATTGTCAAAAAATTAGACAACATTGAAAAATATAATTTTAGACAAGAACAATTAAATAAATCTTTTGAAAAAGCTAAGGAGGGGAAATAATGGCAATACTAATACTAAAAGATGATAACGGAAAAACATTTAAAACTTTTAATACAGATGAGGTCTTATGGCAAATTTTAGAAAAAAAACATATTGCTGAAGACATGGAGGAGGAAGATTGGTTAAATTTTGTTGATAATGTTTCTTCAGATTTTGCTGATGAAGTTTCAAGATTAGGAAAGGAGTTTGTAGAAAATGATAGATAGAAATAAAATAGAAGAAAAAGATTGGCAGATATTAAGAGAAAATTTTATAGAGGACGCGATGGATATGGATATTGACGAATTAGCAGAATACTACGCAAACTATCGAATGAACTCTATAAAAGAAGATGAAAGATTAGATTGGGTTGATAATGGAATATTGCCTTGCAACCAATGTAATAATTTTAAAGATGATTGCGAATGTGAGGAGGGGAAATGAGTAAAAAGAAAATGTTTAGAGTGACCGCATGGGAAGAATGTACATGGGAAACTGATATAGAGGCAAAAAATCAAAAAGAGGCGGAGGATAAAGCTAATAAAATAATATCAGAAATTGGTTTTACTGATTGGGACGTAGGTAATCACGGGAGTACAGAAATAATGGAGGTGGAGGAAATTTAATGTTGCAATTAAATGGTCTTATGATATCTTATGGGAGGAGGAAAAGAAATGTTAGAAGATAAACATTGTCAAATTATATTGAAACATGAGGATGAGGATACAAATAAAATCCTCATGAACTTTGATTTAATATTAAGGACTAACAATAATCGAACGCAATACGAATACTTTGATATTTATAATTATGAAAACAAAGAAATGGTTGCAACGGGAATAGAAATAAAGGAGCAGAAATGAAAATAGAAATAACACAAAATGATATTAATAAGGGAATTGGGGGAAGTTGCTCACATTGTGCAATTGCAATTGCTTTAAAAAGACATTTTAAAACTGAAAATGTTTTAGTTGCTATGCCGGAGGGGGAGGCAACAGAAATAAGAATTAATAACAAAGTTGTTAAAATAAATAAAGAAGATCAAGAAAATGTTAATGAGTTCATAATCGATTTTGATAATTTTAGGGATTACAAAAATTTAGGTATGGATATGCCTAAACCAGAACCATTTTCATTTGAATTAGAGGAGGTAAAATAATGGCCGAACTGAAAGATGAGCATTTTTATATACATACTAAAAATCGAGCAAAATTATATTTAGATGATTTACATAAAAGTTATGAAAAATGGTTAGAGACTTGCCCGGTGCAGTATGAAAAAGTGGGAATGATTGATGCCCCAGAAGTTCGGGCAGTTCATTTTTATATTACAAAAAAAAGGAGGTAAAAAATAATGTACTTAATCATAAGTGAAAAAAAATATCATGATGGAGATAGTCATTTTGTTGTTGAGGCAAAGACTAAATATTATGATATCGCAAAAGATAAATTAAATGCATACAAGATTATTGATGATAAAAAAATTTATCATCTAATCGAGTTGCCTTTAGTATTAAATAAACAAGTAGCATAATTAATAGGAGGGAAAAGATATGTCTACAAGAAGTAATGTTGCAGTAGTTGACCCAATAACAAATAAAATAAAAGTGATTTATGTTCATAGTGATGGATACCCAGACGGAGTGGGCCATTGTTTATTAAATCATTATTACAGTTATGATAAGGCCCAAGAGTTAGTTAATCACGGGAGCGCCTCATATTTAGAAAGTACCATTAAAGAATGTAGTTTTTATGAGGGCCAGGAGGACAAAGCTCTAAATTATGATAGTGAATATTGGTATATGAATTCTATGCGTGGAGATTTCATGATTGAATATATCTATATGTTTAGAGACGGTAAGTGGCTAGTATCGGAATGTAAAGCAATTAAAAAACCAAAAGATGCTTATGAAGGTTATGTTGCTTATTGGACTAAGTTTATACCAGTTGAACAACATAAAGAATATTCAAAACCAAAAGAATTAAGACACGGAGAAGTTAAAATGGTTGCGAATATGAAACAAATGTTATCAAAAACATTTAATAGCGATAAGGTTGTTTCAATGGTTGGAAAAAAACTTAATAAGCTGAATTAAAAAGAATTGGTCTAGTGGTGGAGGCCCGTTATCTTCTCCGATAACTATGAAAGTTCAGTCGCTTACTTTTTTCGTCAGTCATGTTGGGGTAGCAATAAACTGTAAACAAACTTTCAACCACCACTAAATTTTTTCAATTGAAACAATTACACTATTTGGAATAATTGTTGTATTGCCAATTTCTTCGATCTCGCCTTTTTCATTAGCAGAATAATCGCCAAAAATTCTTGTTATACCTTTTGATTGCGAAAGTAAATGCCCTTTAGTCACACAAGTAGCTAAGGAGGATTTTTTTAAATTATCTATAGATTGCCATCCACTATCAGAAACAATGTCAGACCAAGTCACAGAAACCATTGGAAACCTGTCTTCCCATTTTTTTGCTTTTTTATTTATCGTAATTTTTCGTTTTAACATTTACAACACCTATACTTGTATTCAAATGTGAATTATGTTTTTTATTAAAAACTTTAATCCACTCACTAAAACTAGTTGTTTTCAATTTCCTTGACTTCTTCTGTCTCGGCCTCAATTGTTTTTGCATTATATCCATCGATTTTATTTGAAAGTTCTTTTAATTTATTTTCAAGTTCATCTCTAGACATACCCTCAAGCCCAGATACCTTAACTTCTCTTTTATCAACATACAATCCCGCTAGTTGCCCGGAACGGTATTCGGCCTGGACAGATACATTAAACTGTTTATCTTCTTCCGCCTTTTTGGACAAACGATCAAGTCTTCGAAATCTTTTTAATTTATCTTTTGAAAATTTATTAACTTCTTCCTCATACTTACGATCTAAGTATTTTGCTATATGTGGATTTAATCTTCTATTTAATAATCTTGATGCAATTGCAGAATAATCAGTTTCATTTTTGCAATCGTATTTGGCCCTTTTACAAGCCTCGGCATAACTGATTTCCCCCCAATTAGCCACAAGGATATCAACAAACATCCGTTGTTTCGGAGTAAGGTCTTTATCCGATCGATCAATCTTTTTAACTTGAGCCATATTTTCTACTATATAGATTATTTTAACACATTGTAATACCTTAAAAAAGTTGCGAAGGGTATCTATATTAGCAATATTACTGATTAGGTGTCCCTAAGGGACACCATAGGGACACCATAGGGACACCATAAAAACATATCTAAGTCATTGATATATAATAATAATTCTTCTTTAGGGACACCAGGGACACCTCTTTTACCCCCTGGGGTACTTTTTTGTTGTAAGGGGTCTGTATAATCTATATAGAGGAAATTGTTTTATACACATTAACGGCTACCTGGCATTTTCACTGGTTCATTGTCCGGTGGCCGTTGTTCCTTAAAAATTTTCAATTAATTTAGAATAATTCTAAACTACTCGGGGCTCGGGGAGGATAATCAATTTCGGGGGCTCGGGGAGGATAATTATACCCTTTAAACGCATTTTAAAGCCCGTACAAGTATCTCGGGGGCCTGGGGAGGATATAGGGCCCAGGGGAGCATTTCGGGGGTTTAGGGAGGATATTTAATTGCTAATGGCTAACGGATCATGTATAATAATTAGGTTTTCATAAACAAACCCTTTTCCCCGACAAGTCTTTTGTTTTATTTCTACTTGTCGGGGGTATTATTTTCTGTTAATGTTAGGAATGACTAATAGTCATATTCATTATTACTCTTGGGTTAAATTTATATTTCCCCCATGACTAAGTTTTTTTCTTTTTTAATCCTTCAATCGATTTAATTTCACTTAAAATTTTTCTTCTTTCAAACTTATTCTTTACCCTTCGATATTCCTTATACAACCAGCGATACCGTAGCCATTTTAGTTGTTTTTTGGTATAATAAATAACTTTTTTAGAGGTAAGTTCATTAAATTTGTGTCGTATAACTTCGGGCTCAAAATTAGCAAACCAACAAACCTTGTCAAAATCATCACTTAAAGTTGAGAACCAATCAAAACTATCTTGTTTTGTGTAAGCATCGTTTTTCTGTTCACCCATGTTTAGTGCATCTTCGAATGCCTGGAGGATAATCGCCTGGAACAGCTTTTCTTCCGGTAGCCGTTGTTCGCGGGTCAGTTCTCTTGAAATTCTAGTGCCCAAAATTTCTAACAAGTTTAATGAGTAATTCACGATAATACCTTAATACCTTAGGATTGCTAACAAACGCTAACGCAAAATGGTAATCTTCTAAATGACTTCTAATATATTCACACTTTTCAGGCCCATCGAGAGACCGGCAGTATTCTAAGTTTTCATCAGACATTTTTTCAAAATCATCCATATTTACGTGCGGAGAGGGAAAAGATATGGAATGGAACTCCGCACGTATTTTCTCTAGTTGCCCAAAGAATATCTAAAAACATAGCACGCATCCAACACCTTCAACCTCTCAAAAATTAAAGTTAAAAAAATTTTTCGTGGTTTTTTGAAGATAAAGTGTTTAACCCCACTTTTTCATATAGGTGATTTGGAATACGTAATTGATATTTAATGATTTTTTTTAGATTATGCAAGTGTTTTATTGGGCGGGGAAAGTCTCCCGCGCCCGCCCAACGTGGCCACTATTTACCGTTCAAAAGCTTTCGGCCCTCAGCCAGTAAATTCTCCTTTGTTTTTTCGTAACTCGCATTGTTTTTCTTTGCGATTTTTTTAATCTCGTCATCAGTAATTTTAGCAATCATTGATGCCGGTTTACGAAAGCCGTGGCTACCCATTGCACGCAAGATGCAATAGGTATCAATATCCACAGCGCAAGATTTCCATTTTGAAATGTCCATCTTAATTCCTTTCTAGTTGTTGCATTTACTCTACGTCTTGGTTTTCATTTTCTTTTTCTTGATACTCTCGATCGATAAAGTATCTAACAAAATGTACTTTCAATTTAGCATTACCATTGTAGATTTTTTCAAACACTCTAACAAAATCTTCGGTGTTTGTACCTCTTAATAATAACGCAGATTTAGATTTTAATGCAGTTTTGAAACGTTCCCAACGAAACTCCGGGTGTTCCTTACATACCGCATAAGCCGTAACGAAGGCTCTTGTTAATTTAATGTTGAAATGATTTTTCATGTACATTAAATCGGCTCCAATCTCATTACATCTTTGTAAAGTTGCAATTTTAAATTTACCATTTTTAAAAGCCGTTCGTGTTTGTCTCCAAACCGAGTAGCCTCCTGATGCTAAAAATAAAACACACTCTAGGGGTAAAGAATATTGTCTAATCAATGATTTAACAATTTGATATTCTTTTTTACCGTTCTCAATGTGAAACTGTAGGTAATCGGTCATACCCCAATTTTTTCTATTGGCATTCATGACCGCTACATCGAATTCATTTTCGAAGGGCCCACGAATGTAAGGTACCTCTTTACCTAGTTCTCTACGAGCTTGTAAAGTATGTTGACCATCAACTACTTCATCATTCTCATTTATGAAAATAGGAAGATTCAAATCTTTTTTTTGAATTTCCCTTTTCAATCTTGCAACGTGACCTTTATCGATGGCACGATTGCCTTTTACTGTTTTAAACATACCGTAATCTTTTGTAAAATAGATTACATTGTTTTCTTGTTTTTTTGCTTTAGACATTTTCAGACTCCATATCTATATTATTTTTTGCATCAATCTCACTTTGGATTAGATCCGATGCTGTCCACTCATTAAGAGGGTAGACAGCTTGATCATCGAGTACAAGCGGTATCTTTGCAAGTTTGGTTGATTGTTGGTTAAAGTGCAGATCAGACCGTTCCATCGGTTGACCATCCACCGTTAAGTTTCGAGTTTCAGAAAGTACCTTATCCATTTCTTCCACCCAATTATTAAAGGACTCAGATTTTGATTTAAGCATCAACACCTCCTTTAAATTCTCTCATCGCAAAATTTAATTTGCTTGCTAAATTTTTATCGTTATCATCTAAAGTGTCCGAGAGTACACCTTTAGAAAATCTATTTAAAATATTTAATAGTTCGCTCTCTGTTAGAATAACCGCTACCTTCTTTGGTAGTATCTTTTTATTTGTTTCCATGTTAACCTTTTTTATTGTTTTTGTTTTTTGCATTTGCCAAAACTATATAAACATTTTAATGGGATATGCAAGGAAAAAATGTTATAGGATAATATAGGAAAATGAAGTTTATTTTGGTATTACATTTATGCAGTATTTTAAATCAAAGTTGTTTTGAAAGCTTGCATGTTGGTTTATCTTTTAATGACCATCGATCTTGTGCAATTGCGGGATATGAAATTTCTGGTTCATCTTTAAAGGCTTTAGACCCAGAAAGAGTAAATAAAGAAGAATTAGCAGTTAAATTTGAATGTAAAAAAGTACCAAATAAAACAATAATTCCACCTCCAAAACCCGGAATACCTTCATAGTTGCATTTACCTCTCAGTTTGATATATAATAATACATGAAACTTTATCGCGTCCAAGCAAACTATAAAAATATATATGTTGATGAGACGCTTGAGGCTAAAGACGATAAAGACGCTCTTGAGTGTTTTTCAAAGAAAGTTGACTCAGGAGATGTTAACGAGAAAGAAGGAGCCGGATTTCATAATCCAGATTTTCTTTTTTTAACTTTCGAGGAGGTTGACCGAGATGCAACTACAAAAATTGATATCGGAGAAACTTCAGTTGGAGTCAAAATGGGCTCAACAAGCGTTGGAACAGGGTAGAGTTACAACGGATATGAAGTGGATTGATATTAAGATCAAAGAACTTAGAACTAAGATCAATGATCAAAGTGTTGAAGACGCAAAAGCGGGTCTTCTAGATATTGCTAGTTAAAAAAAACTAGCATTTTTTTATTTTTCACATTATTCTCTAGGCTATCTATGTCTCAAAAAAAAGTTAAAGGTGTAAGATTATATTTATCTACTAAAGAAGTTTCTTTACTTGAAGATCTATTGGCAAAAACAGCTCATTTTAAAGGTGGCTTTTCTAAATTAAAAAAAAGTGAAGTAGAGTTGTGGCATATGTTTCATGATATTTGTAAAGAATTAAAACTTTGTAACTTCAAAGTTAAAATTAAATTAGATAAAAGTTTACACTAATGGACGATATTATTTATTTAAATGACTATAAAAATTATTGGATTGAAGATACAGTCCATGGGCATTTGATTAAAATTTGTTATGGGCCCAATGATAAAGTTTTGGAAATAGATTGTCGATGGAAGAACCGAAAACGAGATAAAAATGGAAGACCCATCAAATCCCAAAAAGATGTTACAGTGTCGCACCTAAAATGAAACACCCTAAAATTTCATCGCTCTAGAATTTAATAAAAATATTTTTTCTTTAAAAACCCGAAAATGCAATTTGATATAATAGCGTTGTAAAAATAAAAAAGGAGAAAATATGAAAACACAAGAAAATAAAAAATATTTAATAACTTTATCTGAAGCTGAATTAGATGTAATTGAATGTGCTTTAGACATGCAAATAGAAATGTGCACTGATAATGTTGATTGGAAGTTTGAACAAGAACATAAACCTACAACTGATTTAGCTAAAATTGTTTGGAATAAATTACAGAAAATTCAGGAAAGAAGTTTTTGTCAATTTTATATGTTGGAGGACAAATGACATTTGTATGGAAACACCCAAGTAAATATAAAAAAATTAAAGAAGACCAGACTGACGAAGTTGTTCCGGTGTCGGAGCACAGTGAGGACATGGACGAGAAGAAAGAACCTGAAGATCCTCAATCTCAAGAATAGTTTTTGTATTATTACACTCTTTACAAATTTTATTCTTTAGCTTCTCCCCAGGATCGTCCGAGGGCAATATCAACGGTGAAAGGTACTTTGAGATTTTCGATTGCATTTTCCATTTTCTCCTTAACAATTTTAATATCATTTTCTTCATTAATTGAAAAACATAATTCATCATGTATTTGTAACAATGGCATAAATCCCGCCTTGTAACAATCAATCATAGCTTGCTTCGTTTGATCAGCCGCAGAACCTTGGATTAATCTATTCAAAGCTTTGTAGGTAAAAGCCCTTCTAATGTTATTACCATAAATAGCCTTAGCCTCCTCATAATTCATAGCCTTATTCATTCCAAAGGTAGTGGGCTCCCACATATCAAATCGGCATTTACGACCCTTTACAGTTCGAATAAAGCCATACTTTGAAGCACTGTTAGTAACCTCAGTAGCCAAACTTTTAACAAATGGAACTCTATTATTATATTGAACCAATAATTTTTCCGCCCTATCTTTATCAATACCTAATTCTTTAGAAAGTTTTGCTTTACCCATACCATAAAATAAACCTAAGTTAATTGTCTTAGCCTGGTTCCTTGGTATACCGGCCATATCAGCTACTAACTGATGGAAATCCGCAGACTCATCTTGGTACGCTCTAATAAATTCGTCCGCACCCGTAAATTCAGCATTAACCGAAGCGGCATAGTGGGCCACTAATCTAGGTTCTTGTTGAGAATAATCAAAACTACCCCATTGTCTACCTTCTTCTGGTAAGAATAAGGATCTAATTTTATCTCCAAACTCTTTATTTCTTGCAGGTATTTGTTGCAAATTAGGATTTGAATATGATAAACGTCCAGATACAGTTCCACCTTGGTCAGATCTTAACTGATTTATTTCAGAATGAATTCTACCTTTGTGGGTATACCTTAATATGGAGTCTATAAATGTTGAATGAAATTTATTTATTTCTCTTGCTTCTCTTATTAGTTGCGCTATCGGGTTATCACAGTTTACTAACCAGTTTTGGGTAAAGCTTGGTTCTCCGCTGACCGGTGTCCGTGGGTATTCCACCCCTAATCGATCAAAAGCTTGCGCGACCGATCTTCCGGCCCAAATATCTACGTTCATCGTAGTCTCTTGTTTTATTTTATGTAATACTTCTTTCTCTTTAATTTTAAATTCCTTTTTAAGTAGATGCGCTTTTTCAATATCAATTCGAATACCCCGTCTACGCATATCAATTAATATAGGAAGGAGTTCCATCTCCATCTCCCACACGTCCATTAGATTTTGTTTTACAATTTCGTTTTTAAAATATTGCCAAAGTTTTAAAGTCAGTGCCGCATCTTGTTCCGCATAATAACCAACATAACCCGCAGGCAATTTCCAAAGATCTCCCTTAGGGTCAATACCCCATTCTTTAGCTTTTTCATTTAAGAAAGTTTCATTTTTAAGCTCACCCAAATAATCTTTTGCGCAAGCATTTAAACTAAAACTATATCTATTCTCATTGACAATTGCGGCCGCAATCATGGTATCAACAATTTTACCACGTATCTCAAATCCGTTAATAAGCAACCAACCCACATCATAGCTAGCATTGTGAAATATTTTAGTAGAATTTGTTTTTAATATGTCTTGCATCCAAGCAGTTGTCATCGCAATATCCATATTACCTCCCGCATCGTGACCAATTGGGAAATACCATTGTTGGCCCAAAGCCGCTACAGCAAAGCCTACTATTTGTCCGTCAAACGTTGCCCAACCTGAACCATTCGTTTTAATATTTGGATCCTTAGTTTCTAAATCGATTGCAATTTCTTTAGCTTGAGATAAATCTGGATATTCTGAAGGGCATACCCAATCAGAATCGTTATATACAAAGTTTAACTGATGTGTCATTTTCTTCTTTCGTTTTTAAATTGTGTTTTTTACAGTAACAATCTCCACAGTAATATTTTTTATCTTCTATTATTACAGCATCCTTATTACATTGTTTACATTTATTTTTTCTTTTGTCCATCTTTCATTTTTAAAATTTCTAAATCACAATAATGTTTTATTTTTTCAAGATCCTCAATGCCATTTTTATGTTTATATCGACATACATATTTAATAACATTACCTTGAAAAAAATTTAAATCATTTTTAGAAATAAATTCGTAGGGTTGTATCGTAAAAAATTTATAGTGACTCCCGCCTACTTGCCTGTCTTGAGGAAAAGCTTCCTCGAACATATTTTTACTTGTCATAATTAGCCTCGTATAGTTTATGATATTTTCCTAATGGAAAATTATATTGATGATGAGTGCCCAATAAGTGTAATGTGCCTTTTGATCTGGTAGCACCCGTATACCAAACCCGAAGTTCTTTTACTTTTTCTTTAAGATTTTTCTTTTCGTAATGTGATGGAAAGTTACATTTACTAGATAAAACAACATTATCTGCCTCTCCACCCTTAACTTGATGTATAGTATCTATAATAATTTTAGGTGGTTCACTTAAATTCACACCTTCTTTTATCATTTTTAAAAAATATTGTTTATCTTTTTCTTTAAATTTTCTTTTAAAAGTTTCTGTCCACGGGCCTTTTTCATCACGCATACCACATCGAAGATGTAATTCATCAAAGTTAAATACCTGTTGTGGATGAGCAAAGCTCCATTTTTTACTTTCTTGTGACCGGTAGCCGTGATCAATGTTTAATAAGTATTCATACATTATGCACGCTTCTTCTCTTGTGATACTGCCGCCCTCACAAATCTTTTCCCAATACTGAATTGCCTGGTATTGGTTCATGTCAAATGATTTATTGCCTTTTACATCTTGATAATACAAAGAAAGGTTTCTTGCTTCTTCCTGTAATTCTTTTTTAACATCGTTAATTCTAGCTAGTACAAGCCAACTACCTTCTAATTCCCAAGGTACTTTCTTTAAAGAGTTCCAATAATGAATAGAACCCTCTTTACCATTAGAATAAAACTCTTTTTCTACTCTATTGTTTTTCATTCCCTCTAATAAACATTTTGAAAAGAAATGAACATTCTTGTTTAATCGAACTGATTTTTTTAAAATAACATTTCTTCCTGGAAAATTTTGAAAGTATTCAACCTCGGCCCCGTTCCATTCATAGATAGCTTGATCATCATCGCCAGCAATATAAACTCGCCAAACATGTTTTGCAATTTTAACAACCATGTCCCATTGTAATGGTGTTAAATCTTGAGCTTCATCTACCATTAAAACTTTTATAGGTAAGTTCCCAGCATCATTAATAAATTTTTCTACCATGTCTGTGAAATCTAATCTGTCCGCTGTCCGTTGTCCGTTTTCCAATTCCATTGTTTTAAATTCCTCGTAGCCTGCAATAATAGACTTGAACTGTTGTAGACGCACCGCTTTTCTCGGTTGCTGTTTATATAACCAAACTGGATCTACCTTCATGTTTCGGGCCCTGTCATAAATTTGTAACGACCAATTGTTATAAACTTTAGCCTCATCGTAGTCTTCTTTATAATTTACTTTAATGGTTCCATATTGTGTATGAAACATTAACATATCTGATTTAGGATCTAGCACCGGAATTTCACCAAACTGTTGTCTTGCTAAACTATGCAGGGTTCTAAAATAAGTAAAATCATCTTCATCATATTCTTTAAATTTTTTACGAATACGACTTACACATTCATCAACTGCTTTATTAGTAAATGAAATATAACAAATTTCTCCTGGAGAAATACCTTGTTTCAAAAACCTTTGTACTCTTCTAAGTAGGTTTTCTGTCTTTCCAGTTCCGGGTGGGCCAAATATTTTAATTGTCTTCCCACGCAGCTTTTTGCTTAACGAATTTGACATCTTTGTTTTTATGTTCCATTTGTTTAGGCAAAGCAACTAACCAATGACGCGACTCGATGCTTTGAAATTTCTTTTTAGGCACCGCTCCACCTGCCTCTAAAAACTTAGTACAATCTTTCTCCGACCAATTGTAACCCATTTTTTTCATAAACTTTCTAAAAGTTTCAAGCTTAAATCTCATTTCTACTTTATCAATCCAAATATTGCCGGAGTCTATTTGATCAAACTCTGTGGTATCTTCCACATCTTCTAGGAATTGAGATAGTCTGGAATTAAATACATCAGATTGTTCTTCATAAGCATCAAAACCTTCCATGTCTTGTTTATGATTTATTAATTCATCTAGCCAATCTCGATATGGGTCTGGATCTCTTTTAGATGGTTTTAAAGGTCGCCATACAATATCATAGTTTAATAACTGCTCTCCAAGTAATTGTTGTTGATATAATTGTTTAGTAGTCAATCGAACTGATTTACCTTGAATAGGTAATATCCAATAAGGTTCTGGATATGAGTTTACTTTAATTAATTTTCCAACATCTGGAATTGCTTCATTGGCCCCAATACCGTGTTTACGTCTTAGACAAGTGCTTGAAGAACAATGCATTCTAGCAATTGATGTTTTACATTTATAAGCATAGTCTTTGTTTTCAACACCTTTAAAAATGTTTTCTAATTCTTGTGGATGGAGTTTCTCATCACAAACTTTACTCATCATTTCTCGAGTCCAATCTTGATACATAACTGGATCTGGATTAATTTTTTTAGCTAATACGGCTACATTAAACATAGCATCATTTCTTCCCTCACCTTTTTTAACTTTGTTCTTCATAAAATTAACTACACAAGGCGGGTAATCTTTTGTTTCATCATCTTGAAACACTTTTAATTTTTTAAATTCTGCAGGAGTAAGTCTGTAATTAGATACAAACGCAAATAAATTTTCTAATTTGATGGAGTTACCATCATTGTCCATAGCCACACGTGTTGTCATGTGTGCTTTTTGATAAGGAAGATTTACAAAGTTTCCTTTTCTTTTTTTATTCCAATCTTCGGGAGTTAAATCAACTTCGTCTTGAGCCGGATAGATGTCTGTTTTAGTATCATTTACACCAAGGTCGGATGCAATCTCAATTAATTTTTTACGCATTGAGGATGCTTCAACAACACCATCAATAAATAAAACTAAATGGAGTCCGTTGGATTTTGATCGGAACGGGATGAGTGGGTACTTCCTTTTCCGT
>Ga0209536_100009772_pt1 | contig 14230 bp, 14 predicted proteins | sample DeeMarSeWOR28_12_FD_187461 | JGI IMG/M metagenome (GOLD analysis project Ga0209536, IMG submission 187461) | Marine sediment microbial communities from White Oak River estuary, North Carolina - WOR-2-8_12 (SPAdes) (version 2) | ecosystem: Environmental > Aquatic > Marine > Intertidal zone >...
AGTCGTAACCACGCTGGCGAATGTCCTCGCCTATTTCACGTGCCGTTTGCCGAGCAAAGGCACGATCGGAGGCACTGTTCCGTGCTCTCATGATTTCACCCCCTCTCTGTTAATCCGGTCCCGTGCCCTACAGTCACAATATAGCACCTGCGAGCATGATCTGCAAGGACTATTTTCCTCAGATCCAAAATAGTACCTTGACAAAGTATGCGAAATAGTGTATAATGTAAATAATGAAGATGTGAATATGGATAGATGCGAAAGCGAATGATAATGACAAGAGGGAAAAAGCTATCGAACGCTCGTTCGACTTCCATAAAAAAGAAATTCCCAGGGGTTTACAGAGAACAGAGAGGGACTCTTACTCACACGGCTAAGGCTCTAGGTGTACCCAGTACCACGCTTATCGACATCCTAGCACATGATCCAGAGCTACAGGCTATTCGCCGAGAAATTGACCATGAGATTGACGAGGAGGTACACAAGCGGTTGCTGGGTATTGCGCTAGGATCTGAGAAGGGACATCCGACCGCGTCGATCTTTTGGCTCAAAGCACGCGCCGGCTGGGTTGATCGCCAGGTAGTAGAGCACAAGGGCAAGCTAGACTACGTGCCCGCACCGAGTGAAGACAGTGAGTCAGCGCCGGCATGGGGCAGCCACCTACGCGTCGTCAGCCCCCCTCCACCCCCTGACCCCGGCACCCCCGAACATGAGGAAGGACCCGCCGACCGGAAAATTTCTAATGGCATAAAAGGGGTTTCTGATGATGACTAGTTATCAGGACGATATTCCTCTTAGTTCCTTGCTTCCTCAGGAGGTTTTTGATCAGGTTCGTTTAGCTATAGATGAGGCGGCGATGTGTTGGGATCCTCCTCCCGATGGAGTTTATGACACATTATCAGCCACCAAGATTGCTTTTGATCTTTGTGCATTTCTTGTTGATTTTTATCGTGGTCATTCTTTGGGGGTAAGTCGGGATGTCGAATTCTAGGGTTGTAGACCCCCCTATAAAGGGCCTTTCGTTTGCGAATCACGAACGATCTATCCCTCGGAGGTATCATGGCATGTATCGGCGTGCCGCGAGCGGAAAATCTCGTAAAACCGCGATAAGGTGTTTTTGTTTAGAGTGTGTAGCGTGGCAGGAGCGTGAGGTTGGTCTTTGTAGTGATTTGCGTTGTCCGCTATATCCTTACAGGTTAACTGGTTAGGTTTAACATTAGGGGGCTTATGATGGAGTTCAAGGACATTGACATTGGCACGATTGAGCGCATTTTATTTCCATTAATCAAGCAGTTGACTGGATTTGACATTAGTGGGGCTGCTGTAAGTGGTGGTGTGCGGTTATCGTTGGCTGCGGATTTATTGGGTGAGGTTCAGGAGTTATTGCGGGCTAGTGCGGCGGCTTTAGCTGACGGGTTTTTGGATTGGTCTGAGTTGGAGGTAATCATCAGGGGGTCTCAGGACATTCCTGAGGCGTTGGCTCGTTTAACTGGTCCATTGCCGTCTGCCAGTGAATAGGGCGGTGGTTAAATTATGAGAAATTTTATCATTTCATTTGCGGTAATTTTTGTTCTATTTTTAATTTCTTGTCACATTTTTGAACCTGCTGTAGTTTCTGCGGTTACTTGGATGTGGGATCCTCCTAGTCAGGGTATAGTTTCTGGTTATGTTTTCGAGTTATCGGTAGATGGTGGGGCATTTACTGAGTATGGTCGTCCGGGTGGCAATCAATTTTTAGTGGAGATGCCTTTTGGTACGAGTATTGCGCGGGTCGCTGGGTTCGGTCCTAGTGGTGGTATGGGTCCTTGGTCGGATGCGAGTGATCCGTATACCCGGTTGCCGGTATCTGATGTAGTTTGGTCATGGGGTCCGCCTTCTTTTGGGACTGATCCTATTTTGTATTTATTGGAGATGAGCACTGATGGTGGTCCTTGGTCTATTATTGGTCAGTTTTCTGGTTTAAGTGCTGCGGTAGCGATGCCTGTTGGCACGAGTTTGATGCGTGTCGCTGGTCAGGACAGCTTATTACGTACGGGTGGCTACTCGCCGGAGAGCATGCCGTTCACGCGGGCTCCTGATATGGTACCTAGTTTTACTTTACAGCCTATCAGTCAGCATATTTTGGTAGGCTCTCCGGTGACTTTTAGTGTTCAGGTTCAGGGTACTGATCCTATTGTTTTGCAGTGGCAGCGTGATTTGGTTGACATTCCTGGGGCTACGGCTGAATCGTACATGATTCCTGCGGTAGTTTGGGCGGACAATGGTGTAATGTTTCGGTGTATTGCGACCAATGTGGTAGGCAACACTGTCAGTTCGGAGGCGTTTTTAACTATTGATCTTGGTCCTCCTGGTCCTCCGACTGCGCCTGTTATGGAGGGCGGTTGATGTGGGAATGGATTGACAAGTTTTGGATTTTAATGCCTGGCATGATTTGGATTTTCCCATGGCCGTTTGGTTGCGGTCCTGGTGGGTGAGGTCCTCATCATTAGTCGGCTGTAGTTTACAGCTTACGCGGTTTCCCTACCTGCTCGGGATATTGGGGCGGACTGAGCTTAGCTTCTCGCGCCCAGGGAGTTGTAATGGGCAGGCTGGATTGCTGGACCCGAATTCTGCGGCAATCTGGGATCCTGAATTGGATAACAACTCCCTAATTTTTAATTCTGAATTGGACAACAACGCCATGATTTTTAATTTATAGGAGTTGTCATGCCCAAGAAATTGGAGCGTTGTGTCAGGAAGGTCAAGGCGAAGATGGCCAAGGGCGGCAAGAAGGTCAATCCTTGGGCGGTTTGTGTTTCTAGTACTGGCTTGAAGCCTCATCGTGGCAAGCGCAAGAAACGCGGTAAATAGACATATTGCGGGCAAATTCGTATCAGGAGGCGAATTGTGAAGCGACTATTAGTTGTATGGCTTATTTTGCTTGCTGCGGTGGCAGTAATGGGCCAAGACTTCAGGAACAGTTTACCTGTAGTCAAGAGTGGTGACGGGTCTGCGGCTGACACGATTGCTTTAGGTTGGCCTGACACGACTCAGTTCATGACTGCTGCTGGTGTAGCTATTACTCGGATTGTCAGGCAGTCATATGGCGGGTTTACCATTTTCTGTGATTCTGCCTATCAATTCAAGCGCAAGTGGACTAATGGTGAGGCAGACGGCAGTTGGATCGCGGTAAATGGTGGCCGTTCGTTCACGAATGTAGGCAAGGTAGACACGATATTTTTCCGTTTATTGACTGATACGGTAGATTGTTATCCTTGGGACTTTTAGGATAATATGATGAAGTATTTGCGCATTGCTTATTTTCTAGTAATCGCTTTTATTTTGGTATTTGCTTTACAGGGTATTGGTCCTGGTCGTCGGGTAGGTCCAGGTGGTCCCGGTATTAGTGCTGAGGTTGGTCCTGCGGCTGATGATAGTGCCGGGATTCCGCCTAGTGGTACGCCTACTGGTCCTGGCGAGTTCGAGTGGTTTTATCTGGAATATGATGCGAATATTACGGCTGCGCGTCAGTATTTGAATCATTTACTTGCTACTGGCACTGATGACGGTACTGGTCAGTATCAGGCGACATATCCTGAATGGGCGCTTCATGACATACTTGAGTTAGACATTGAGTTGTTATGTGATTCTACGGCTGGTCGTGGCCGTTATTTTGTTGATTCTGTACGACAATACAATCCTGATATTGTAATTGCTATGCACGATTTGGCATTTTTGGTATTAGCAGATACGTCATATCAGGGAGAGACATATCCTTATTGGGCAGAAAAGTATAAACGATTTTATCCAGATCATTTAAACTGGATTGCTCTGAATGATGTGGGCGATACTGCTGCGATTCATTGTTGTGATGGCGAGGGATATTTTTATAATCCACTGAATGATTCTTGTCGTACTGAATATGTCAAGTGGTTACGCGACATCTTAACTGACACTGTTTTTTGCACGAATTTGAGGGCTGGAACTGGTGTAGAGTTTGATGTTTATAATTACAATTCTACGCATGCAAGCCGGATTTTAAATGATCTCGATTTGGATCAGAACACTATTCCTTTGGTTGAAGATACTTTAGAGCAGCTGGCTTTACGCGATGCGCGTATCGCATTTTTGCAGGAATTCCGGGATACAATGACGCTATATCAGGACAACTTCCTGATAGGCATAAACACTACCAGCGGTTTCCGGGATTCTGCATTATTGCGTGAAGTAGATTTGTTGCAGATCGAGGGCTTCCATCATTGGACAAACCCGTTTGTCGAGACCAATAAGCAGTGTTTCTTCGGCGCTAATCCATATCACGATATTTTTGATCCCAATTTCAGGGATGTTTGTGAGGGTACTTGGTTATGTAGTTTCGATTCTGTTGAGAACATCAATCAGAATCCTGATGACTGGGTTGATGTGATGCGTCGCGGCAAAATGGAGCGGTTAGGTGTTATTTTCCAGAATCCATTATATGGCCGTGACGTAGGTACTTGGTTGTTATGGGATACTGATAGCATTCCTGCCAAGGGCGAGATTTTAGCTAAGTTATATGATTATCATGATCAGACGTATGGCAGGTCTGCTCATATTTACACGCGTGATTACCGTTATTCTGCTGGTTATGGTCCTATTCAGGACGTCAATTCTTGGTGCCGGTGGTGGTATTGGGGAAGAGATGGACTAGATTCTCTTGGCGCAATCGGTTATGGTACAACTCCGATAACTCGTAACAGCGCCGATACTCGTGTCAAGCGCATTTACAGCAACGGTTCAATCGATTTGTTTTTGCCCAGCGATTTCGATGATACGCTCAGATCGTTTGATTATTATGTAACTCAGGGCACTCAGAACAGAGTTATATACCGGCAGGATACATTAAGGGCTGTTATCACGAAGAATAGTGCTTATACTTCTGCAGACGACAGTTTTTATTTCAATACTTATGGCACGCCCGGTCCGTACATGACGATTTTATCGGACACGGTTCATAACAAGCGTGGTTGGTATGGAGATGCTGCGGCGGATTCAGAGAAAGTAAGTTATAAGTGGGATGTAGATCGTGTTCAGTTGCATCCAACATTATTTCACCACGCCAATGGTGTTGAAGTGCCGTTGATGTATTTCGGCGTGGACAGTTTAAAGAATTTTATTGGCAGCGACGTTATTCAGGCAGATTTGTGGCTGGTCCAGCAGGGAACTTCTACTATTGGAGCGGACGATTATATTTATTTCTTGGGAATGAATCGTGGGGATTTGAATTGGCCGGCCGGCGGAGATACTTCTTGTAATTTAAAGTATTTAAATCGTGGAGATTCTACTCCTTGGCCGAGCCGTGGCGGTGGAGAGACCTATATTTCTCAGTATAGTGGATTTAGCGATGTTTCTACCCTGAGTCCTTCTGATACATTTACAAACTTTAATTTTGCTGCAAATGACACCGGGGACCCCAGTGTCATGGTTACTGATACTATTATTGTCAGCATGGAGTCATTTTATGATGCTATCGCTTCTGGCGATACCAACTGTGGAATTATAGTTCTTGGCGAGGGGACAGGAGAGACAGTTCCGTTCCGTTCTTTCAGGGATGATGATGCCGGAGATCGTCCTCGGCTTTATTTGACTTATGTAACTGCATATCTTGATACATTGCGCGGCCTGGATATTGTAAGGACTAACGATAGTATCGCGCCAGTGATCGCCGTTGTTCCAGACACTACTGGAGAAGGAATTCAGCATGCGTATTGCAATTCCAATGAATACGTCAGGTGGAGATTCAGAAGCAAGGTTGGTCTCGGAAGTTGGTCTTCTTGGACAGACACTACAGAGTGGTATTATAACCAGCAAGTCAAGGAATTTTATGATCCGCGCAGTTCCGGAGAAAGATGGTATGTAGAGGTTCAGGCATTCGATCAGGCCGGATATGATACTACCGTACTGGACAGCATAGGAGACAATTTGTTCGAGCCGCCGGGTGCACTGAAGGCTCCGGTAATGGCAGATTTGCCAGATTATAATCGTGGCGATACCTTAACTGTCAGTTGGGATGCTGTAGTCTATGCTGATAGTTATATGGTGTGGGTTGATAGAGATTATAATTTTAACGTGGATCCAGATAGTTCTGGATGGGGCGACAGCACGTATGTTTTATTTGACAATTTATCGCAATTAAATACTAAATATTATTATAGGGTGCGCGGGGCGGACGCGCTTATGGGGGACAGCCCATGGAGCAACATAGACAGCACAACGCAGGACGGAATTAATCCCGATGCTGTTTGGGTAGATGAGATAGATACCTTAATATTGGCGCTTACTTTATATGCTCCATTATCAGTTACCACAGCAGATGAGCCAGAAGGATTCAAATTTCGGATGCACCATCGCCTAAGCGGCACATCGTGGGCTGATACTGCTTACTGGGATTATGCAGATACTCAAAGCAATAGTTATAATACAACTGAATCGGCACCCTCTACGGGCAGTTATGAGGGCCAACAGAGGTGGTATTGGCGTCGGCCGTCAACTGGCTATTATGATAAATTCATATTTCATGTTAGATCGATACAGCACGGCAGAACTCCATCCAATTGGACCTGGAATCAAATAGCCATACTCGATACAAATAATTGTGTTGAATGTAAAACCTATACCCCGACAGGCGACAAGTTGCCGGATTCCACATTTGTTTTTAATCAGGTGCGCGGTCTTGTTATAGGCCGAGTTATGGCAATAAATTCGGCCGAAGAAGACACATTTACAGCAATGAGCGATTCCCAATACCATATTGTTTCCGACAGCCTTTATTTCTGGGCATATTTGGAGGATACTGTTGGCAATACTTACTCAGATAGTTCAATATGGTCGATTTACACAGTTGTAGACATTACTGCACCAGATACAAGTTCTGAAGGCGGCAACTTTGTTGCATATATGGATACCGGTGATTATGCTTATGGCTCTTCTGAAGAAGTATATATCTGGATGCAGGCAGATTTGAGCGAAAAGGCGCTTGGACAATTCTGGTGGAAAAATAGCTGGGACGGAGACTGGCTTAGTCCAGATAGTTTATGGTGGTACGCTAATGCTGATTCTACTCCATCAACTTCATTCTCATATTACCTTAACACGGACAGCTCGACTGCCGAATTAGATGGTGATTCAATTTTTGTTGCATTTAAATTAAAAGATGATGATTACAACGAGAACATGTCTACGCTTAGAAGTTCTAGATCTGATACTCATTATGTACAAGTATTTGAAAGATATGATGCCGGATCCGATGTAACGGCACCGACAATCAGCTCTGCTTGGATTGCTCAAATTGGGGATTCTACTGGCAGTAACTATCATTTGCATATAAAGGCAAATACAAATGAGCCGGCCTATATTTGGGCCAACTATGCTATATCTGGGGGCTCTTGGGTATTTTTTCCAGATGATTCCAGCGCCGGCCACGGATACGTACCAGATTCCAGTGGTACGGGGTCTTTCATAACTTCTCCCTCAGATAGTTTTATGTTGCCAACAAGCTCATATGGTGACGAGCGCGTCACCTTTCATTTCCAAGTGCGAGATCAAGCCGAGAATGAATCGGCAGTTATTGATAGTACAGACTTTTCGGCGCTTTCTGTCTGGCTGGCTCGCAAGCCATACTCACCAGCGGGCGGATATTATTCTCCTATTGTGATTGATTCTACAGAAGTCGAAAACGGCGCTGATTTGACCAACTTTGTTTTCACCTACATTGATTCGATACCGACAAGATTGGCGATTGCGACTCGTGGCGGCCATGTGGCCGATTCATTGGGATATGATATTTTCTGGGCCACAAGTGTTTCTCCCGGAGCGGGGGACACGCTCAAGTCTGAGGTAGAATATTACAATCCCTATACTGGCAAGATCATCGCCCACATTTTAATTCCAACATTAAGCGACGATGTTAACACAACTATATATATGCACTATGGAGATGATCAATTTGAGACTGCAAGACACGACACGGCCGAAGTCTGGACAGACTTTAAATTTGTCACTCATATGCAGTATAGTGGGAATCAAGTAAATGTTACCGGCAATAATCCCACAACTTCAACGGCAAATGGCTCGCCGTCGCAGAGATGGGGCTTGCTTGGTTACGGCGTTGATTTTGATCAATCTGGTCTCCCGTCAGTTGGAGAGAGGATATATTGGGCCAGTGATTCTATGCTTGATCTAGGCAATGGTGATGGCGATTATACAATGAGTATATGGGTAAAAAGAGATACAATGATAACCGCTTGTTTTAACATGATAATGGGCGGCTCCAAACAGGCGGCATACGGCTGGCATATTAGTTTTGATGATCAATGCGCAACGGCGCTGCAAAGTCCTGTATATTATCAACATCGCGGTAGCCCATATCCGAATGTTAGTACTGCTGGGAATACATCGCTAGATTTACACCATATTGTTACAAGATGGGACGATACCGCAAATGATATGTGGCTATATGTTGATGGCGTTCAGGCAGATTATGAGCCGTCTGGCGCGAATCCGGGAGTTCCGAGCGGCAATCCTGGACTTATCCACATGGGAGCCGATTTCAGCTCTGCCACCGTTGATAATTTTGATGGATATATCGGTGAAGTGCGCATAGTAAATACTTTGCGTACTGCGGCCTGGTGTATAACAGAATACAATAATCTCGGGACGCTAGATGATAGCACGAGCCCACATGATTGTGATTTCTGGTCCGTTGGGAGCGAGGTGGCTAAATGAAACTAAAATGGCTTGTACCTTTGTTGGTTATGTTCGCATCGTCGCCAGGATTGTCGGCTCCGACAATATCTGGATATTCCGGCTCGGTCGTTGAGGGTGATTATATTACTATTTCCGGGTCGAATTTTGGCACCGGTGCAACAATATTGTGCTATGATAATTTTGATAGTTATGCTAATGGAACTACCATTTCCTATGCTGGCGGCCCGGCGTTTCCACTTATGTTCGGCACTTGGGACGATGACCAAATTAATGGAAATAATTATGTTGATGTAGACAATACTCAATCTATAAGCGGGTCAAATTCTGCAAGATTTCGAAATATTATGGCGAGCGAGGGAACTGGCGGCAGCCAAGTTAGAGTAGAGTTTTTTTCGTCCCCACTTGCCAATGAATTTTATACAAGATATTGGCGGCGCGAACATGCTATATATAATGGAGAGCTGTGGGATGGTCGTGATAGCGGCGGCACGGCTCAAATTAATTATAAACAATGGTACACTTGGTCTTCATCTGCAATTCAACCTTATTGTGTAGCAGCATGCGGTCAAAACGTTAGATTACAATGGGTTTATGGCGGGATGATCAATCCGGATTCGGCGTGGCGATGGGGAACCCAGGGATGTTGTAGAAATAGCGGCGATCCCGTTTATTATGTGTTCCATACTGGCCCAACTTGGCCACAGGCAATACATACTTGGGTTTACTATGAGTGGTATGTAAAAACCGAAACAACACCGACATCAAATGATGGTATTGGTGCTCAATGGATCAACTGTGTTGCGAAAAATTATGTGACAGGAATAAACGATTGTACAGATAACTCTCCTTCCGGATACAATTATATTGCACAATGGAATTATGGGAATCAAATTGGCGGAGGTGCTTATGATCCACATTGGCCTTATTCTAATCTTGATGAGTTCTGGAGTAATACTGATGACTTTTATTGTGCAACGAGTCGTGCACGAGTTGAATTAGGGAATGCGTCTACTTGGTCCGCCTGCACTCGGCGCGATATTTGCCCCCACACGTCATGGGGAGCAACAATTACAGTATTAGTTCAAACGCCCCATTTTGTGACTGACGATGATGCCTGGATATATGTGATAGATAGCGATGGGAATCCAAATGCGAGCGGATATCATGTTATAATCGGAGATGAAATAGGCAATAATTCGCCGGTAGCAGTAGATGATTTTGCGACAGTAGACAATGAAAGCAGCGTTGATATATTTGTATTGGCAAACGATACCGACGCAGATTCGGATCCGCTAACAATAGTCGCCGTGACCCAGGGCACATATGGGACCGTTTCTCATGATGGTACTGTTGCCACGTATACTCATGATGGCAGTGATACATTCAGCGATACCTTTACATATACTGTTAGCGACGGACAGGGTGGGTCAGATATTGGCACCGTGACAATGACGATAAACCCGGCTGATTTGTTATCCAAGCCTGGCAAGCCATATATTTATCTGGCGGAATAATGGCAGAGAAGATCACACAAGAGCAACGCAAAAGACTGGTCGAATATCACAAGAGAATTGCTTTCTGGGGCACTCCGGAAAAGCAGTATCTCGATAGCGGTCTCTGGGATTTTCTATCTTTGGTAAGAACTAAAGACGAACACGATCCGATCAATCCGGTCAAGTTGTTGCCGGAGAAGATCTATATCGTGCGGACCTTTCAGGCGATGCTGGCCTGTCCAGTGTTGTTCGTGCCCAAGAGTCGGCAGATCATGATTTCCTGGATGATGTCCATCTTCTGCTGCTGGGCAGCTCGTACTCGCAAGTTTGCTAGAATCATGTGGCAGTCAAAGAAAGAAGACGACGCCAAGGCAATCGTTTCTTATGGCGACAAGGATCCGCTTAGTGGCCGTATGTCGTTTATCGAAATGGGATTGCCAGAGAGTCTCAGAGATCCGCACATATGTAGCGGTGCGGGCAATATGTCTGGGAGACTGATTTTCGATCAAAGAGAATTCACTGGTAGCCATATCCCGGTGCTCGGTCGTGGTTCTGAGATCATTGCCGTACCCCAGGGAGCAGACCAGGTAAGGTCTTATACGCCGACATTGTATGTAATTGATGAGGCGGCATTTCAAGAAGACTTTATCAAGTCGCTGACAACTGCTCTGCCTGCAGTTACTGGCGGCGGTCGGATTATTGCAGCCAGTAGTGCTAACCCTGGTGATTTCGCCGATATCATTAACGAGGGCGGGCGCAGTCTGCCGGGAGTGGAAGAGTTGATCGGACCACTGCCTAAGGGAATTTCTTCTTGGTCTACGCCGTCTAAAGTTGTCTGTCTACAGATTCATTATACAGCAGATCCTAACAAGGATCCAGAGCGAGATGGCGCTGCCTGGTTCGAGGAAGCCTCTGCCGGCTATCCTGGAGGAATCAGCTCTCCTCAGTGGCGGCGGGAGATGGAGATAGACTTCGAGGTCATGGGCGGAGATCCAGTATTCCCGTTTGCCATGAATCCTAGTTGTCCGATTTTCGTGCCGAGATTAGACGCCCGAAAAGTTCGACAGGAGATGTCTTTATACGGAGGATTTGATTATGGCACAAGGAATCCTTCCGCATTCGTGGTATGGGCTTTCGATAGAGACGGAAATGCCTATGCAGTTTGGGAGTTATATAAGCCATGCGACAACTATGTGGACATGGCCGCCGAGATCAAAGCCTGCCCGTATTTTAGTCGTATACGATCCATTAGGGCAGATCCTACAATCTGGGCAAAAACCCAGCAACGTAAATCAGGAAAAGTAAGCATTGCTGACCTGTTCTTTGAAGAAGGAGTAATGTTTGCTCGCGGGAATCAGGGTGTAGCCGAGAATATTGCTCATCGGTTTCTGGGCCATTACTGGGCGGATCCTGACAACCCTAAGGCTTTTATAACTTCGGCCTGTCCAAACTTGAGAAAGGAGATCGCCGGACTGCGCTGGGACGAGCACAGGAGTCAGTTGGTCAAAGACAGAAAAAATAATCCGGAAAAGATAATGGATAAGAATAATCATATATTCGATGCGACTGCCTATCTCTTTGATGCTCGCCCAGCGCCTTTTATCGTCCCAGATCCGCCGAAGATTCGTGGCTCAATTGAGTACGTCGAGAAAATGCTGCAGAAGGAAGAGCGACGAGGTAAATATCAAAGGGAGTATGTCCGTGTCGTCTAGCAAAAAGCCTCAAGCAGCCGGTAGCCTGATAGCTGGCAAAAGTCCCATTTATAATCCGCCGCCAGAAGAAGGGCTAGAAGTAGAAGTCGAGCTGTCTGATATGATTATCCTGAAAGCCCCTCGTGGCGAGTATCGGATCCGTTATACTTGTACAAATCCCTGGAACTGTGGCGCAGAATTCGAGATATATTCTTTAGGTATTTCTCCGATGGAATGTGCTGCCTGTGGGGCCGAGATGAAGGCTACCGCTAGGAGAATTGAAGAATGATCGGCAACCGGCTCAAAAGCCCCGGCGCGTTCGAGGACAAAGAAGTCGCTTTATGGTATGAGCGGCTGAACAATGGCATCAAGCGGCGGAATCAGGAAAAGCCGCGCTGGGAAGAAAACGAAAAGTTTGAAAACCTCGAACAGTGGGGCGGAGAGTTCGGCGTTAGTGGCAATGATGATGTAACGATCAATAAGGTGGGATCGTTCATCCGTTCACGTATGGCGTCGGTCGCCTATCGGAATCCTAGCTATGTTCTTAAGCCAGTAAGCCCAGATAACTGGCAACATGTGGCTGTGCCGATTATCGACCCAGAACGTGGTCCGAAGGTAGATGAGTCTGGCCAACCAATTATGCGGCCTGTCTGGCGACATAAAGTTGCTGAATCCTTGCTCAATTTTATCATCTCACGACCTAACTTTGGATTCAACCAGACTATTCGCAGATTACTGAAAGCTGCTTATCTAGCTTATGGCGTAGTCAAAGTAGGATACCGTGCAGATTTCGAAGATGTTCCAGTGGATCCTAAAAATGAACAAATGATTCCGCTTTCCGAAGATGGCACTCCTGATTTCAGCGGATTTTTGACCGACGAAGCGGGTAATCTGATCGAAGACGAAGACGGGCGTTGGATCAAGCGAGGAGAACCTACTAGCGAAGAATGGTTCGTCGATTGGGTTCCATATAAGCAGATGATCATAGATCCTGATGGTGGCAACGATTCCAGGCAACATACTTGGGTGGCGTTCGAGTATTTACGTCCATTGCGCGAGGTCAAGAAGGACCGCAGGCTAAAGAACACCAAGGATCTGGTATCATCCGGTGAGTTGACATACGATGAGGGTAAGCCCCAGAAGGAAAAAGCAACTACAGAGAATCTAGATCCATACGTAAAGGAGTACTCTGAAACAGTCCGATTGTTCGAATGTTATGACTTTGAAAAGAATCGTCTAGTTGTCTTGGCAGACAATCATGCCAAGAAGTTGCGTGACGACCCGATCCCGCTGGGGATAGATCAGGATCCTTATGTTTATCTCAGATTTCAAGAGATTCTTGGCGAGTTCTATCCCCGGCCCGTAATCAGTGATCTTACGCCGATCAATGACGAATATAACAAGTATCGCAAGCAGCAGCTTATCCATATGCGTAAGTCATCGGTCAAGATTCTGGCTCGCAAGTCGGCGCTGGATGATGGGGCCTATGAACAGCTTACCAGTCCAGAGAACATGGCTATTGTCCAACTCGACTTGCCTGACGGCGTGCCACTGGAATCGACGATCGCGCCATTTGTTCCGCCCAATCTGTCGGCGGATGTATATGCCTATGGGCAGTTGATTGCCAAGGACTTTGACGAAGTATCTGGTTCTCCTGGAGAGCAGCGCGGCTATGCAGCCAGTAAGACGGCGACTCAGGCTGAGATCATGGCTCATGGCGAGAACGTGCGGGAGGATGACGATCGCAACCAGTTGGCTGACGCCCTGAAGATGGTTGGCAAGAAGCTCTTGGATTCTATCCAGGCCAACATGACTCAGCAGACAGCGGTTATGATTACTGGTAGTGATGGTCAGGTTTTTCAGACCTATGTCGATCACAACATGATTGTTGGCGATTTCGATGTTGATATTGATATCACCGAGATGATGCCGCGCAGACCAGAGGTAATGCAGGCCAGGTTTGTCCAGGTTCTACAGGTTGCCGGCCAGGCTCCCTGGCTGTTCATGGACGAAGCTACAGCGGCACCGATTTTCGAAGCGTTTCAAATTACAGATCGTAGATTTATCGACGGGATCACTAAGGGTGCCCGGCTACAGATGATGATGTTAATGGCTCCTAAGCAGCCACAGAAGCCCGAGGCCGGGCCGCCAAAGAATACTGCCGAGAATCGGGCGCAGGAAGGAGGCGGTCGCTAGTTGCCGACTTACGAATATTTATGTCCTATATGTGGCCGTATTGGTGAATCTGTTAAATCCGTTGACAAGTGCCGTGATCCTATTGATTGCCAGTGTGGCGGCAAGATGGCAAGGGCGTACTTTACT
>Ga0209536_100009773_pt1 | contig 14230 bp, 9 predicted proteins | sample DeeMarSeWOR28_12_FD_187461 | JGI IMG/M metagenome (GOLD analysis project Ga0209536, IMG submission 187461) | Marine sediment microbial communities from White Oak River estuary, North Carolina - WOR-2-8_12 (SPAdes) (version 2) | ecosystem: Environmental > Aquatic > Marine > Intertidal zone >...
CATCTAAGCGCCCTTTTATCGTAATTATTACATTTTCGTCTTCTTTCACATGAGTTAATTCCATATTTATCTCCTTTCTTTGGGTTTTTGTTCGTCCAGATCCTTTTGATCGCCCCAATGAAATGCGCTTCGTCCCCTGGTAATGTGCCCGTGGTGGGCAAAAACAGAGGCAAATACGCCGCTCAAGTGTTTCACTTTTTCTACAGCCATGTTTGTTTCGTTCCCTTTTATTCTAAATGATACTCAAGTCTTTTAAGCTTTTCTCAATCGCCCGCAGTGCCGCGGCAACGAGAATACCGGTATAAATGATGCCGATGAGACCCAGCAGTACGGCAATCAGCCTTGCCAAAGGTGCCTTGGGAGAAATATCGCCGTACCCGACGGTAAGCCCCGTGATAAAGGTAAAGTACAGGGCATCTCCAAACGGCAGTTTCTCGAGCTTTGCAATAAACCCGGCACTGACCACAACCAAAGCGAACAGCGACCACAGGACGGATTTCAGGTGCCAGATAATTGTTGAAAAATGGTAGCTGAATCGGATAAGCATCTTCATCTTTCAGATCCTCAGATTAATTAACCGGCAGTTTTCGTCAAAGCGAACGACACCAGAAATCCCAGGACCACGAACCGGCGTGCCCAGTCGAGGGCCGCTTCCACGGCCTCGGGTAGACGGTCCCATAATTTACTGTCCTTTCACCCACTCGTAGTTAACCATCATCGTTCTTGTCCCACAATCGTCCTCGTGCTCGTCCTCGTCCTCGAAAAAATACCATAGAATCTCATCAGAAATATCTGATTCTCGAGCGATAGCAAGATGTTGTTTCCGTCACAGACTCGCCTTGCTTACGTCTTGATCTTCGCACCCTTTATTGAAAAAGTGTCGCACAATTTCCTCAGAACCAACTTATTCTCGAGCACGAGGACGAGGACGATTATATTCTCAGTCTCAGGTTCCCTGCGTCTTGCTGTAGCGATTGCCGAATCCCTCAGCCCACGGATTGGCGCTGATGCCGTGCAGGATGATACTGAATATTATCGTGCAGACCACCGTCACGGCGAGCACATCGCCATTGGGAAGCCTTTCTGTAGCGGCCGGTAGCACGGCGCCCATCGAAGTCTGGCCGAAGATGCGCACCCGCCCGGTGGTCTGCATACCGCCGGCGAAGATTTCTGAGGCGCTCGCCGTCATTTCGTCGATCAGGATCGCAGCGGGTCCGCTGTAAGGCTTCACCGGGTTTCCTGCCGAGTCCGTGCGCCGCGGATTGGCGAAGTACCTCAACTCGGTCTGACGCGTCTTCATGGTGCCCAGCGTCGTCTGCTCAGTGTAGAAGTGGCCGGCGACTCCCATCACCATGGCTCCGAGCCCACCAGTGTTACCCCGCAGGTCGATTATCACCCCGTCGAGCTCGCGGAACCGATCGATGGCGGCATCGAGTTGCGCCACCTGAGGTACCATCCAGTTGTTGAACCAGATGATCCCCGCAGAGGCCCCGCCGCTACGCACCTGTCGGCTCTCGAAGCGAGCGAAAAAGGTGGGGAAGTTGCCGAATTTGACCGGGATCCCCGGTCGTGGGCGCAAGACGACGGTCAGCTCTCGCTCGCCGTCGTTCGAATCGCGGAACGCAATCTGCCGCATCGCTCCAGCGGGCCCTGCCAGTCGCATCATGACCAGCCTCCAAATCCGCGCGCCCACCGAATGCTGCTCAGGCGAACTTAGGGCCGACTCGAGCAGATGCTCGACAGGGTCCCCATGTACTGCCAGTACCAGCCAGCCGGGTCTCACACCGGCAGCTTCGGCTGCGCCGCCCGAGTCCACCCGGGTCACGACCACCTGATTCGCGATGAGGCGCACATCCATTCCGGGGTCCCCCACCTCGCCCGCCACGTCAGCATCGCGGTCAGGGTCCAGCGAATCCGCAGTCTCCTCCGGAATCAGAGCGAAGTGCGACTGACCCAGCCGACCCAGCATATCCTCGATCACGAGCCGCAGTTGTCGGACGTCGCCCGCGGCGGCGGCCCGCGGCTGCAGTTCCTGCTTCAGCGCTACCCAGTCGACCCCGTTGAAGGTCGTATCGAAGTGAGATTCATAGACTATGCGCCAGGCCGAGTCGAAGGTCTCGACCGCTAGGTCGCGATCCAGCGGGGTGATCGCCTGCTGCTGCGTCGAGCAGGCACCGATCAACAAGCCGAGGCACAGCGTCAAGTGTGTACGCATCCGCAACAACATCTGAAGTCTCACTCCCGGCCTCCGTGACCCGGCACACATTCGCAGCCCGACAGCGTGGCAGCGACCCAGCAAGTCAATCACCAGACGGGGAGGGGTCCGGATCGAAGATCTCCTCGATCGCCAGGTGAAACAAGCGCCCGATCTTGAAAGCCAGCGGCAAACTGGGATCGTATCGGCCGGTCTCGATCGCATTCACTGTCTGGCGCGAGACTCCCAGCCGGCCGGCGAGCTCTGCCTGAGTCCATTCGTTTTCAGCTCGCAGCCTCCGCAGCTTGTTCTTCACAGCGGCCCCCCGCCCGAGATGCTCACGCGCCACAGTGTAAAGCATCGTTGTCATTCTGTCGAGGGCAACTGGGCCGCGCCACTCCCCTGATTGCGGGGAAGTCCGGTGCGAATTGCGCTCCGAAGTAATGGCGGATGGCGTCCGTGCGGCGGTCAGTGCTCCTCGAAGAACCGGGCAATCTCGAGAGCGGCGTTAAAAACAGTACCGTTGGGCCAGACGTGCTGACCGTCGACTATGCGGAAGAGAACGACTTCAGAGCCAGCTTGGCAGTCCCAGGCTTCGGACCACACTTCGATACCTGCCGACGTCCCCCCAACGAACGGCTCGCTCGGTAACCTCTCACCGCAGGCGTTCACCGTGGCCCAAAACTGGGCGGAGCTATCGGCTGACAGTAGCGTGAAGTTGCCCAGATCCGGAGCACCATCGTACGGTACCACTTGATCACCGGTGCCGTGGATCATCATGAACGGTATTTCACCTGCCGGCGCGCACATCTCCGACAGTGGTCCGGACAGAGTCCCGGCTACCGAGGCCACGGCGGCCAACTCCGCAGTGAGATCACACGCCAATCTGTGCATCATGAAACCGCCCGCCGAGTACCCGGCGGCGTAGATTCTGGACCGGTCCACCCCGAGTTGAGCGTCTAACTCGTCGATCAGTTCCGATATGAACTGCACATCGTCGACACCGGCAGTGTCGGCGTCCGTGCAATCACAGCCCTCGGCCCAACTGGCCAGCCAGCCGTCGGGATACACCGCCATGAAGTCGAACACATCGGCGATCACGTCGAAGCTCGTCAATGCCCGTATTCCTGACCCACTACCTCCGCCGCCATGGAGCACGAAGACCACAGGAAGCTGTTGGCCCTCGAAGTCCGGGGGCAAGTGTACCTGATAGGAACGAGGGAAGCCCCCTGACTCGAGGTTACCAACCAGATTGCGGTTCTCGTTCTTGTCTTCAAGCGAGAAGAGGGAACAAGAACTCGCGGCGATCACCGTGGCCGCGATTGCCGCGGCTCGCACGGCATAGAATGCACTCCCCGATACGTCTGCTCGCAGTTGCACTGGCATCACTCGGTTCGGAAACAGCAGCAGCCGCCTTACGACGGCAGAATGGATTGATTGACGGTCGACGACTGTTTGTACTCCGGTGGGCGGCCGGAGTGCCATCCTAGGGAGATTCTCAGTGACGGCGGGGTGGGCGGCCGGGTGGTCACTCGTACCGCAGCGCCTCCAGCGGATCGATCTGGGTCGCCCGGCGTGCCGGTAGCACAGTGGCACCAGCTCCGGCAACCAGTAACGTGAGGGACACGAGTCCAAACGTGGCGGGATCGAACGGGCTCACGCCGAACAAGAAGATCGCCAAGCTGCGAGTCACTAGGAGGGCGATACCAACGCCGGCAACGACCCCGATGAGTGACAGGATAGCTCCCTGACGCAGCACCATGGTGAGTACGTTGCCTCTCTGTGCGCCTAGCGCCATCCGAATGCCCATTTCAGGAGTGCGTTGCGCCACAGTGTAGGCCATCACACCGTAGACGCCCACGACCGAGAGGATCAGAGCCACTACGGCCAGCACCGCCATGACCTTGGCCATGATTGTGTTGCCGCCCTGCTGTTCGTTCATATGGTCTTGCATGCTCATCACCCGGTAGATCGGCAGATCAGGATCGAGCCTGAGCACCCGTTGTCGAACGTTCTCTGCTACGGAAAATGGCTCGCCGGCCGTACGGAGCACGATGCTCATACCGTTGCGGGGATACTGCAGGGCTGACATGAACGTCATCGGGCGCGGGTACTGATCCACGTCGAGACTGTTGCGCACCACGCCAACGATCTCACGCGTGACGCCCCAATACTCGATGTGTTTGCCGACTGGATCCTCCCCGGGGAAGAACCGCTCGACCAGTTCCTCGTTCACCACGACAACCGGCCGCGTGTCGATCCGGTCCGTTGCGCCCAGCGGACGGCCGCTCAGCACGGCAGTCCCCATCGTAGTGAAGTACCCCGGGAAGATCCAGCGGACCTCGGTCAAGGGCCGTTGCTCCAGGCTGAGCGATTCCCGCCCGGGCACTTCGAAGAAAGTGTTGTTGTTACCCTGCATCGGCAGCAAGGTAGTGCCGCCAACCGACTCCACACCCGGGATCGCGGCGAGGCTGGGAAGGAGTTCCCGATAGAACCGGTCCACGGCCAGGGAATCCGGGAACTGCTGCTCGGGAAGCGCCATGCGGAACGTGAGCAGGTTTTCCTTGTCCCATCCGAAGTCGGCCGTCTGCAGTCTGAGGAACCCTTTCACCAACAGCGCCGAAGCCACCAGCAGCGTCAAGGATAGCGCGACCTCGGATACCACCAAGGCTTTGCGCAGGCGGTCACTTCTGGCGCCCACGTTACCGCGGCCGCCTTCCTTCAGCGTCTCGGTGATATTGGACCGAGCGCTCTGCAGCGCTGGACCGATTCCAAACAGGACTCCGGTCACCAAGGTCACGATCAGGGCGAACAACAGCACTCGCCCGTCCAGTCCTATCTCATCTACCCGAGGGAACCAGCTGGGCATGAGCGATACGAAACCGCGGATACCCACCAGCGACAGCGCAACGCCAAGCACTCCGCCGAACAGTGAGACGACCATTGCCTCTGTCAGCAGTTGCTGCAGGATGCGCCCACGTCCCGCGCCCAGGGCCCCTCGCACGGCGATCTCCCGGCCACGCCCGGCGACCCGCGTGAGCATGAGGTTGGCCACATTGGCGCATGCGATGAGCAGAACGAACGCGACCGCAACGGAAGCTATCGTGCTTCCCATGCGGTACTCCTCAGAGAAAATCAGGCGCCGCAGCTCACGGGCGCCGGCCCCCCAACCATCGTTGCTCTCGGGATACTCCTGTGCCAGCCGGTCCGCGATGGCTGACACCTCGGCGTGGGCCTGCCCCGGCGTGGCTCCTGACCTGAGCCGCGCGACTGGCGACAGGAAATGGCTGCCACGACTCTCCTCTCCGGTCAACGGAATCGGAGTCCATAGCTCGGTTGGGCTCTCGTAGAGCTGAAACTTCGGAGGAAGAACACCCACGATTTGGTGTGTCTCTCCGTCCAACTGGACGCTCTGCCCGACAACCCCGGGGTCGGCTCCGAACCGGCGGAGCCAAAGGCCGTTGCTGAGTATCGCGACGCGGTGTTGGCCGTCCCGTTCCTCGTCCGGCCGGAAGGTACGCCCGAGGATGGGCTGGATCCCCAGCACCTGGAAGTAGTTCCACGACGTCCTCTCGCCGTCGATCCGCTCGGGCCGATCGCCGCCGGAGAGGTTGAAATCCCGACCGTAGTTGGCCGCGATGTCCATCGTGCGACTCTGCTCGCGAAAGTCCAAGAAGTCGGGGATCGAGACCGAATTGTAGGTCCAGCCACGCGCCGGGACAGTGCTGTAGACGTGCAGCAAGCGGTTGGCTTCCGGATACGGCAAGGGACGGAACATGAAGACGTCCACCGCACTGAAGATCGTCACATTGGCTCCGATCCCCAGCCCCAACGAGATAACCGCCACGGCAATCACTCCGGGGCTCCTCCGCACCGCTCGTAGACTGTACCGAATGTCGCCAAGTATGGATCTCATGGGATGTCCGCCAGAGGGGTGATGCAGCAGCGCCTTCCGGGTCACCTGTCCCTAACGACGCTTCCCGGGAATCGGTTTCGAGCAGGGCTCTTTGGGCGAGCTGCTCAACCGGCGAACCCGGCCTCGCCCAACCGCCCGGTTGCCGGTGGACTAAACCAAACCGGCGCGCTCGAAGTACTGCTTGGCCACAGCGACATGGTTCTCGGCCACACCGAGCTGGCGATTACGCTGGTGCAGGGGGGGCACCTCACCCGCAGTCCCGGAACGGATCAAGATCCTCAATTCGTCTAGGGCCTGGTTGATCCTGCTATAACCCAACCTGGCGTTGCGGTCAGCGTTCTCCGCGGGAGGCTCCGGAAGCAGCTCTGTGATTGTATCGAGTCGTTGGGAAAAGACCTGGACCCAGGCGCGCCACTGCTCCTGCGCCCGGCTGACGGCGGCGGCGTCCATCTCGGGCTCCAGCTCCGGTATCTGCGACGCCTCGACGCGAGCGGTATCGATGAGTTCGGCGAGCCGATCGGTGACCACCAGCAAGAGGGGCCGCTCGACGGACGGGATTGGCGTCTCGCCACCGGCATCGGCAGCCACTACGGCTTCGGTGGCGTCCTCCCCGCTACTCCCGGTTCTCACCAGTGTAACCACAACGAGGATCACCACTACTGCCACAAGGACCAGAACTCCGAGCGGTGCCTTTCCCGCGCGGCTGTTCCGTGCTGTTCCTTCGTGCAACACGCTAGTCCTCCCGATCTGTGGTACTTGGTAGAGGGTAGACAGACCAACTCTGCTACGCAAGGGATTCGGCACCGGGCCGGGCGGCGTGGCAGAGCCGCGTTGGGCGATGGGTTCAGTTAAGCTTAACGGAGTCTTAATGTCCAGATTCGTATATGGTCACGGGTTAAGTAGCCCCGATGTCCTTCCGAGGTTTCTCATTCACTTCCGCGACGGGACACGACTAGCAGACTCGCGGCGGTGGCTCAACTAGTTGCAGGACACTGAGTTGCGTAACGAAGAGGGCCTCCTGTCAGTTACCAACGCGCCCCGGCTCGTGTCTCGCCCCAATCCAGCCGGGTCGATCCAATTCGAAGTAGGAGTCAATCGATGACCGCAACCGCCCAGAACCGGATCGAGGAAGATGTCTGGATCCCGACCTGTTGTGGACAGTGCTACTGCATGTGCGGTATCAAGGTTCGCCGTCAGAAAGGCGTCGTGACCGAGATCGAGGGTAACGCCGATGCCCCCAGTGGTCGCGGTAGTATCTGCGTGAAGGGCATCGCTTCCTCTCACTTGCTCTACGATCCATACCGGGTGAACTATCCGCTCAAGCGCACCAACCCCGACAAAGGTCTCGGTGTCGATCCGAAGTTCGTACGTATCTCATGGGACGAGGCGCTCGACATCATCGTCGAGAAGCTCAGGGAGTGTCGAGAGCGGGACCCGCGAGGAGCGTACTTCCAGGCCACCACGACACAAGCCTCGGAGATCCGTTTCGGTGTGATCGGGTTCATGAAGGGATTTGGCACACCGAACTATTGGGTGTCCGGTGGTGGGCTGCATTGTGGCAATGGTGCACACTTCATGAACGGCATCATGCATGTAGCCTGGTCCATCATACCCGACTTCGCTCACTGCAACTATGCGCTCAATTTCGGTTGTTCCAAGGGTCATGGCGCCGGCCATGTAGCTGTACAGAACGCAACCCAGGCGGCGGACGCACGATTCCGGGGCTTCAAGAACATCGTGTTCGACCCGTTCCAGAGCGCACAAGCATCGAAGGCTCACGAGTGGATTCCCATCAGGGTCGGAACCGATGGTGCGATGGCGTTGGGTCTGGTGAACTCATTGCTCAATGAACACCGCATTTACGACGCCGAGTATTTGATGTACAAGACCAATGGACCGTACTTGATACGTCCTTGGGACGGTCGCTACATGCGTGACAAGGAGACTGACAAACCGCTCGTCTGGGATCTGATCGACAACTGTCCCAAGGTACACAACGACGACTCCGTGACTCGAGTCGAGTATGAGGACGAGGCCCACGAGGTTGCATTGACCGGCAGCTACGATGTCGACGGTGTGGAATGCCGGCCGGCGTTCGATCTCCTGAAGGAACATGTCAAGAAATACACGCCTCAGTTCGTCGAGAAGGTCACAGGTGTTCCGGCTGCGACAGTAAGCCGCATCGCAAAGGAGTTCGGTGAGGCGGCGGAGATCGGTTCCACCGTAACCATCGAGACTAGCATGGGACCTAAGCGAATCCCCAAGCGTCCGGTCGCCACGCACTTCTTCCGCGGTACCCAAGGACACGTGAACTCGGGTTGGACCTGCCTTTCCGTCGACATGGTCAACCATATCGTCGGGGCGGCGGACACATACGGTGCGGCACTCGGCTTGGGAGCAGCCGTGGGCGGTGGGTACGAGGGAACGGGGAAACCCTATCAGATCCCCTATCCGTGTCCTGACGGGCTCCTGGTTGCTAGGACGTGGGTATACGATCACGTGCCCTACCCGATGCGCGTGCCCAAACCGCCGACTCGGTTGGATCTGCACGACATGTTTCCGACGTCGATATACAATGCCTTCGTCATCACCAGCCCGCGGTGGAACGAGATCCTGGAGCGATTCAAGATTCCTTACAAGCCGGACGTGATGATCAACTTCGGATCCAACTCTGTGATGACTATGGGCAACGCGGAGGCGGTGACCGAAAACTTCCTCAAGAAGTTCAACTTCATCTTCTCATTCCAGTTGTACGTCACAGAATTCGAAGAGGCGGTCGCCGACATCGTCCTACCTGATGCGTGCTTTCTCGAACGGTTCACTCCGGCAGTCAGTTTCCCGTCGACATTCTCCCATCCACAGGGTGAGGATGACTGGGGCTGGTCGATTCGACAACCTGTAGTTGAGCCGTTGCACGAGCGACGTGACTTCAACGTCGTGATGTTGGACATCTGCAAACGTTTGGGTATCCACGGAGCTTACTACAAGGGTCTGAACGATTCCATTGGCATCCGTTATGGCGGTGCAATGGATGAGAGGTACAAGCTGGTGGAAGACGGCAGCGTCGAGCATTCATGGGAAGACATTTGCGACCGGTTGCTCAAAGACCGGTTCGGAGAGGAGCATGGTCTGGAGCACGTGCGCAAGAAGGGCGTGTTTACGTGGCCCAAGAGAAAGGAAGACGTTTACTGGAAATGGTTCAATCCCTCTCGCGTGCCAGTCTATTTCGAATATTTCATCGACTCGGGTGAGCAGATCAGCCGGCTATGGGACGAATACGGTGGCAAAGACTTCTTCGAAATCGACTGGTCACGCTTCAAAGCGCTCGCTGATTGGTACCCCTGTCCGTCGCACACCGAGACCTCGCCTGAATACGACATGTTCGCGTTCTACTGGCGCGCGGTGATGCACTGCAATTCGATGACACAACAGAACCCCTACCTGGACGAGTGCTCTCAGGAAGACCCGTACGTTTACGCCGTACAGATCCACAAGGACACCGCCGCGGTGAAGGGTATTACAGATGGAGACCATGTCTGGCTGGAGAATCCTCAGGGGCACCGCGTGAAGGGCTGGGTCGCGCTCACCGACGGCATCGAACCGCATCACCTGGCGGTTGCCGCAGTAGCAGGACACTGGGGTAACTACATGCCCATCGCCAAGGGTAAGGGCACTTTTTTCAACGATTTAGTGGAGATGGATCTGCCGCACACCGATCCACTCACTTTCAATCAAGATATCTGTTGTCGTGTAAAGATCTACAAGGCGGATTGATGAACCAGACGCAAAGCCTCAGCGCCGGTCAACCGTCATTTTTGGAGCTCAGCATGCCACGCTACGGAATGGTGATAGATCTCAAGCGGTGTTACGGCTGCTATGCATGTGTTATGGCCTGCAAGGTCAAGAACCATACACCGCCCGGTGTATTCTGGTCACGAATCCTCAAGGGCGAGGCCGGCACCTACCCCAACGTCGTGCGGCAGGCACTCCCGGTTCTCTGCATGCAGTGTGATGAACCGTCATGCATGGAGGTTTGCCCTACGGGTGCCACCGTCAAGCTCGACAACGGGATAGTGATCGTGGAGAAGGACAAGTGCATGGGCTGCAAGTATTGCATGATGGCTTGCCCCTATGGTGCACGGTACAGCGTCGACAAATGGGAAAGCTATTTCCCCGATGGGCTGGAGCTCTCACCGTACGAGGAGTTCGCCAAGCAAGCCTGGGAGGAGAGATCGGGAATCGGTGTGGCAACCAAGTGTGATTTCTGCCGCGACCGGATCGCCGAGGGTAGGGACCCCGCCTGCGTGGAGGCCTGCCCTGCCAACGCACGGACATTTGGTGATCTCGACGATCCTGAAAGCGAGGTCTCGATCCTGATCAAGAAGTACCGAGGAGAAGTGCTGAATCCCGAGTTCGGCAACAAACCCAAGGTCTACTACCTCGCGCCAAGGTAGTGGGGGAAGCATCATGAATCCGAAAGTGAACGGTCAGTTGCAGAGCGATTGGGGTTGGCCGATTGCAGTGTATCTGTTCCTGGGTGGTATTGGTGGTGGAGCCTACACCATTGCCGCCGTCAATTGGTTCGTGGGAGAGACGGTATCGGCCTCGACGGCAGTCGGCCTGTGGATCGGATTTCCCGCTCTCTTGATCGGTAGCATCTTCTTGCTGGCTGACTTGGGTTCACCCACACGCGCAGTCCTGGCGGGTATGAAGCCCAGCACGTCCTGGATTGCGCGAGGGTTCTGGATCATCAGCGCGTTCATGGCTTTGGCGTTGCTTCACTTGATCCTGCATACATTTGCCGACATCGGCCGGACTGAGGGCGGACGGATGATCCTCGGTGTCGTGGGAGCAGCCGGAATTGTGTGCGCCGTAGGCACAATGGCCTACACCGGCATTCTCCTCGGCGCGTCGAAGGGCATCCCGTTTTGGCGAACCGGCGCAGTCCCCGTGGTTTTCGTGATCTCCGCACTGGTCACGGGACACTTCACGATCATGCTCATCGCCCTGTTCTACCCAGGTGTCACCGTTGAAGCAATCCAGGCAATGTCCCTCGAAGCTGCGGCATTAGTGGTGTTGGAAGTGTTGGCGATCCTCTTCTTCCTCCAGGCTGCTTTCAAAGCTCCCGACCCACGCGAATCCGCCCTGCGGATTCTGCGCCGGCGCTCCTTCGTCATCGGATATTTCATTTTGGGCCTGGCGGTACCGTTTGTGGCGATGCTGATCGCATACCGGTCCACGACCGCGACGGGTCTGGGCGGCTACGTGATATTGATAGCCGGTGGAGCGTCACTCGGCCTGGTGGGCGGTTTGATTCTACGACAGTCGGTGCTCGTTTGCGGAGCCCTGCCGACTCTGAACATTGCGGGCTTCGAGTTCCGCCGCATCGCCCGGCCCAAAGATCCGAAGCCAAGTATCGGTTTGCTCCCACCACACTGACGCGCAAGGGGCCGCCCGCGACTGGCAACCCCCAATGAGTTCGGGGCGAACCGGCGGGAAAGCCTGCGCGACGATCAAACGCCGCGCCAACCCGGATCAGGCAGCGTCGCTCCAGCGAACCGTGTCCGCTAGTGGGAATGGGTTTCCCACTGCCGTACAGCCGGTCCTGAAAATCCAAGCGTCTCGCCTCTCCAAGCCACTATGAACAAACGATTTGTCACCTCCGAGGCTCGCTGGCACATCGCTTGCCCCTCAGGTGGCTGAGACTCCGCCGAGGAGAAACAATCCCAATCTCAACGATCATGTCCGACCTTCGTTTTGCGGCCCGCCAGGCGGCTCGGAATCCGGGGTTCACTCTCTTGGTGGTCTTGACGCTGGGACTCGGCATCGGGGCGACTACGGTGATATTCAGCGTCTTCAACGTGGTCGTGCTCAGACCGTTGCCTTTCCCGCAGCCGCACCAGCTGGTTCGCGTTCGCGAGGTGACGCCCCAAGGCCACCTGTTCTCGATATCCGAACCGAATTTCCTGGATCTCCGTGAGTCGAATCGTTCTTTCAGCCACCTTGTGGCCGTCGTCCACCGTCCGGTGACACTGATCGGAGACGATGAGCCGCTACTTGTGTCGGGAGTCGCCACCACAGCGGGTCTCTTCACGATGCTGGGCATACAGCCGTCCCTGGGAGTGGTGTTCGCTGCCGAGGACTTCCAGTTGGGCCACGAATCACGTGTTGCGATGATCAGCGGGGGATTGTGGCAGAGCAGGTTCGGTCATGACCCCGGTGTAATCGGCCGCACACTGAATCTCGACGGCACGTCGCGGGTGATAGTGGGAGTCATACCGCCGGACGTGCCGTCGCCCTTCGCGGCCGACGTCTGGTTGCCGCTGGCGCCCGATCCAGCTGCAAATCGAGCTGAGCACAGGTTGGAGGGCTTCGCTCGTCTCAAGGACGGCGTATCACTCGAACAGGCAAGGGAGGACGTAGCGCGCCTCGCCGAAGTACTCGGTGAGGAGTATCCGCAGTCCAATGGTGGTTGGGGAGTGTCACTCGTGTCGTTACGCGAGTGGCTGATCGGCGAGCGCGCTACCCGAGTTGCCGGAGTCCTGCTCGTGGCGGTAGGTCTGCTGCTATTGCTGGGTTGCGCCGGCGTGTCCAACCTGCTCCTGGCTCGGGCGACCGCGCGTCAACGCGAGATCGCGCTCCGCACCAGCCTTGGGGCGCAGCGCTCGAGAATAGTGAGCCAATTGGTGGTCGAGAGTCTCGCCCTTGCTGCTGCCGGAGCCGCGATAGGCATCCTGGCAGCTGCCTGGGCGCTTCCCGTGATTCAGAACCTGGAGACCGGTGCGCTACCCAGGCTGACGGAGGTCAGGGTCGATCGCACGGTGCTGGCATTCACGGTTCTGGTGACGCTCGCTACAGGACTGATCTGCGGTATTGCGCCTGCCGTCCAGGGATCGCGCCGCAGCTTGAGCCACTCCATGTATCAGGCCGGTCAGGTGGTGCCGGCCCGCAATTCCCAAATCCGTGGCGGCCTGGTGATCACACAACTGGCGCTGGCTGTGGTCCTGCTGGTGGGTGCAGGACTGCTCGCCAACAGCTTCATTCGCCTACTGCGGGCCGACCCTGGCTTCGATCCCGACAACCTGTTGTTGGCGGAGCTTTCGCCCCCTGCAGAGGCCTACCCAGAGTTGTCCCGCGAGGTCGCGATCCTCTATCGCGAGATGCTGAAACGGATTGATGCAGTTCCGGGCGTGGTGGCGGCGGGTGCGTCGATGGTGAGCCCCTTGAGCATCAACCGTCCGGCCAACTTCGTTGGTGTGGAGGGGGAGGTCGTGGAGCAGGCAGACCTCGTTTCCACCCAGTGGCGTGCCGTCACACCGGGGTTCTTCGACGCGATCGGGGCGAGGTTGGTGAGCGGGCGTGTTCTCGACGACCGGGAGGTAAGTGCCGCCGTCTCCCCGTTCACAGCAGGCATCGGTAGTGAAGTATCAGTCGTAGTGAACGCGTCGCTGGCGCGTATGCTGTGGGCCGATGACGCTCCGGTGGGACGCCGGATCGTGTGGGGCACACCGGATGGTGTTCGCATGACCGTCGTAGGAGTGGTCAGCGATATCCGCGACGTCACGTACCCGGAAGATCCCGGTCCGACGGTTTACCTGCCCCACAGTATCGTCGCGTGGCCAACCATGACTCTGTTGGTGAGGACGCAAAGCGAGCCGGCTGCGGTTGCTGCCGCGGTGCGACGCGAGATCTGGTCGGTGGACGCCGATGTCCCGGCCCCATTCATGGTATCGATGCAAGACGCACTGGAAGACATGGCGCTTGCCGGGCCACGGCTCAACATGTTGCTGTTGACGATGTTCGCCGCAGCGGCGCTGGGCCTGGCGGCGTTGGGTGTGTATGGGATCACCGTGTACTCGGTCACTTCCCGGATCCGGGAAATAGGTGTACGCACGGCGCTGGGAGCGGGGCCGGCAACGATCGTGCGAATGGTGTTGACTCGGGGAACACGTTTGATCGTAGCCGGCACAGTGGTTGGCCTGGTCGGGGCGCTCGTACTCATGCGGTTCATGAGCAGCATGTTGTACGAGATTCGGCCCACCGACCTCGTCACTTATGGCGCGGTGACTCTCACCATCGCGGCCGTAGCCCTGATCGCGAACTACATTCCGGCACGGCGG
>Ga0209536_100009774_pt1 | contig 14228 bp, 14 predicted proteins | sample DeeMarSeWOR28_12_FD_187461 | JGI IMG/M metagenome (GOLD analysis project Ga0209536, IMG submission 187461) | Marine sediment microbial communities from White Oak River estuary, North Carolina - WOR-2-8_12 (SPAdes) (version 2) | ecosystem: Environmental > Aquatic > Marine > Intertidal zone >...
GACGGGGTCGGCGCGCGCAGGTCGGCCGCCAGGTCGGCGATCGTGACATCGACCTCGTGACCGACGCCCGCGACCACCGGCACCGACGAGCGGACCAGCGCGCGCGCCACCTCCTCGCTGTTGAACGCCTGGAGATCCTCGAGCGAGCCGCCGCCGCGCACCAGCAGGATCAGCGAGATTCCCCGACGGTCCGCCAGTGCGTCGAGGGCGGCGGCGATCTCGCGCTCGGCCCCCGGACCCTGCACCCGGGTCGGCGCGATCAGGATGGGCATGCCGGGCCAGCGGCGCCCGCTCACCTCGAGTACGTCGCGCAGTGCCGCCCCGGTGGGCGACGTGACGACTCCGATCCGCTCCGGGTAGGCCGGCAGCGGCCGCTTGCGCGCCGGATCGAACAGCCCCTCGGCCTCGAGCCGCCGGCGCAGCTGCTCGAAGGCCACCTGCAGCGCGCCGGCACCGCGCGGCTCGAGCTCGCGCACGACCAGCTGCAGGTCGCCGCGCGGCTCGAACACGGTGAGGTCGGCGTAGACCAGCACCTCGAGGCCCTCCTCCGGCTCGAACGCGAGGCGCCGCGCCGTGCCCCGGAAGAGCGCCGCCCGCAGCTGACCGCGCTCGTCGGCGAGGGTGAAGTAGACGTGCCCCGAACGGGGACGGCTCAGGTTGCGGACCTCGCCCACCACCCACAGGCGTCCGACCCGGTCCTCGAGCAGCCGACGCACGCCGGCCACCACGTCTCCGACGCCGTAGACCCGCGGCGCGGCGGATGCCTGCTGCATGGGCGAACCGTACCAGCCCGGCCGGCCCGGGGCGCGGCTCCGCTGCGCGGACCGGAAGCGATTCCCGGGGCCTACTCGACGCTGGTGGCCTCGGCGGCCTCCCCCACCCGGGCTTGCATCGAGCCCGGCGCGCCGCTCCCGCGCAGCCGCTCGAAGTAGGTCCAGCTCTTCAGCACCTCGACCGCGCGCGCGAGCTGCACGTCCTCGCCTTCGGGCGCCGCCTCGAGCTCGGTCGCCACCTGCTCGTCCTCCTGCGTCTCCGATTCGAGCTCCTCGGCTCCGGGCTGGGCGTCACCGTGGGTGAAGTGGCCCTCGAGATCGCGCTCGCGCAGGCGGCGGCGCATGCGATCGCCATCGGCCTGCGCGACGCGCAACGGCGATACCGCGATGTCCGGGTCGATACCGACCTCCTGGATCGAGCGCCCGCCCGGCGTGTAGTAGAGCGCGGTGGTCAGGCGCAGGCCCGAGCCGCCCTCGAGCGGGTAGACCGTCTGCACAGAGCCCTTGCCGAAGGTGCGCGTGCCGATCACCAGCGCGCGATGCTGGTCCTGCAGCGCGCCGGCGACGATCTCCGAGGCGCTGGCCGAGCCTTCGTTGACGAGCACCGCCATCGGATAGCTGCCCTCGCTGTCGTCCGTGCCCGCGCGAAACTCCTGGCGCTGCGACTCGACCCGACCCTTCGTGTAGACCACGAGCCCGTCGGTGAGCCAGCGGTCCGCGACGCGGACCGCCTGGTCGAGCAGCCCGCCCGGGTTGTCGCGCAGGTCGAGCACGAGGCCATCGAAGGTCTCGCTCTCCTCGTGCAGCCGCTCGAGCACCCGCTCCAGGTCGCGGTTGGTGCGCTCCTGGAAGGTGCGAATGCGCACGTAGGCGTAGCCGGGCTCGAGCATCTCGCCACTCACCGACACGATCTTCACCACGTCGCGGACGATCCTGACGGGCCTCGGCTCCTCGAAGCCCTCGCGGAAGATCTCGATCTCGATCTCGCTGCCCTTCTTGCCCCGCATCAGCTGCACCGCCTCGAAGAGCGTCATGTTCTTGCTGCTCCGACAGCGCTCCGTCCACTCCTCCGGCGGCTCGGTGGGACAGATGGAGACGATCTGGTCGCGCGCGCGGATGCCGGCGCGGTCCGCCGGGGTGCCCTCGATCGGCGACACCACCTCGATGTAGCCGTCGCGGCGCTTGGTGATCTCGATCCCGAGACCGTGGAACTCCCCGCGCGTGTCCACCTGCATCTCGCTGTACGCGTCGGCATCGAGGAAGGAGGAGTGGGGATCGAGCTCCTCGAGCATGCCCCGCACCGCCCCGCGCACCAGCGTGCGCTCGTCGACCGGCTCGACGTAGTTGCGTCGCACCAGATTCAGCACGTTGGTAAAGAGCGAGAGATCCTCGTAGCGGGTGGCGGCCAGGCTCGTCACGCTGCCCGAGACGGCCAGCACGAGCGCGGACGCCAGGACCCCGGCGAAGAAGGTGAGGAGGAACCGGATCCGCTGGCGACGCATGAGTCAGGTGATCTCCGAACGGCCGCCCCGGGCGCCGAGGCGGGCCGCGATCGAGCTCTTCGGGGTCGGGTGAACGGACTTCGGCCCGGCGGATCGCGCCGGACCGAACGCTTCCACGAGCGGCTTCGGCCAATCCGCCCGTTCCCTTGAAGGCTGTTGCAATTCTACCGCGTGGCTGCCGACGTGCCGAGCGACTTCAGCCAATCGCGCGGATCCAGGGCGGCGCTGCCGCGGCGCACCTCGAAGTAGAGCTGCGGCCCGGAGAGCGAGCCGCTCTCCCCGGACAGCGCGATCGACTCGCCCGCCTCCACCCAGTCGCCCACGCTGACCGCGAGCTCGGAGAGGTGGGCGGACACGGTGAAGTACTGGTCGCCGTGATCGAGGATCACGGTGTTGCCGTAGCCGCGGAAGCGCCCCGCGTAGCGCACGCGGCCGGCGGCGACGGCATGCACCGGCGTGCCCTCGGGCACCGCGAACTCCACCCCCTTGCGGAAGGTCTCGGTGCGGAACTCCGGATCGATCTCGCGCCCGAAGCCGCGCGCGACGCGCCCGCGCACCGGCGCCTCGAGCCGACCGCGCAGCGACGAGAAGGGACGCTCCGGAAGCCGGCCCTCCGGCGCCGGCACGCCCGCCGGCAGCGCGGCCACGGCCGTCTCGAGCGCGCGGGCTGCGGTCTCGAGCTCGGCCAGCGCGCCGCGCTCGTGGGCGCGGCTGTTCTTCATCTGCACCACCAGGTCGCGCTTGCGGTCGCGCTCGGCGCGCAGCTGCCGCGAGCGCTCGTCGAGAGCGGCCTGGGCGGCGCTTCGCTCCCGAGCGGCCCCGGCCGCTTGCTCGCGTGCGAGCGCGAGCGCGCGCTCCGCCTCACGGTGGCGCAGCAGCAGCGCGGCATCGTGGGCGAGCAGGCGGCGCAGCATCTGGATGCGCGACAGGAACTCGCGCAGATCCCCGGCCGAGAAGAGCAGAGGCAGCGCCCCCAGCTCACCAGTCCGGTAGAGCGCGACCGCGCGCCGCGACATGGCCCGCTCGAGCAGGAACACCCGTTCGGCCGAGTCCTTCGCCTGCGCCTCGGCGGCCGCGAGCGCCTTGCGCGCCTGCTCCGCCCGGCTGCGCGCCCGCGCCAGGTCGCGCTCGAGCAACGCGGCGGTGCGCTCGATCGAGTCGAGCGCGTCGAGCAGCCCGCGCTCCTCGCGTTCGAAGTGCGCCACGCGCTCGCGGCTCTCCTCGATCGCGGCCCGCAGCCGCGCCATGTCCGCATCCGAGGGCGCCTGGGCGCGCAGCGGTGCCGGCTGCGCGAGCAGCGCGGCGAGGCTGGCAGACCCGAGCAGCGCGGCCCGGAGCCCAGGTCTCAAGGCCGCGACTCGCTGACCAGGGCCGCGCCCGCGCCGAAGAGCCCGAGCCCGGCACCGACACCCAGCAGCCAGACGGCCTCGCCGAGCGTGAAGAAGCGCGGCTCCACCCCGCCGAGCAGCAGCTCGAGCCCGAACTCGAAGCCCGGCAGCACCAGCCGGAACACCGCGTAGAGCAGCAGCAACGCCAACGCGCCGCCGGCCGCGCCCTGGATCAGTCCCTCGATCAGGAAGGGCGTGCCCACATAGGCGCGGCTCGCGCCGACCAGCGCCAGGATCTCGAGCTCGTCGCGCCGCGACAGCACGGCCAGCCGGATGGTGTTGGCGACGATCAGAAGCGTCGCCAGCGCCAGGATCAGCGCCAGCCCCCAGCCCACGCCACGCACCAGCGCGATCGCGCGCAGGTAGCCCTCCACCCAGTCCTGGCCGGAGGTGAGCTCCTGGATGCCGGGCAGGCCGTCGAGGGAGCCGCTCACCCGCGCGAGACCGGCGGCCGAGCGATGCTCTGGCGCGAGCCCGATCTCGAGCGAGGCCGGCAGCGGGTTCTCCGAGAGCCCCTCGAGCAGCGCCGCGCCGCGCCCCACCCCGCCGCGGAAGCGCTCGAGCGCCTCCTGCTTCGAGACCAGCCGCACCGAGGTGACCCCCTCCACGGTGGCCGCGGTGGCCGCCAGCTGGCGCTGATGGTCTTCGGACAGCCCGTCCTCGAGATAGGCGGTCACGTGCAGCGCGTCGCCGAAGTCGTCGAGCAGGCGCTGCATGTTGGCGACCAGCAGCGCGAAGGCGCCCACCAGCACCAGGCTCACGCCGATCGTGGCGATCGCCACGCCGCTGGTGAGTGGGCTCGCACTGATGCCGCGCAGCGCCGCCCGCAGGAATGCGAGCAGCTGGGCGACGCTCCGGGTCACGGGCCGGTCCCGTGGGCGGGCGCGTCCTCGACGATGCGGCCGGCCTCGAGCCGCACGCAGCGCTTGCCGTAGCGCTCCACGATGTTGTGGTCGTGGGTCGCCACGATCACCGTGGTGCCGCGCGTAGCCGTCCGGGCGATCAGATCCATGATCTCGAACGTCAGCTCCGGGTCGAGGTTTCCGGTGGGCTCGTCCGCCAGCAGGATCTCTGGCTCGTTCACCAGCGCGCGCGCGATCGCGACGCGCTGCTGCTCGCCGCCCGAGAGCGAGAGCGGGTGGTGGAAACGGCGGTGCTGCAGCCCGAGCTGCTTCAGGATCGCAAACACCTTCGCGCGGGTGTCGCGGCGCGGCGCGCCGACCACCTCGAGCGCCAGCGCCACGTTCTCCTCGACCGTGCGCCGCGGCAGCAGCTTGAAGTCCTGGAATACCACGCCGATGCGGCGGCGCAGCGGCGGTGTGGCCGCCGGTCCCAGACGCGGCGCGTTCCGGCCGAGCACGAGGATCTGCCCTTCACTGGGTCTCTCCGCCGCGAAGATCAGCTTGAGCAGGCTGGTCTTGCCGGCGCCGCTCGGGCCGGTCAGGAACACCAGCTCGCCGCGCCGGAACTCGAGGCTGACGTCGCGCAACGCGTACTGGCCTGCGGTGTACGACTTCGAGACGTGGTAGAGCTGAACCGCGGCCTGACGGCCCGCGGCGCCGGGCTCGAGCGGCGCGCGTCGCCCGAAGAGACGACCCGGTGCGCGCTTCACCCGCCCGTGCGCGACTTCTGCGCCGATTTCCCGGCGCGATCGGCCGCGCGATCGCGTGCCTTCTCGGCGAGGTATTCGAGAATCACCTCGTCGAGCGGCTTCTGCGAAATGATCCCCTCCCCGAAGCCACGGCCGCTGCGGGCGCTGGCGGTCTTCGGGGGTGCGGGCGGCGGGGCCTCCGGCCGCTCCGGCACCTCGTCCACGGGCACGGGCGTCGACATCTGGATGCCGTCCGTCGATGCGCCGGTGGATCCCAGCCGCTCGTCGATGGCCGCGTCGAAGGAACCGGCCTTCAAGCGCGCCAGCATCGACTTGTGCTGCGTCTCGATGAGCCCGCGCACGATCGACTCGAGATCCTCGCAGTCGACCCGATCCGCATAACGCGTCTTCTCGGACGCCAGGATCGTGCCGTGGTGGTAGACGTGGCTGATGATGTGGGGATTCGCGCGGCCGCTGTCCTCGGTCTGGACGTGGAAGACCATCCCGCGATGGCGGACGTTCGTGTTCGCCCCCGTGATCATCGCTTCCCGTCCCCCAGCGCTCGCGGCTGCGAGTCTCCCCCGGCGCGCCGCGCTTGTCGACCGCCCGTCCCCGTCCGGGTCGGTCCGCCCGGCACGCACCGAACCCTCATCGAAGCCCCATCGGCGCGCTTCTCGCGTCGCCTGAGCAGTTCAGGCCGGAACCCCCCTGGGGACGACGTCTCCAGCGGTGCGGCCAGGTGGCCGTCGCACCGCTACGAAGGCCTTGGTGAGGCCCAGAAAGCGCTCCCGGCGGATCTCGCAGTCGGGAAACAGCCGGCGCATCTCGCCGTAGCCGAGCAGCCGCGTCTGCGCGACGAAGCGCCGCGCCTCGTCCGGGCTCGGCCGGGTGAGCCAGCCCCAGAGCGTGAAGTTCCGCACCAGCCGCGCCTGCCAGGCGCGCGGCAGGAAGTGGAAGAACGGGCTCAGCAGGTGGGTCTCGAGCGGAAAGCTGCGGGCCGGCGTCTGCACCCACAGCCCGGTCGCCACCCGGCGCAGCTCCGCGGCGAAGCGCGCCTGCTCGTCGAACGAGCCCACGTGCTCGATCACCGAGTTCGAGAAGGCGACGTCGAAGGCGCGCTCTCGATAGGGCAGCGCGGTACCCGAAGCGCGCACGTCGCAGAAGTGATCGGGCTGCTCCGGCACGTGTCGCGGCGGGGTCAGGTTCAGCAGCGTGACCCGCGCCTCGATGCCCGCCAGCTCCCAGTTGAACGCGCTGCCGCCCACGTCGAGGATGCGCGTATCGGGGCCGGGCCGGAACTGCGCCGCAAAGCGCCGCATGCGCCGCATCCGGAACCCGCGCATCAGCGCGCCGTAGAAGCGGTGGACGTCCATGCCGCGGGGGCAGTCTAATCCGTCGAGCCCGCCCCGACAGCGCGGAGGCGCGCGCGCAGCCGGTGGGGCCCCGACGCAGCGCGCCGGGGCCCCGGGGCTGGCGGGGCTCAAGGGGAGGGTTGGGGATCCCCGCCGAAGGGTGAGCGCACGCGGCGCCGACCGGCGATGCCGAGACCGCCCAGACCGATGCACAGCAGCGCGGCCGTCGAGGGCTCGGGCACCGCCAGCAGTGCGCTGCCCGGCGTCGGCGTGGCCGCGCCGAAGTCGAGCGCGTTGTCGTCGCTGTCCACGTCCGCGAACCAGCGCGCCAGGCTCGAGCCGGCGGGAACATCCTCCGCGGGCGCGCCCTCGCCCGCGAAGAACTCGCCGGGTCCGAACACGCCGTAGCCCACCGCGTCGAGCACGCTCGTGTCCGGCGCCAGCAGTCGCACCGAGTCCGGGCCGTTCTGGAAGTCGAACTCGAGCACCAGGTCGGCGTCGACGACGCTCGTGCCTCCGCCGGAGATCCCGTCGGCGACGACGAACAGGCCGTCCGCCGGGACCACGCCGCTCAGCAGCAGGCTGTGGGTGGTCGAGCCGTTGGAGCCGTTCACGCCTTCCAGCACGTAGCCGTCGAGGGAGGCCCCCGGCGCGGCGTAGAGCTCCACGAACGACTGCCCGTCGTCCGAGCCGACCGCGTCGTAGAGAATCTCCGAGATCAGGGGCAGCGCGCCCGCCAGCTGCGGGAGCAGGACGAGTAGGCCGAATGCCGCGCAGGCGCGGCCGGATCTTCGCATGGGTCAATCCTTCACTTGCGGGGTGGCGGGACCATCGAAAGCCGGGTCGCGCGCACGGCGCGAGAACCAGCCGCCCGTCCAGGCATCGAGCCCAGCGGCCAGCTCGTCGACGCGGGCCGCCAGCGCCGTCCGCTCGGGACCCGCCGGGGCGCGCGCCAGCTCGGCGAGCACGCGGCGGCGCTCGAAGTAGAGCTGGGTCACCTCGTCGAGCACGTCGTCGCGCAGCGCGATCGCCGCTCGCGCCTCGCGCAGCACGTCGATCTCCTCGGGGTGGAAGCGCAGGTCGCCGAGGTCCCAGGAGAGGGTCGCGCCGATGTCGAAGTCGTCGTCGTCGTCGCGGTCGCGATCGAAGAGATGGCGCATGTCACCGCTCACGAAGGACTGGTCGTAGTCGCGGTGGCGTCCCCGGGACCGCGCGTAGCCGCCGCTCACGTGCAGCTCCGGCAGCCAGCCGCGCGTCGCCGCCCCGCGCGCCAGTGCGCGCAGCCGTTCGGGTGCCAGATCCACGTAGTCGAGCGCGGCGCGCTGCACCGCGGCGATCTCGGGCACGGCCCCGCTCGGCCCGGGCGGCGTGCCCCCGGTCCGCGCCGGCAGCGCGGCGGGGCCCGGCATGCCCTTCAACACCCGTCCGCGGCTGGCCAGCCAGATCGCCTGTCCATCGCCCACCAGCGCCGAGACCGGCGAGCTGCCGAGGGGCGGCTCGGCCCGGCGCCACGGGCCCTCGGGCCGCTCGGCCGAGAGCAGTCCGGCGTCGGTCGCCAGCCACAGCCTGGCGTGGGCGAATGCGAGGCGTGAGGCCCGGGAGCCCGGTGGCAGCGGCGGCCGCAGCGTGCGCCAGTCCCCCGCACCATCGCGCAGCGCCAGCGAGTCCGGAAACACGAGCAGCACTTCGGCGAAGGGCAGCCCGAAGCGCACGTCGTCCGCCGGGTCCGAGCGGTGCGCCGTCGGCAGGGAGGTCCGCTTCGCGTCGGCTGCGTCCCACTCCTCGCCGGGCCGCCGCCGTGCGATCCACAGCTCGCCTTCGATCACGGCCCACAGCTCGATGCCGTCCGAACGATCGCGCAGCGCCACCAGGCTCGCGGGCCGGCTCGGAAACGAACGCAGCGGGCGCCAGCGGGCGCCGGCGGTACGCAGATACACGCCGCTGGCGGACGCCGCGACCGCAGTGCCGCCCTGCACTGCGAGGCGTGCGACCGGAAGCTCTCCTCCCGGGAGCAGGTGCTCGCGCACCGCGCGGCCGGGAGAGTCGACCCGGTAGAGACCGTCGACTGTGGCGACGAGCAGCGCGCCGCGGTCGAGGAACGCGAGATCGACGACCGGGCCCCTGCGCAGCCAGCTCTCGGGCGCACCGCCGGGCGACAGCACCCGCACACCGCGTGGACCTCCGATCGCAATGCGGCCGTCGCCAGCGACCGCGAGCACCGTGGCCGGATCGCCCGGCGCCGGGTCTGCGACACGTTCGAAGCGCAGCGAGGCCGGCTGCGGATCGGCCAGGCCGGGCTGGGCCCACGGCAGCGCGAGGGCCGCAAGCGCGACCGGAGCCCGCCGCCAGCGCCTGTACCCGTGCCCGCGCGATCGTTCGAACATCGCGCGGTCAGAGAGCAAGCGTCGTGCCGCCGAGCCGCGGAGCCAGCAGGTCTCGCGAAGTCGGGCGCTTGCGTCGCTGGCGCGCTCCGCGGCCACGCTGCGGGCGTGACCCGGAACGTTCTGGCGCGTGCACGTCCGTCCACCAGCGGCACGCCGGCCGGGTCCCGGGTACGCGCCGACCGGCAGCGCGACCGCGCGGCGCTCCTGCGCGCGGACGCATTCGCCGGCTTGCTTGACGCCCCCTCGCGGCTCGCCAAGAATCGTTCCATGGAAGCCCGCGCATCCGTGCTGCTCGCAACGCTGCTCTGGCTGGGCGCATCGCTGGCCTGCGCACCGAAGTCGCCCGGGCGCACTCTCTACCAATGGACGGACGCGGACGGCGATGTCCGCTACACGAGCTACCGCCAGCGCATCCCGATCGACAGGCGGGCGCAGGCCCAGGCCGTGGTGGCGCCGGTCGCAGACACCCATCGCGCCTACTGGGCCACCTCCTCGCCCGAGGCGCCCCGCGAGCCGGGTATCGGGGAGCCTGCGGGGGTCGCCGTCGAGGAGCTGCCCGGCGAGGCCGCGATGCCCGGCGTCGAGAGCGGTCCGCCCGAGCCGCCGACCCGAGGCAGCGCCGCCGCGCCATCGCAACCCGCACCCGAGCCTCCGGCACAGGGTGCGCCCGAGGCCGCCGCGCCGACCCGTCCCCCAGCCGCGGCCGAGCTACCCCTGGACGAGCGCATTCGCCAGCTCGAGGCGGAGGTGGCCGCCGACCAGGAGACGCTCAAGCGCCTGATCGCCGATCCCGAGTCCGCGAGCGGCCTGCGCGGCTCGCCCGCGCTGCGCGAGATCTCCGAGCGCCTGCCGCGCCTGCAGGCGGAGCTGCGTGCGCTGCGGGCCCAGCGCGCGCGCGAACAGACCGAGCCGGCCGAAGACGATGGCGCCTGAACGCGAGCGGATCGTCGCGCTGGCAGGCGGGGTCGGTGCCGCGCGCTTCCTGTCCGGGCTGGTGCGCGCGATCGCCCCCGAACAGGTGACGGCGATCGTGAACACCGGCGACGACCACATGTTCTACGGCGTGCACGTCTCGCCGGACGTGGACATCGTCAGCTACACGCTCGCGGGGCGGGTGGACCGCAGCCGCGGCTACGGCCTGGCCGGCGACACCACCCACGTGATCGAGACGCTGGCGTCCCTCGGGCACGAGACCTGGTTCCGGCTGGGCGATCGCGACTTTGCACGCTGCCACCACCGCACGCTGCGACTGGCCGAGGGCGCGGGACTCGGCGAGATCACCGACGAGCTGCGCCGCGCGCTCGGCATCGCGACGCGCATCCTGGTGATGTCCGAGGATCCCTGCCCCACTTTCGTCGAGCTACACGGCGGCCGGCGGGTCCACTTCGAAGAGTACCTCGCGCGCGACGGCGCACCGGACGAGGTGAAGGCGGTGGACCTCTCGGCGGCGGCGGCCTCGCGGCCCGGACCGGGTGTGCTCGACGCGATCGCCGGAGCCGACGCGATCGTGATCTGCCCGAGCAACCCGGTGGTGTCGATCGGTCCGATCCTGGCGGTGCCGGGTGTGCGCGACGCGCTGCGCGCGTCGCGCGCGCCGGTGGTCGCGGTCTCACCGATCATCGGCGGCGCGCCGGTCAAGGGTCCGGCGGACCGGCTGCTGCGCGGCCTCGGGGTCGAGGTCTCGGCCCGCGGCGTGGCCGGTCTCTACCGGGACGTCGCCCGGGGCTACCTGCTCGACCAGCGCGACGCGGCCCAGACCGCCGACGTGGAGGCGCTCGGCCTCGCGGCCCGCGCCGTCGACTCGCTGATGCGCACGCCGGCGATCGCGACCGCGCTGGCCCGGGCGGCACTCGAGCTCGCCCGGTCGCTGCGATGATCGCCGCCGTCGTACCCGTGAAGGCACTGTCCGGCGCGAAGTCCCGCTTCGTGCCGGGCGAGCGGGCTGCGATCGAGCAGCTCGCGCTCGCGATGATGGCCGACGTGATCGAGGCGCTGAGAGCGGTACCCGCGCTGGCCCGCGTAGCGGTGGTGACTCCGGATGCGAGCGTCGCGCGCGCAGCCGCGGCCGCCGGGGCCGAGGTGCTGCTGCGCGACGATCCCGGTCTCAACCCGGCGATCGAGGCGGCCTCGGCGCTGCTGGCCCCCGGTCCGGACGACGGCGTGCTGGTCGTGCTCGGCGACGTGGCCGCGGCCGACCCGGCCGAGCTGGCGCGCCTGATCGAGGAGGCGCCGGAGCGCGGTGTCGCTCTCGCGCCCTCGCGCGATGGCGGAACCTCGGCGCTGCTGCGCCGACCGCGCGACGTGATCCCCGCCCGCTTCGGTACCGACAGCGCCAAGCGCCACCGGGAGGCAGCCGCGAATGCGGGCGTGCCGCTGTGCGAACTCGCCCTGCCCTCCCTCGCAATCGACGTGGACGTCGTTCCGGACGCGCGTGCGATCCTCGCCGAGAAGAGCCTCGGCCGCCGCACCCGGGCCGCGATCGCCGAGCTCGGCGTACACGACCCGCCGTGAGCCGGATCGAGCTGATCGCCCTCGAGGGCGTGCCGGCGGTGCAGCCGGGAGACGACCTGGCCGAGCTGCTGTGGCAGGCCGCCGGCCGCGCCCACCTCGAGCTCGTCCGGGGTGTGCTGGTGGTCTGCCAGAAGGTGGTTTCGAAGGCGGAAGGCCGGGTCGTCGCGCTGACCGAGGTGACGCCCTCGCCCGAGGCCCAGCGCATCGCCGCCGAGGACGACAAGGATCCGCGCCAGGTGGAGCTGGTGCTGCGCGAGAGCGCACGCATCGTGCGGCGCGGCCACCGGGTGCTGATCTGCGAGACCCGCCACGGCTTCGTATGCGCGAACGCAGGGGTCGACCTCTCGAATGCCACCGGACCCGAGCACGCGGTGCTGCTGCCCGAGGACCCGGATCGCTCGGCGCGCACACTGCGCGAGGCCCTGATCGCGCGCGGCGCCGGTCCGCTGGGCGTGGTGGTGTCGGATACCTTCGGCCGGCCCTGGCGCGAGGGACTGGTGGACGTTGCGCTCGGCTGTGCGGGCTTCGCCCCGATCCACGACCAGCGCGGCGGACCGGACCTGGTCGGCCGGCTGCTCGAGGTGACGGCCGCCGCGACCGCCGATCAGCTGGCAGCGGCCGCGGGCCTGCTGATGCCCAAGCGCTCGGGCGTGCCGGCGGTCTGGGTGCGGGGCCTCGAGCTCGCTGGCGACGGCGCAATCCGCGACACGCTGCGCGAACCGAGCCAGGATCTGTTCCGGTAGACCAGCGCCGGCCGAGCGACGCCTCCCACGGTTCGACTGCGCTCGCCTACGGCTCGCTTCGCGCCGGCTCGACTGCCGCCGGCGCGCTGATCGCGCGCCACAGGTCCGCGATGCCGAGACCGCTGGTGGCCGAGGTCGCGACCACCGCTCCGGCCGGCAGACCGATCGCCTCGCGCAGCTCGCGCACGCGACGCGCGCGGCGCATCGGCTTGAGCTTGTCGGACTTCGTCAGCGCCACCAGCGTGGGTACCCGGCGCTGTGCCAGCCACTCGATCAGCAGGCGCTCATCCTCGCTCCAGTCGCGACGCAGGTCCTGCAGCAGCACGGCCGCCCGCAGCGTGGGTCGGCTCTCGAGGTACGACTCGACCAGCGGCTGCCAGCGCTCGCGCTCGACCCGCGAGACCTTCGCGTAGCCGTAACCCGGCAGGTCGACCAGCCAGGTCTCGCCGGCGCCTCCTTCGACGCGGTACCAATGGACCAGCCGTGTCTTGCCCGGCACGGAGCTGGTGCGCGCCAGCTGCCTGCGCCCGACCAGGCGATTCAGCAGGCTCGACTTGCCGACGTTCGAACGGCCGAGGAAGGCCACCTCCGGCTCGCCCGGCGGCGGGAACTGACCGGCGCCGGCCGCCGCCGCCATCCACTCGGCGCGCACCACCCGCATGGCCTGCGGGTAGCGATGCAGGACCGGCGTGTCAAGCGAACTCTCTGTGCAAGTGCCTGGATTCAGTTGGATTTCAGACTACCCGGCTTTGACCCGGCGGGAGCCATCGGATACTCTCGCGCCATGTCGAAGGGGGTCCAGATCGCCGGCGGCGCGACCGCGATCGCCCTCCTGTTGGGTTGGTATGCGCTCGGCCAGCTCGAGCACGACGCAGCGTTCACCTACTACCAGACGCTCGCGGAGTTCCAACAGGCAGCGGCGAGCCAGCCCACCGGGCAAGCGCGCGTGCACGGCTACGTGGCCGCGGGCTCGATCGAGCGCGACGTCGAGAAGCAACTGGTGCACTTCGCCGTGCAGAACGACCCGCCCCACGCCGGCGGCCCTCCCGGCGCGCTCTTGCGCGTGACCTTCGCGAGCCTCGAAACGCCGGACCTCTTCAAGGACGGGGCGGAGGTGGTCGTGGAGGGCCGCCTGGAGACCGCCGCTTCCGAGGTCCGCTTCCACGCCGACAAGGTCCTTGCCAAGTGCCCCTCGAAGTTCGAGGGCGCCGAGCCCTCGCGCGCGGCGCTCAACTGATCCCGCGGCGCAATTGCGCGCCGCGGCCGCTTCGAGGTCCCCCATGTCCGATATCGGTGCCGCCTCCCTCCGCTTCGCCCTGCTGATCGCGCTCGGCGGACTGGCCGCAGGCATCTATGCGGGACGCACGCGACGCGGCGATTGGACGCGCGTCGCCGAGCGCAGCCTGTTGGTGGTCTCGGCCTTCGCGACGATCGCGATCGTCGCGCTCCTCCATGCCTTCGCCACCTACGACTACCAGCTCGCCTACGTGGCATCCCACTCGGCGCGCAGCATGGCACTGCCCTACCGCCTGGCCGCGCTGTGGGGAGGCCAGGCGGGCTCGCTGTTGCTGTGGCTGTTCATGCTGTGCCTCTACGGAAGTGCGTCGGTACTGGCGAACCGCCACCAGAACCGTGCGCTGATGGGCTGGGTGAGCGCAGTGCTGCTGGCGAACACCGCCTTCTTCCTGGTGCTGCTCGTGTTCGTGACGGACCCGTTCGAGAAGCTCCCGCCCGACCACGTGCTCTCCGATGGCGCCGGGCTCAACCCCCTGCTCCAGCACCCGGTGATGATGATCCACCCGATCATGCTCTACACGGGGCTGGTCGGCTTCGCGATTCCCTACGCCTTCGCGTTCTCGGCGCTGATGACGGGCGAGCTCGGCACGGCCTGGTTCCGCACCACCCGACGCTGGACGCTCTTCCCCTGGTTGTTCCTGTCGATCGGCATCATCCTGGGCGGTCGCTGGGCCTACGAGGTGCTCGG
>Ga0209536_100009775_pt1 | contig 14227 bp, 12 predicted proteins | sample DeeMarSeWOR28_12_FD_187461 | JGI IMG/M metagenome (GOLD analysis project Ga0209536, IMG submission 187461) | Marine sediment microbial communities from White Oak River estuary, North Carolina - WOR-2-8_12 (SPAdes) (version 2) | ecosystem: Environmental > Aquatic > Marine > Intertidal zone >...
TGAATGAATTTTTTAATTTTATTGCTAGAACTGGAACTGTACTTCCTACACCGACAGTTCTTAACGGAGTTGTATGCGAAAATTCTCTACCAGACTCCGAATAACCACCCTCACTCATTACGCTAGAACATATTTGAATAAAAGATCCGCCAGCGCCTACTTGAGTTCCGCTATTTCTAATCTCACACCTAACTGGAAGGTTTGGATTAGACATATAAACAGTGTCTAGATTGTTTGAATTATATAATTCAAGCGGAGAAAAGGTAAAAAGCTCTTATTTTCATCTCATCGGAGATTTTGGGTTTTGAATCAACCATTAATTTGGATAGATGGTATAATTGGAGTAGGAAAAAGCACAGCTGTCACCAAACTAGGACAAAGTCTTAATTTTCAAGTTTTTCCAGAGCCAGTCAATGAGGATCTTCTCAAAATCTATTATGAAGATCAATCTCGTTGGGGTTTTGCGTTTCAGGTGGATATGTTAAATCAGCGCTTTTCACTATATTTAGAAGCCATTAGACAAATATCTAATGGATACGGTGTGATAATGGACAGATGTTTGCCAGGTGATCGAGTCTTTGCAAAAATGCTTCATAATACTGGAAAGATCCATGATATTGAGTGGATGATTTATGAAAATTCCTATAATTCTTTCATCAAAACCTTACCTCCTCCTAATCTATTAATTTTTCTTGAAACTTCCCCTATCAATGCTTTCCGAAGAATAGAAAAGAGAGCACGAGAAGCAGAAGACCCAAATTTATTACCTCTTGAATATCTTAAGAAATTATATCAAGAATATCATAAATTCCTTGATCAAATCCTTTCAGGGGATCATCCTTGGAGTTTGAAAATGGAAGTATGGATATTGGATTGGAATAAAGATTGGATTCCTCTTGATTCTATTGTCAATGATATACAAGAACTATTTCCTCATAGTAAAAAACTTAAACAACCTTTTGCTCCTCATAGCAAACAATCTATAGTCTCACATCTTTCAAGCTGAACATAAATTATTTTTGTTATTTGTAGAGTGTGATCCATTACATTAAATTTAGTAGTTTACCATTTATGATAATCGCAGATATCTATTTTTATAATCACATTTTTTTAATATTCATATCTAAGTTCTATTCAGTTAATATGAGGTTGAAGTTTGCGAGTGTTGCATATTGGTAGTTGTATTAATTATTTGATATTTCTTCTTGAATAGCATTCAAGACATTATTTAAAAGTTTAATGTAGCTAGGGTGAATAGAATAGATTAACTTCAGAAAATCAAACAATAAATTCATTTCTAGATTATTTTTAATTATAAAATCCTCATTATCGGTTAACCATTTTCCTAATACTTTATAATATTCTTCTTGCGTCTCAATTAATTGTTTGGGAATTTCTTGAAAATTCTTTGGTAGCTCTAGTCCCTTTAGATTTGCAAGTATTTGAAATTCAGTAAATTGCAATTGATACTTTTCACAGGTATCATGAGTGCTGGATAAAAATAGGTTTCTTGCTACTCTTCCAAAGTATTTAGTTTTGTTTCTACGATGAGGGCCTTCTTGTAAAATTGCTACTGTCTCAATCAAACCTAATTCTAATAGTACATCTAAGTGAAAATATAGAGTTGTTTTTTTTAATTTACCTTTAGTTAATCTTTTATCTAATTCTTCACTTATTTCTGTCACATTCAAAGCATGTCTTTTGGTAGAGCTGCCATCAGGGGAGAGTTCTTGCTTTCCATTTCTTAATATTTTTATTATCTCCCTTCTAGCTGGATGTGAAAAATAATTTTCTTCTGGTACTGTTATATATGTAAAAGATGGAATGTTTTTCCAATGGTCAAACAATTTTTGTCTTTCAACAGTCATTCGACATCATCTGTGATTGTTTATATCCGATTATCTGTGAATTGAATAAACAATTATCATATATTACATTACTTTTGGCCGAAACATAAAATATTTATAGATTTTTACGCTTTGAATTGTTCTCGAAATTTAATGAAAATACGATTTGGGAAATAATCGAAACGTAATTAAATTTAGTATTTATATCAGAAAAAATATTGAAGTGATTGAATTGAAATTTAAATTACTAGGAAGTAGTGGTTTAAGAGTATCTGAACTATCTTTGGGTACAATGACTTTTGGAGAAGATTGGGGCTGGGGAAGCTCAAAAGAAGTAGCTAAACAAGTGTTTGAAAAGTATGCTGAGAACGGAGGTAATTTCATTGATACTGCTTGTAATTACACTAATGGAACCAGTGAAAAGTTTCTTGGAGAATTTACAGAAGGAGATCGAGATCGATTTGTTATTGCAACCAAATTTACTTTACATGATCATCGGTGGAAAAAAGATCCAAATGCGGGAGGGAATCATCGTAAAAATTTAATTAGAACAGTTCAACAAAGTTTGAAAAGGCTCCGTACAGATTATCTTGATTTATTATATTTACATATGTGGGATTATACTACTTCAGTCCATGAAGTAATGAAGACATTAGATGAATTAATTGCTGACACCAAAATTAATTATATAGGCATTTCTGATACTCCTGCTTGGATAGTAGCAAGAGCAAATACCATGGCTGAAATTCGCGGTTGGAATACCTTTAATGCATTCCAGTTTCCCTATAATCTGTCATTTAGGGATCCTGAGAGAGAAATAATTCCAATGTGTAAGAAATTGGATTTAGCTATGATGGTTTGGGCTCCATTAGGAGCGGGTCTATATACTGGAAAATATACACGAGGTAATCAACCACCAGGCCGGTTAACTGAAGATAAATGGGGTGTACCATCCGATGATAGATTAGTGATCGCTCGAGAAGTGGATGCTATCGCAGATGAGATTGGATGTTCTTCAGCGAATGTTGCAATAAATTGGATTAGGAAACAAAAAGGTTTATTCATACCAATTTTTGGTGTTACTTCAGTAGAACAGTTGGAAGATAACTTGAAGTCACTAGAATTTGAAATAACTGATGAGCATTGTAAACGAATCGCTGAGAAAGTTGATTTCAAATTTGGATTTCCAAAAGGTTTTCTTATGGGAAATAAAGACCTATATCACGGAGAAACATTTAATCTTCTTGAAAATCACCGTAATTATGAATAAGAGGAAATAATTCAAATGTATCCGACTGTCACTCTAGTGAATAAAAGTTCTTATTCAGAGGCTATCAAGCAGATTGGAGGTATTGAAAACCTCAATGAGTCAAATAGAGAAGTAGTAATAAAAGTTGGAATATATAACCCTGAAACCAAAATTTGTACAACAGTAGAAACACTTAATTCTATTATTTCTGAATTCAATAAATCTCAAAAAATTAGAATTGTTGAATCCGATAGTGGGGCAGGACCTGGATTAGAGAGATTAGAAATCTGGAGAAATTGCTTTAATGAAAACATTAAACCTTTTAATCTGTCTAATGATACCCAAACTAAAGATGTTACAGTTGCTGGGGAGAATGTACCTCTCTCCAATATCCTCTTTGGTAATCGAACATTTGTTAGCACTCATGTCCCGCGACGATATGAAGGAACTGGAGACGAGGATTTAATGAATTTGGGATCTATAATAAAGAACTTATTAGGATTAATTCCAGATAAAAAAAAATTCCGATTCCATAATCGATTACCAAAAACATTACTAGATCTCTATGAAGCAATTGGAGGTATTGATTTAGCTATTCTAGATTGTTCTAATGTATTTTTGGGAAGGAAAAGCGAACGATTAATGGTCCCATTAGATTTACTTGTAGTTGGAAAAGATGCATTTGCAGTTGAAGCTGTAGGAGCTTCCCTAGTAGGATTTAACCCTCTAGAAATGACTGTACTACAAGAGGCTTACAGTCGTGAATTAGGAGAGATCAATCTAAAAAAAATTAATGTAATTGGAGATCTAAAGACTCCTAAATCTTTAATTGCCAAATCCTTTAACGATTTAGCCAATTAATTTAGGATTTAGTAGATCTAGATGAGAGATTATGGAATATCTGAGTACCTAGTAACGAAGAAACCACAACATCTGATAAATAATGTGCTCCTATGATAATTCTGCTTAAACTCACTAGAAAAATCCATATTAGAACCAAAATTAACACCAGAAATCGGATTTGTTTATTAGTAGGAGGAATCAGGAAAATTATTGGGAATGTCATCCAAGCCATTGCCACATGTCCAGAAGGAAATGACTTATTTCCATTTAATCCCTGTGGGTGGAACCAATATGTAAAATTAGAATGATCAGATGTTAAATTACGGAATCTAACTCTTCCCCATACCAGTTTTAATATTTGAACAAAGAATAATGGAAAAATTATTGCCATCTTTAGGGTAATACGAGAAAATTCTGGAGAAATGGGCAGAGTAGATAGGAATAGAGTTAAAATTATTGAAATTGATAAACATACTGAATAAAGTAAAACATCTAAGAGCAATGTTTGATCTAATATATGTAGAGAAATTATTATCTTTTTAATCATAAAAAAAAGAACAATTGAACCTATTACTGGTCTTAAGTATTGCCAGAATCTTCTATACTGATTTTTAAGTGAAAATGATAAAGCAGCTAAATAAACGCAGATATATCCTGGGAATTCTCCATAATCAGCTAAAAATTGAGCCCACCAAGAATTTGGGTCAAATAAAGTTTGGGATAGCTGAAGATCATATACTGTTCCCATAAATAAAAGGAAGAACAATATTATTAAAAGTTGAAAGTTTATATTATAAGAAAATAAATCTTTGATATTCTCCCATATTTGAGTTCGGTTCACAACTCAATATCTTCAATTATTCTTAATAAGGACTTCTAAAAATGTTAATCAGAGTTGATTTTTATGCGATGTCAATTAGTTTTTACTCCTTGGGAGAGCAAAGCTTTTATTGCAAAAGTTATTCTTCAACATCCCTTGATAGAGGCAACTCTTGAAGAAGGAGTCATTGGAATTGGAAGAGGAACTACTAATGCCTATATAATAAAGGAAATCTTAGATCATACTGACAATAAAGACTTTTCTTTTGATATTGCCAATTATGTAGCAGGTTGTATTGATGGAAGTCTTTGGGTAAGTCATCCAGATACTCGTGCCCCAGAAATTGCTTTCATTAATGGGAAACCAAACATCCAACCAATAAGCCAAACTGTCGAAGATGCTGATGTTCTTTTGAAGGGAGCGAATGCAATTGACTCTGAAGGAATAGCAGGTGTATTATGTGCACACCCTCAAATGGGAACAATTGGTACAATTTATGCAAGATCCTTAGCACGAGGGGTTCCCATTATTGTCCCAATTTCCTTAGAAAAACAGATAAATCATGATATTACAGAAATCCTGCCTTTTTTAGGTGGCCAAGTGAATATTGATTATGTTCATGGATTGCCTGTAAGTTTATTCCCTATAGTTGGTGGTGAATTATTTACTGAAATTGAGGCAATTGAATTCATTGCTCCCAGTTCAGATGTATACCATATTGGTTCAGGTGGTATTTATAATGGTGCAGGTGCAGTAATTTTAGAAGTTAATGGAGTTGAAGATGAATTAAAAGATTTGATTTCTATTTATGAAGAAATTAAAAAGGTTAAGCCTTTAAATGTGAATTTAAAACCACACACGTAATTTTAACTTAAATTGCTCAATACTTCTTCAATTTTACTAAGAATAATCTGTATTTCGTCAGGTTGAATAATAAGGGGTGGAAGGAATTTATTTACTTGCTTGAAATTTCCACAGTAATCACAAAAGACCCCATTCTTGATCATACGTAAAGTAAAAAATAACGAGGTTAATTCATTTTCAAATTCAATTCCCCACATCAGTCCACGACCTCGGATATCAGTAATTTTTTCTGATTTTTCCTTTAAGTCCAATAAACCAGTTTGGAATAGATCTCCCATTTCTCGTATACGTTTCAAGAAACTCTCTTTAGAAACAATCTCCAACATCTTTCTTGTTACAAAGCATCCGAGTTCAGAACCCCCAGTTGTTGAAATATGAAGAAAAGGGTCTTCCTCAAATACTTCCTCTAGAAATGGCCTATAAGAAGTCGTACTTAACGGATATACTCCAGCAGACATCCCTTTAGCAAGAACTATAATATCAGGAACAACTTTTTCATCTAGATATAATCCTCCATGAATCCCCCACAATTGTCCTGTTCTTCCTAAACCTGTTTGAACTTCATCAATAATCATTATTGTTCCAGTTTCATCGCAAATCTCTCGTATTTCATGAAAATATCCTTGTTTGGGAATTAATATACCACCTGTGGCCGGAATTGTCTCAAATATTACTGCAGCAGTTTCTTCTGTAATTGATTTACGAAGAATGTCTATATCTCCAAAAGGTACATGTTTAAAATCCTTCAAATTCCATTGAAAAGGTTCTCTAAAACTTTTTGAACATGTTCCTAATGCAAATCCAGTTACTCCATGATAAGCTTTATCTGCCGAAATTATTTGAGAACGTTTAGTATACCCTCGTGCAAGCTTAAGACTCAAATCTATAGCTTCTCCCCCTCCTACTGAAAACATTGTTTTTGATATATCTCCAGGTAGAAGTGCAGCTAATTCTTTTCCGAGTAAAGCACGTTGTTCACTGATTAAATGATGATCCCCTATATCTAGACCAGCCTGTAATCCTTCTATTAATGCGTTATCTATTTCAGGATAATGACTACCTAAATTTTTTACTCCGCCTGAAGTGTGACAATCAATGATTTTCAGAGGTGGATCTCCTTCTTCTAATCCTTCAAACATTTCAATATAGATCCCATATCGCTTTCCCTGCACCATTTTGAGATTTAATTGTTCAAAAAAACTCGCCTTGGGTTTGCATACATGTTTAGAATATAATTCAAAAATTTCAGATGATTTCATAAAAAATCACTTACTTTCTATTAATTTTCTTTCTTATCTGTTAATCAATAATTGATAAAGTTTCCCTCCTAGAAAATGTTAAGTATTCTTATGATTTACGGATTTAATTATGCCAATATATATTCTTGTAACTAAATTCAAACAATTTGATTTCGCAGCGCGTAAACAACAAGGTCAAGAATTCCTTAAATTGGTAAAAGAAAAGGTTCCAACTATCAAGTGGATAGCTCATTATGCTATTTTAGGTCCATATGACTTTTTAGATATTTTTGAAGCAAAAAATGAGATTGAAGCAGCTAAAGTATCGTTATTATCACGATCTACTGGAGCTAGTTTTGCTGAAAGCTGGACTGCAATTTCTTACCCAGAATTCTTAACTTTAGTAGAGGAAATCAAATAGAACAGTGGAGAAACTGTTCTTAGGGATTGATTGTTTGGAGTACTGGGACATAAAGATATGCAAAGAAAATACTCCCAGCACTACTTGTAATTATCACAGTCTTAAGTAATTGTACAGCTGCTTCACGGTTTTGTTTTATTAATAGCTGCAGACTGACAATAATTTCAAGAATTCCTAAAATAAATGGACTAACACTGACAACTAATATTCCTTGGCTCATCAATATTATATTAATTACTGTTAGTCCTATAACTCGCAGAATTATTATTGCAGATGTTAAGATTGAGGTTCTTTTCCATCCTAAATATACTGCAGTTGTGATATCTCCTATCTGCTTATCTGTTTCTAAATCAATTAATATCGTTGGTAGATGAATCCCCGAAATAAGTAATAAACCAAAACCTATCGCAAGAATTAACTTTTCGGTAGGAATATAGGTTTCTGGGCCCAAAATGGAGATGTAAAAGGGTACAAAAATCCCAATTATGAGCATCGTGATTAAAAGATCAAGAAAAGGTCGTGCTTTCATACGGATAGGTGGAACTGAATAGCATATCGATCCAAAAATAGCTATCAAATATGCTAGTAATGCTAATAGTATTTTTTCAAAAACAAATGAGTTAGGTATAAAAATCAGATTTAAAGGTATCACGCTTAACCATATGATTAATATCCAGAAATAAATTATTTTTTTTTCTATTTGCAATGAATAAGACAATGGATTTCTTAAAGAAAACGATCTTGGATTTAATTTATCTGAATATCTATCAAAATAACCATTAAGAGCGAAATGACCTGCAGTAAACAGAGATACACTTAATCCTCCAATGAGGATTGATGAAACTGGAAAGCTATAGAACAATCCAAACATTATCGCTACAATACCAAAAAGGAAACACCATTCTGGTCTTGAAAGGCTGATTAACTGTTTAATCTTACTAAAAATGGAACTCATCAATTATCCTTACCGATAATCATGCAATTTGGGCATTACACCTAAAATTAACCAAGTATTTTTAAAATTCAGCTAGGTATTTCTAAATTATTTTAGAAATTTAAATAAATCATCCCAAACATCGATTACACCCTTCTTTACTTCCTACCAATCCAACTCGCTTTGTTGTTAGGCAATTGGGACATACGATTTCTCCACAGTTAGAACAAGTTGTTAAATGCTTAGTACACACTTCTTTTAGGCAGGAAGTGCATTTTCCTATATGTTCTAAACACTGAAAAGTCTCGCAAATGGGACAAAGTAATATTAATCCCTTTTCCTGACATTTTTCACAAAAAGCTTTTCCACATGTTTCACATTTTACAAGATGGCTTGTTCTTTGACAAAAATGGGTTTGACAACCGTTACATTGAGACCGGTGTCGTGGACAGATAATTTTTCCACAAAGGGGATCTCCACATTTGGTTGCATGAGAAAAACAGATATTTCGTGAACAATTTTCGTGTTCACATACACGGTGATGCTTATCACAACTCCCACTAGTGCAGATATCACAGCGAAGAGCATGTTCTTCACATAAAAGCATATCACAATCTGGATTAGAGCATAAATATCCAGTAGACAATTCCAAATCACAAATAGAGCAATAACCATATATACCAAGTGTATTAAATAAATTAAAATTAAAACTAAAGATCAATTCAACCTCGGGATTTACTAGATCTTGAAGCTTTACCTGACCAATGGAACGGGGGATCCAACAAACGTATTTATCTTTAATTTCTATTTCTGATTCACTAGGTCGATAATATTCTTTAGGCCGATGTCGATTACGTATTTCATCGATTTCATCTTTTACGACAGCTATTGACTTCATTTCTTCCTCGTTGAGTTTTTCTAATTCTTTGTCTAGGCCCTCTTCCGATAGCATATGTTCTGCGATTTGAAAGTTTAATTTTTCAATTGATTTATTTTTTGATGTCATAGATTTTCGAATTGCTATAACAGGTTTATTCTCTGCCTCTCTTTCCCGAATTGATACTTCTAAGTCATTTAATTCTTGAAGAAATATTTCTATTTGGGACTTCTTTTCACGTGATTTCGTGCGAGCTTTCATTAAATTTTTTTGAATCTTATCTTTTTTTACAGAAAATTGCTTTTTAATGGCTTCAATCTGCTGATCTAGATATTGAAGTAATATCTCTTGTTCTTGACTTTCTATTTGAGTTCTTGCCTCTGGAAACGTTTTAATCAAAAACCAGATAATGTTCCTATCGGTTTTTTCAACTCTCTCTTTTGAAACATAAGCATATTTATTGAATTCTGGAGTCAAAACCAACTTACTTGCTACTTCAGTATCTTGTAGATAGATAGAATCAATGGCTGATTGTTCCCAATTCAAATCTTGAGTTAAATCTAATGACCGTTGAAATTCTTGGTATAATCGAAGGTCCTTCTTCGCACTTTTAGGCAAGGGGAGTTTTCTTTCCATCTGGACTGCACAACTAAAAGTTAAGATAGGAGCATAGAAGAAATCTAATTCATTAAATGTAAGAGCTATATAAGATATGCGTGCTCCAATATGTAATTTTTTTTCTAATAAATTCTTAAAGCGTTCTTCATTAAAGTGAAATTTAGCCTGTAAGAACCTATCTTCCAATTTGGGAGTTGATGGACGGTTCAAGACCAGTGTTATTCCAAACTCATTCTCAGCAAATTCTATTGCATCAGAAAGTTCTACTACTGATTGTTCTTGTTGGGCTTTTTCTTCCTCTGCATCTGGGATTTTGGGCCTTATAGTAACTTTTTCAATTAAATCTGCTGTTAAAGGACCTCCATGATAAGAAAGTAACCATCTTGTTTGTACTTTTTTAACTCCAACTTTAGGATAATAATAGAAGAACTGACTAGTCTGTAATCCTCTTACTGCACTTATCACTTTTTCATATTCTTCCCCATCTTGGATAACTGCCTTTAGTGCGTTTGCTACTTTTTCAACATCTCGATCAGACGTAAGTTTACCTAATATCCAAGTAGAAATATTTCCTAACGCACGGTAATCAATATCGCCTGGATTTTGTGTAGCAAGAACACATCCAAGTCCGAACGCCCGAGCTTGTTTTAAGAGTAACATTATGGAACTTTTTGATATTGGAGTCCTTACTGGGGGGATAAATCCATATAGCTCATCAAAATATAAGGCTAATCGTAATCTATTTGTTCCTCCACGTCCTAAAATATACGACCAAACAGCACCCACCACTTCAGCAACAAATGCTTGTTTTTCAATATCATCTCGGATCTCTCGTAAATCAAAAACAACAAATGGGGTTCGAGTTTTATTATCTGAAGCGAGATCTAATAACAATTGAATGTCAAGTTTTAATCCCTTGCCAATACTTCGAACCATTACGGCATTGATTCGTCTTGCTAATTCTTCGCGAATTTTAGAACCTATAAATTGTTCAACTTCAATAACACCAACTTTAGCAAAAGGAGGATCCAATACCATTTTTACAATGGTTCCAAGATCTAAAGCTTTTCCCGATTTCCCTAGCATATCCCATCCTGTTCGAATAATTTCCGTTAAAAAAATTATACGATTATCAGCAGGTTTTAAATCAGTAAATCCACATCTTTGGAGAAGAATTTGGGCTTTAAGTTCCAAAATATTCAATAAAACTTCTGGTGCTTCTTCATGAAGTTTCAAAAACTTTTTGGGTCTAGTAAGATCGGGAGTTAGATCTAATGCTACTCCTGCAGGGTTTTTTGGAGTAATTAAAAGTGGACCTACTTGATTTCGATATTGACTCATAATATCAGTAAAATCCTCAAAATATTTTCCAAGTTGGATAGTATATAAATCACGGATTTCTAGGGCGAGATCCTCTACTTTTACACCCCTCTCATTTGCATCTTCTCGAATCCAAGGAATAATATCTGGTACTTTTAGCTCTTCTTTAAAGACGATTCCCAATCCTCCTAAATCTCCCTTTGGGTCAACAGCAACCACTGGTATTCCTTGTAAAATTAATTCTTCTACAATCGCTTTGCACATTACGGTTTTCCCTGATCCAGATGCTCCTAATACGAGTGCATGCGTACGCAATGAATTAATTGGGATTGAAAATTTATTTAAAAATGGCTGAGGCTCTTCACTTTGATCTGGTGAAAGTTCCGAACCAATCCGTAATGCTTTCATTATTTTTTTCCTTTATCTAATGTTTCAAGAAGTCTCAAAATTATGATTAATAATTCTTTTTTTAATCCTTTTTATTTCGATCTCATCTATTGATAACACGCCAAGTATGAATTAATAGAATTCAGCAGAAATCTTCCTGATATTTAATAAAACACAATTTATGTCTTACTTTAAAATATTTAACACTAGAAAAACTAGTTACGTTTTTATAGACAAGTGAATAAGGTATAGCTCCCTCATATAGTTGGATTATTGATTAATATTATTCTTTATTCATAAGTGGTTGGGTTTATGTTACAATTTCAAGTGGTAAATGTTTCTGTTGAGCCAAAAGATACTATTCTAATATCACGTTCAGCGAACAAAGGTTTATTTACAGATACAAGATTTAACCTCGTTTTTAAACAGAAAGAAGAAAAAATAAGCCAAATAATTAAGGTTGACGGTTTATTGGAAGAAAATCAAATAGGAATTTCTTCCTGGATGATGAAGAAATTAGGAGTACGAAAGGGATCTGAGGTTATATTAGTAACACAGAGTAAATCTGCAACTAACAGTTATTCCTTAATTAAACAAAAGATGATACAACCAGGTTATGCTTATGGAAAAGCTGAAATTGATGAAATAATAAGTGATATTACCAAAGAAAACCTAACTCCTATGGAATCATCGGTTTTTGTCACATCAATGCACTATCAAAATTGGTCCGTGAATGAGGTCGAATATCTAACTAGGGCAATGGCTAATTCAGGTCAGAAGATTAATTGGGATAATGGGATTATTTTTGATAAACATAGTTTGGGAGGAGTTCCTGGTAACAAAGTTTCACTTTTAATTGTTCCTATTATAGCTGCTGCTGGTCTTATGATTCCTAAGACAAGTAGTCGTGCTATTACTAGTCCAAGTGGGACAGCTGATACTATGGAGGCTTTAGGTGCCGATATAGAATTTACAATCGATGAAATAGTTGAAATTACTAATAAGACTAAAGGCTTAATTGCATGGACTGGAGGATTGAATATTGTTCCAGCAGATGAACGAATTATTCGAGATGTTCAATTTCCCCTTGGTTTAGACCCAGAACCATTGATGATCGCTTCAGTCTTATCTAAAAAAGTCGCTATGGGAGTTAAATTTCTTGTACTTGACATTCCTACAGGTATTGGTACAAAAGTATCCAATATGGAAACAGGGAGAAGATTGGCCCATAAATTTGCAGAACTTGGACAATCCCTCGGAATAATAATTGAAAGCGGATTGACTTATGGATCTAGTCCGGTTGGCCATGCTATTGGCCCTGCGTTAGAAGCAAAAGAAGCTCTTAGTGCATTAATAGACCCTTTAAACGCTTCTGATTCATTAATTGGCAAAACAACGTCTTTAGCTGGGATTCTTCTAGAAATGTCAGGAAAAGCTCTCCGAGGAACTGGACAAGATTTCGCGTATGATATCCTTACTTCAGGAAAAGCATATACAAAATTCCAAGAAATTCTACAAGCTCAGAATGGAGATCCCAATATTAAACCTGAAGATATTGAAGTCGGTACAGAAGTTTATGATTATCTTGCACCTCAAAATGGATATATTGTTGAGTTGAATAATAAGGTACTAGCTAGTGCTGCACGAGCTGCAGGTGCTCCGATAGATAAAAGAGCGGGTATTCATTTTTTAAGAAAAAAAGACTCAATAAAAAGAGGTGAGGTTATTTTTCGAGTTTATGCTTCTACTGAAAAGAGATTAGATGTAGCTGTTGCAGAATTGGTGAAAGGACATCCAGTAACAATTGAAGGAATGTTACTAGCGCGTGAATAAAATATGGAGTTTCCAAAAGTTAATTGTCGTAGAGAAGAATTACTTACGCAGTTCTTGGAGTATACAAGTAGAATATCACATGAAGCAATTACAATTGTGGAAGGTAGGAGGGATCTTTTTGCTCTCAAGAAAATTGGATTTCTCCCCTCAATCATTGTTAAAGGGGGTTTAAGCAATATAGAATTGGTTGAATCCCTTTCAGATTATTCATTAATTATATTATTAACAGATTTTGATCAGGAAGGGAGAGAACTATATAAAACTCTTAAACAAGAAATTCAACTACGTAAGGGGGAAGTCGACAATCGAGCTAGACATCTCTTATACCAGTTTTGCCGAGCTAATGGGATTTCAGCTATTGAAGATTTATCTAAATTTTCTATATGAACACTATCTGTTTTTTACGCAAAAGTAAAAAGGACTCTCCTATATTTTAGAATAGTATACTTGGTGACTTTAATGCAGGCAATAATGAAAACTAAAGCAGAAAAAGGATTTGAAATCAAAGAGATTGATGAGCCTCAGATTATAAATCCAACTGATGTTAAATTTAAGATTGATGCAGCTTCTATTTGTGGGACAGATCACCATATGTGGGTTTTCGACGCATGGGCTCAAAAACGTCTTCCTCCAGCTATTCCATTTGTTGCAGGTCATGAAGTAACTGGAACTATTGTAGAAATAGGACCAGGTGTTAAAAATTTAGAAATTGGTGATAAAATTTCTATGGAGTGTCACGAAGCATGCGGAACTTGCTATCAATGTCGATCTGATCGAATGCATATCTGCCGTAACACTAAGATCTTTGGTGTAGACAAGGATGGGATCTTTACTGAATATGCTGTCATTCCTGAACTAAATGCTTGGAAAAATGACTCTGATCTTGATCCTGCTATAGGGTCAATACAAGATCCTTTGGGTAATGCTATCCATACAATTCTCCCAAAAGATAATATTGAAGACATCGCAGGGAAGA
>Ga0209536_100009776_pt1 | contig 14227 bp, 38 predicted proteins | sample DeeMarSeWOR28_12_FD_187461 | JGI IMG/M metagenome (GOLD analysis project Ga0209536, IMG submission 187461) | Marine sediment microbial communities from White Oak River estuary, North Carolina - WOR-2-8_12 (SPAdes) (version 2) | ecosystem: Environmental > Aquatic > Marine > Intertidal zone >...
ACAAAAGATTCTATCTTGATTGGAATAGATAATAACACTTTCGGTTTTTCTATGAGGGCCATGGAATATTGGAAGAATGAGGAAGATTACAAAGATAAAAGATTAGATTTCTTTTTTGTTGGTTGGATACCCACATTACCAGGTGAGGTTATTTTTGTCGATTCTGTTGAAGAAGTCATAAATTACAATTTTGAAGAAAAATATACCCATACTTCCACTAATCCGACAACCCATATATGGGAATCTTTTTCAATAGTAAGGACGATAAAAAGAATATTCAAGAAAGGAGATTGAAAATGAAAGTGATCGCTCTTTTATGTGTCGTTCTTTTAGTATCAAGTTGTGCGTACATGCCAAAGGCCGAACCGTGGACTAATGGTGATAAGGCGTTACTGGCTGCCTCAGTCCTCGCTGTTGCCGCAGACGCCTATACTACAAAACGGATGCTAAATAATCCGGATAATTATGAAGTAAATCCGATTATGGGTAAACATCCTTCAGACACAAAAATTTACATAACATTAGGGGCATTCCATGCTCTTGTTGTCGCTGTTGCTCATTACTGGAAACCTGTCAGAAAGCCGATTCTGGCCGTGAAAACAGGAATAAATACAGGGTGTGCCATACATAATAAAAAGAATCTTGATTGGAGTGATTAGGTGAATGAAAAAATTAGAAAAAATTAGAAAAATTGTACTTGAAGAAATCCCTAGATATACTTATTTGAATAAGAAAGGTAAACGCTCAAAGTATAGAATGTATAAATTTAGACTAGCCAATTATCTAATGGAAAATAAGTTAGAAGAAACAGTAAAGTGGTTTAGACTTTTAGTTGAAACATTAGAGGAAGAAAATGAAAATAACATACGAAAGACTTCAAATTGACCATTGTGAATCATCTCCATATGTAAAAGATGTCACAATAAAAAATATCAAGCCTGCAGAGAATTCAGATTTCTTAGAACTGATTTCATTTGAAGAAATGGGCTGGCAAACTGTTGGTAAAAAGAATATCTATAAAGTAGGTCAGAAAGTTACATTTCTTCCACCTGATTCAGTATTACCTTTTGAACTATCAGAAGAGCTTGAAGTTACAAAATATCTTTCAAAAGGACGAATCCGAGTAACCAGACTTAGAGGTAACCGTTCAGAAGGTCTTATTGTAGAAAAAGAGAAAATCGAACCATATCTTCCATATATTCTAAAATGGGAAGATTTACCTACAATACAGATGGGCGGCGAAACTGAAAGAATGTCAAATATTCCATGGGAATTCGAGAAATTCTATAAGATGCCGAACATTCTCAATGAACCAAAAACATTTGATGATGGTGAAATGATTTCTTATTCAGAGAAAATTCATGGAACTAATGTAAGATGTGCTATTCTTCCTCACCCAGAAACAGGAGAAGATACACTATATGTTGGTTCTCATAATATAGTTTTGCGAGAATCAGAAAATATTTACTGGAGAATGATCAAACCACTAGCAGATAAGTTACCAAGAAATGTTGTTTTCTTTGGTGAAATATATGGTCGTGGTATTCAGCATCTTCATTATGATACTGAACCAAAAGTCATATTTTTTTCTGCAATGGTCAAAGGCGAATATCTTTTTCCATTGAATTTCAGTGATCTTTGTATAGAAAGAGGTTTACCTTTTATTGATCAACACCACATGGTATTTGATGATATTGAAGAAATAAGAAGACTTGCTGATTTTCCTTCAGAATACACAAATAAACATGAACGAGAAGGTATTGTCATGGTTTCATGTCAGAATAAAGGCCGTATGGCTAAGTGTATTGGTTTCAAATATCTTGAAAAGAAAAACCGTACGGAGAGACACTAATGGATAAAAAGAAAGAATTACTGAAAAAAGATAAGAAATATGTATCACCATCTTATACAAGACCATATCCTTTAGTTGTAAATTCAGGTAATAATATGTATGTCTATGATGTCAATGGTAAAGAATATCTTGACTTTACAGCTGGGATAGCTACATGCTCAACAGGTCATTGTCATAAATCTGTTGTTCAGGCTATAAAAGATCAATCTGAGAAATTGATCCATATGTCTGGTACAGATTTCTATTATGAGAGCCAAATATTATTGGCTGAAAAACTGAATGAGATATTGTCTAAAAGATGGCCAGTGTATAAGTGGCCAGGTAAATTGAAACACTCTCGACTTGGCTCTAAGACTGTATGGAAGTCCTATTTCTGTAATTCAGGTGCAGAAGCTATAGAGGCAGCCATAAAACTTGCTAGATACCATACTGAAAGACCTTTGATGATTGCGTTTCAAGGTGCGTTTCATGGTAGAACTATGGGAGCTCTATCATTGACGGCAAGTAAAACAGTACAAAAAAGTAAGTTTTCTCCACTATTACCACAAGTTTTCCATTTTCCATATAAATTAGAAAGTATATATGAAATTGAATCTGCATTCAAGAGTTACATACCACCACGAGAAGTGGCAGCAATATTTGTTGAACCTATTCAGGGTGAAGGAGGATATGTGGTTCCAACTTATGAATTTCATCAAAGACTATACGAGCTGACAAGAAAATATGGTATATTATATGTTGTCGATGAGATTCAAACTGGTATGGGTAGAACTGGTAAAATGTTTGGAATAGAACACTTCGGAGTGAAACCAGATATCGTTTGTATGGCCAAAGGTATTGCGTCTGGAATGCCTCTTGGTGTTATGTCTGCTCCGAGTTATATAATGAATTGGAAACCAGGTTCTCATGCGTCAACTTTCGGAGGTAACCCTATTTCATGTGCAGCAGCGATTGCCACTATTGATTTACTTGAAAATGAACTCATAGAGAATTCAAAGAAAATGGGTGAATATTTGAGAGACAAACTAAAAGGTTTGGCTGGTGAATTTTCTTCTATAAGACGTGTTAGAGGTAAAGGTTTGATGGTTGCAATAACTGTTCATTCTATTGAATTGAGAGATAAAATAATTCAAAAGGCATATGAAAATGGTATCCTATTACTAGGTTGTGGTGAAGATAGTATTCGATTCTGTCCTCCTTTGACAGTCAAGAGTTGGCAGATTGATACTATGATTTCAGTTTTGAGAGATATTGTTTTTAGGAGTTGGTAATGTCTGAAAACTATGATAAAGAACTAAAAAGATTTTCTGACTATACTTGGAATATTTGGAAAGTAGGTAATAAAAAAGATCATAATTATATAACAAGAAACTTGATAGCATTTTGTGAACGATTTGAAATTGATAAAAAGAAACTATCAAATAGACTTCAAATTTATGATCTAAATTTTCAGAATCAAGGCTGGCGTTTTTTGATTGTTGACAAATATCATCCAATTAAATCTGTGCTTCCAAAAAATTTCTTTGTTGATGTGAATTATATAATAGAAGCATCTAATACATTCAATAATTTAGAGAAAAAATGGTCACCAAAAGATGTGCCAACTGAATGGGATAGATTATTTGAGTGGTAACAGATTGAATTTCCATCTAATTTCTTTGTGGCAAACAGGGCAGTAATCAGAATCCGAATAGATCGTACCACAATCTGGACATTCATGTTGTTCTTTATCGTGTTGTAAAATATCTTCAAACATTATTTCATTATTTTCAATACTTTAGCAAGTGCAGATAGAATTTCTTTTCTTCGTTCAGTTTTCTCATTTTGAGAGAATTTTTTATTATTTATGATATCTTCACTCAAAAGACGTATTAGAAACTGTAATTCAATTATTGATTGTATTTCATCAAATTTCATATAATTCCTTTACAATTATAGATTGTTAAAGTATAATGTATTTATGAAAAACTTTCTTTTTGAAATAGGCGATCTTGTAAAAATATTGGATTATGGATGGGTTTATCCTGATTGGGCAGATATGGCCAATCATATGAAACTTGATATTGATTTATGGTCTCAAACTAAAATAAAATATACTTATAAACTCTGGCATATTCCAAGAATATTACAAAATAGATCATGGATAATACAGGCCAGAAAAGAAAAGAATGATGAAACCTATGTATGGAGAAATATTTATGGTATTCAATCAGAAAATTTTGTATTTGTAATAGATGAAAAAGGTCTTGAACTTGAGATGAAAGTTGGTTTACCAGATGACCTATTCGAGATTTAGGAGTTTTAAAAATAATATGATTTATTACAGACAAGGTGCAGTCAGAAGATTAAAAAGAAGTAATAAACGTCATAGATGGTTTGATATAGATATGAAACCAGAAATCGCCAGGCGAACGCCCCCTTGGGGACCGGTTGATTCCAGTTTTAAAGTACAAAAATGTGCCAATTGTGATCTTTACCGCCATATGTATGTATATAGTTGGGAGCGCTCTCTTCGGACCGGTTTTGTGAATGACTATTTTATCATTGAAGATGGCAAGAAAAGATATTACTATCCACAACCTATTCCTTTCGGTTGTGGTGAAACTAGAATAGTATCAGCAAAACCATTTATGTTAGAAGAGGAGTTATTTGAGATAAATGATTTTTGAAGGTAATGTGATCAAGAGTTTTGATTCTACAATAGATTTGAGCAGATTATAATATGGGAATACCGAATTTTAAAATAGATTTGAGTATATTGAGAAAAGATATGAAACCTAAATTTCAAATTGGTGATATTGTGAGGATCATTCGTCCTGGTCAGATTTATTCTAGTTATATTGATTGGGTTAGAAGACACGGGTTGAATGAAGAATTATGGAAGGCATGTAATAAACTATTGAGTGAACAATTCCATAATTGGATATTGAATAAATCATTTGTAGTTGAAGCAATTGGTAGACATAGTTTAAATAGACGTAATCTTCTTTGTGGTATTCGTTCAGAAGATATCATCATTGTTATTGATGAATGTGGTCTTGTACTTATTCAGAGAAATCAAATGTTACCAGACGAGTTATTCGAGATATGAAAAAATATTTATTACCTTTCGATAAGATAAAAATTAGCCATGATTTTTATAAGTATGATAATCGTTATGAAATTTGGGGTAATGATAAAGGACATATTTCGGTTTTTCCAGAAGATTTAGAATGTTTTGGAAAAATGGTATTTGTACTAAGAACATTCCATGGGTCTGCTAGCAGATTGAATATATGTGAAGTTAGCCCAATTGATAAATTGTATATAACATTTTCAGTTTATGAACACTGGTTAACCGATCATTTACCAGAACATTTAGAAGACGAATTATTTGAAATATGATCAATGTAATAAAAAACATGCAATTTACTTTGAGAACAAGTAAAGGAGAAAAGATCGTTCTGAATAAGAAAAATATGGAATTATATGTAGGCCAAAAAGTTAATCTGAAAGAATGGGACCCTAAAAATCATGTAGGTATATATTATGATTACTGGGATAAACTTCGAAGTGAAAATCCTCATGAAGTTGCCGAACTCGGCGAGAATAATGAATATGGTCCAGATATGACGGCAAAAAAATATCAGTATGTTATGTTAAAAAATGTAAATTTGACATTTTATCCAGAACACTTTGAGCCATACGAATCACCTCTTTTAGAAGATGAGTTATTTGAAATATGAAACTAATTTGTGCAATCAGAGATAAATGTCCTTTAGCCGAAACATGCGAACATACTATACCTCATGAAAAAAATACGAATTGTGATTTGGCGTGTATTATTCCTAATAAGTTTAACGAACTGATACCATGTATGCCTTGTGACTATTATTTAGAAGAGGAGTTATTTGAGATATAATGTTGACTTATAAAAAAGGCGATAGAGTAAAAGTTTTTTCTAAATCTATTGGGTGTTCCCTTGATAAAATGATAATACATCGCACTCCATATCTTCTAAGTTTATATGGTAGAAATGGAACTATAATGGCTGTTCATAGTAAAAATTCAGAATGGGAAGAATCTTATACAATTCAATTAGATTTGACTTCTGAAGAATCATATTATGTCAAATTTTCTGTTGGTGCTCTTTTTAAAGAGAGTGATATAATAGGTATAAATGAATGTTCATTAGAAGAAGAGTTATTTGAAATATGAGTAGAATATTGAAGAAATTTTTAGTGAATTTTATTATAACTTTAGTTAGTTTATTGATAGGTTTCATTTGTGCAACATTCGTGATGCAACTATTAGAAGCAATGTTTTAAAGAAGGAGAAATATGAGTTACGAAACATTTAAAATTGTCGATACTTGTTTTTTCATACTTGGCTGTGTCGCCTTCTTTGCAGGTATAATATCTCTGATATTGGGAATTGTAATAACCAGAAAAGAAACAAGAAAAAATAAAGATATCTTGAAAGATATCTTAACTTTATTTGACCAACAAATTGATGATTACCCGTGTATGTTCGACCATCATGGTTGTTGTCAACAGCATGGTTCATTTAGTTTGGATGACAGGGATATGTGTATCAATGAATTCATGAAAAGAACAAGAGAGTCAAAATTGCCATAAAGGAAGATATGATGAATAAACAAATTCACCGAGACGAATTTAGACTAAGAATTCTCACAACAAATCAATGTAACCAGAATTGTTCCTATTGTCTCAATGATTTTCAGCCAAAAGAACCGAAACTTTACATTGATTCAGATAAGGCTATCTCTGTTATTAGAGAATACATTCGTTTCATGAAGATCATCCAACAGACTTCGATAATCACCTTCTCAGGTGGTGAACCCGGTATTCATCCAGACCTAAAACGTATGGTCATTGAAGCCTCACAAGCAGATATAGTGAAAATAGTCACAAATGGAACGGCCTATAGAAAAGACCTTGATGAATATGTCACTGATTGGCATATTGGTCTGAATATACTTGATAAAAAACAACAATCAATTTATTATTTTGCTCCTCATAAAACAACTATCCAAATAGTGGTTACAGATGAAACGCCTTTTGACATACTTTCTTCAGTTGTTCAGATATATAATGGTGAAACAATTTTAGAACATCTCAAAATGAAGAAAGTTAAATTATTCACTGATTTCTATTCAAAGAATACCGAACGCTTGAACCAGATGATTTCACAATTACCAGTTGAATCACGATTTACGGGTATCCAAAAGAATAGAGGCCAAGTCTGTTTACATTGTACTAAAAAATGTGTTACACTGAAAGCCTTGTGGATGTTCCCTGATAATACAGTATCGACGTGTCCACAAGGTCAGAGACCCAAAACAGAGTTTTCAAAACAAGTATTATCCCAAGCTCATTTAGGCCACTTGCCAGAAAGACTAGATAAAAGTAGAAGTAAAAGAGGATGAGAAGATGTTTGAAGATATAATTAATAAAAAAGAAGACGATGATAATGTAATTTTTGTATGTACCTCATGTGGATTCACGAATAGAAGCATATTCTTGAAGAAAAGATGTATAGGTTCGAGTAATGTTATATGTCCAAATTGTGGACGTAAAATGACCCAAATCAGAAAGGAGTAAACAATGGAAGCGGAAGGAGTTTTCACAATAATAGTAATCTACGCAATAATATTCTTGATATTTCTCTTTGGTTATTATTGTGGTAAAGAAGAACCAACAGATAGGTTGAAAGACCAATATTCTAAAGAAATACTGAAAGAACTGTTGAAAGAACTGAAGGAACAGAAAAAATGAGATTTGTATTATTTATTCTATTGTTTCTGAATTTCTCAACAGCCTATGGTATTACTCTGACTGAATGGCTAGATCAACAGAGGCCAAACCACAAGCCACGAATATCAACTTGTCAAGATACCTGGCACGTCACAGGTGATATCTTCGCAATTCAGTGGGAAGACCATATAGAATATTTAAATTTGACTACAAAGAAATCAAAAAAGTCAAGAGATAAACTAGAAGAAAAAGATCCATATGAGTTTGTGTTTAGAGGAACGGAGGATCAAGGTTCGAAGATTTCAGGTGCTGAACTATTCATGAGACACAAAGACGATATAGAATATTTGATTGATATTTATAGTAACACGCCGACAGAAGATTTCCATATGTGGGATATAGGTGTCTTTCAGTTAGTAGAAAAAGTGAAAAATGAAGGATTACTAGGTTATGTATCAAATTTGATTAGTTTAATCCAACGAAGCAATGATGAAGGATTTCTAATTGCTCCTGAAATAAGGGCGATCACAAACCATGTAATCAATACAGAAATAACCGCAAAAAATTTGGTACTTGATTTTTTACAAAATTTTGATTGTAGTAAAGGCAGATATTCGAGATTTAATGAAGAAGGGCGAACTGAAAGTATAGAAAGAATAATTTGCAGTTATGATAATGTTTCTTGTAAAAAGGAGAAAAAATAATGAATAAACCATCATTAGGTGAAAGTGTCGTTCTTGGCATCTTGATTGCCATGTTTATATCTATGTTAATATATATGGGATTTACATTCATACAAGATATCCTTCATCCGGGGTTGATTATTTCTACCCCTTTAGTCTTTCCTATAGATTCTTGAAAGGAGAATAAAAAATGGATTTCGCAATCATAATGGCCGTATTAATCATAGTTCTTAGTGTAGTGGGTATAGGCGCTTACACAGCGGGCGAGCGTCATTTCAGAAAGAAAAGAGAAAAAGAAGAATTTAATAAACAGTTTCAAGCAACATTAGATCAAATGAAAGTACACTCAGATAATATCAGAGAAATCTTTGAGGTACTACAAGAATTACTGCGCAGGCTGCCAAGGCAGCAGCCGGATAAACGAGATGGTAAAAGTTTATCTCATTTTCAAGATTATTAGAATATGTAGAATCCAAGTTATGGAGTGAATAGTATGATTAAAAGAAAACTAAAAGATTTCTCATATTTTGAGACAATACCCGCTCGGGTACTCAAAAACTGTTATCAACCTGAATATCGAATAAAAACACCTAACCAATTGCCATGGACAATAAATGATCAGATGTTTCCAAAATTTGGTAACAATAAAACATATTCTTTTGTAAAAATAAACTATTTGTCAAGATATACTCATCGCTGTCAAGAAGACGGTCATTACTATCATGAATCCTGGTTTATTCCAGATGTTTTATTAGAAGATGAACTATTTGAAATCTAAAGGAGAACAAAATGAATAAAAAATCACTAATTTTTTCAATAATAATCGCCATATTAGGTATAAGTTTTCTCATAGTTACATCCAACTATAGTAAAAAATTCACAGAACAACAAGAACAAATAAAAGACATTAGGTTTCAACTAGAACTTGTCCGCACTCATGATATCCAATTTCTCAATAAGTGCATTGATGATTTAGTCAAAATGGACAACGATATCCGTAGCCAAATAGAAGATCAAGCCTATATTGACAACCAAATGGGCCAAGTTCTTGTTGTCATGAACGAAAGAAACAATCAAACTTTGAAGATTCTCGAAAAACTAATTGATAAAGTCAAAGAAATAGATATGAGATTTGGACCACATACTTCAGAGGCAACCAAGGCCAATCCGAAAAATGAAAATGATATGTCCAAATAGTGGTGATTGTCCACATAAAAACAACAATATAGGTTATAAATGCCTCCATGCTCTACCTCACGATAGAATATTAGGATGTAATTCTTTTGGCCCCAATTGTGCCAAGTGTATATCAGCCGATATATACTTGGCAAAGAAACTAGACCATTTAGAAGACGAACTATTTGAGATATAATGTATTCGAGACACCTAACTAAAATCATCGGTGCAAGATGGACACCAACTATCAATATGATTCAAATAAAATGTTCATGTTCGTCCATCTTTGAACACAGAGCAGATAGATGGACAGTAAGATGTCCGTCATGTTCAAGACAATATAATATCCAAAAACTAAGAGATAAGTATTTAGAAGTAAGGAGAAGAAATGAAAAAAGAAGAAAGATTGGAAAAAGCACTTAGCAAATTGAATTTTTTTGTCCAGAAGGATGTAGAATTGACAAGAAATACTTATGATTACTTTCTTGAGTATATCACTCCAGAAAGCTATAGAAGTGACAATGATTTGAATGTAGCTGCCTTACTGACATTAGCATCAATCATAAGAGGTAAACTGTGATGCCTCAGGCTGCCTCAGGTGAAAACAGAAAAATGATCTGTCCAGAAACCCATAGATGTACTCTTGCCCATTCATGTCCTCATGCTAAAATACATACTTTTACTGAGAATTGTAAAGACAGACAATTTCCACATTATAAAACTAATTGTTATATTCCTATTATAAGAAAAGAATATAGCCGTACCTTTTTGAAACATCTTGAAAAAAAATATCAATTTGATTACTGTGAATGTAAACCAGTGGAACATTTAGAAGACGAGTTATTTGAGATTTGAGACCAGTCCTCAGGTGGCCTCAATCCAAATCAGGAGAAACTAATGTTTGAAGATATAATAAATAACGATATAAAATGTTGGAAATGTAATATAAAGGAATATGTGACCTTCGCGGCCTTCGCGGCCAGTGTGACATCTGAATTACTGTAAAATTATTCTTTAGTAATACCAAACAGTTAGTCAGCTTGAAAAAAGACTCTGGAAACACTGTAGGTATATCCCGCACTCACACAGACACCGGTGGCCCCGTTGCCTCTCAGGCCCATGTTCACTCTGTAAAGTTCCTGACACCTGAACTGTCAATTCGCTTTACACTGTGTCACCTATAACACAGGTGGCCGCGCGGCCTCTGTATCAATTAGACTACAGTGTGTCAGAGGCGACACAGTACCTCGTATCTTATAGTGTACAACTGTGTTATAAAGAACACAGTCGATCACAGTGGTGTGTCATAGGTAACACAGTGGCCGTGTGCCTCTGTGTTGATCGTGACACAGTAGCTTTGTCAAGTGTGTTAGAATTGACACAGCTACGAGGCATGCGCGGCCTCGCAGTGTAAATTATATTGACAAATGCGGGCCGATTTGCGGAGGCTCAAGGGTGCGATACCCAAAATAATCGACCATCACACACACATTTCGAAACCGAAAATCAATTTTCCAAAATTTTTATGGGGCGGATTTTGAGAATCCAGCACCAGGATTGCCTCAGGTGGCCTCAAAAGCCTCAAAAGCCTCAAAAGCCTAAATGATTTTCAAATCTATCCCCGGAGAGTTCTCCGGTATATCTATAAGTTTAATCTTTATTGCAGAGGGTGATTCTATTATCCTATCTGTTGTCACCCACAGGACAAAATCATCTTCCTCACCATTCCTAAACCATAATTCATAAACTTTCATATTTCCTCATACTGCTAAAAAATTTCCAAACTTTCTAATGAATCGAAATAATCTTTAATTTCATTAGATTCATCTTTAGTAAACTCTCTATGGAAATTTGTAGAAGCACCTTGTAGACCTGTAAGCCAACTTTGAGGTCTACTGGAGACATCATAAGAATCTTCAAGAGGTACTGCAAAATTCTTACATCTGAATCTTACGGGATATTTTCTACTGTTTGAATCAAAAATCGGATAGTCTTCAAGAATGACCTGATATCCGATAATTTTCTTTTCACCCTTTATATAGATAAAGAATTCATCAAGGGCTTGAATTTTATGGATACTTGCATCTTTAGAAAATCCGGTTCGACCATCGTTTTGATTTTTTTCCTCTTCAAAGCATTCTAGTTCAACAGGTATTATGTAACTTTTTGGTTTTCTCATTGTCTTTCTCCTTTTACGGATAAATTTCACATCTGCTAAACAGCATATGCGGTCTCTTTTTCTTATAACACAACATGAACATAGATTATACCAAATATGCAGAGGGCTATAATGCAACCACCGACTATTGCACGGTGAATCTTTCTATCAGTTTCTAACAACAACAACCACATCATCTTTTTATTATCCTTCATCTTTTTATCCTCCTATAGCGTTATCCTTCATTTTACATAATCTTCTATATTATGTAATAAATAAACTAAATCTTCTTAGTGTGAAAAGTGTACTTTTGGGCCTAGCGGAGTATCAACTTCTTTCTTAATCTCTCTACATTCTTATTTCACTCCAAAGAAAGGATGGCAAGAATCCTTAAATGGCGTGGAATACTTCGTCTCCTCGTCCATTCCGTTGTCCTCTGTTGATGAAAATGAATCAACCAAAAGGATTGCTGCAGCGGCAATTGCGTAGCCGTCACAAGTAACTTGACCGTCTGGTTGTTCTATTTCATATCTTCTTCTGACTTCTTTTTCGATTTCAAAATATTGATCAATAACTTTTTCTGGTAACATTTTGGTTTCACTCCTTAGTACATCTGACTTTTTTATTAGCATCAATACACAAACCCCATTGAGTACAAAACCGAACATCGTCAATAAACCAGCATTCATCGTCTGTGATTCTATTATGAGGTTCATAGTGTGAACAGTCTTTGACTGGACAATTTGGAACTTTATTACATCTTACCATTTAAACGTGCCTCCTCTATTGATTGTGAACAGGCTCTACAGTTTATAGAACTGAGAAACTGCAACAATAAATACTAAAATAAAACCTACAATTAGCACAAAGATTGCAACTACATTATCATCTTTCATCTTTCACCTCGGGAAAATGTGATAAAACCTAAATATCAAACAATTCTTCTTCTAAGTAAGAGTGATCTTTTGGTTCCCAATAACTATAGTAATACTGTCCATAAAGTTTTATCCAGCCCATTTTTTCATATTCTCTAATATATTCATTACACTTATGAGCATGTAAGCAGTCTTGCCAATTTATATTACAAGGTCGAGGATTCAAAGCTGAATATTCACATCTTTCTTTACAAGTTGAGCAAGAGATAAATTGAACTTTCACCTACCAACCTCTTTTGTCTTTTTGAATTCTGTAAGAATCTACAATCAGTTTACCCAGACAGATAAAGAAATAACAGACGCAGCCAAATGTGATAGACATATTTGCTAAGAAACAAAGTATAAAAAGTGGTTCTGCAATTTCCCGTGGCGGCATAATTTTGCCTAGCAGGAACAATACTGAGTAAGCAGTCCATATAGGTAATATGATGTCTCTCAATTGTATTTTCATATCTCAAATAAATCCTCTTCTAAGTGATTTATTGGTTCTAGCCATTCATCATAGATTGTTTGGCCATTGGCTATAATATAATCAGGTGTAACTTTTTTCTTTGGTGGTAATATTACTCGAAACATCACTCTGTCTGGTGAACCAGATGCATTCTGATAATGGCAAACAATAACTTCTTTACCGAAGAAATCTTTTAGAATTTTTTTATTGACTATTAGATATCCAGGAAAATAGTCTTGACCTTTATAGGAAGAATGGTAGATTCTACAGGCATTCTCCCAAGGATCATTCTCATCCATATAAAAACGGGCCTTTATATCTGACCAGGATTTTAGTTTTCTCAGTTCACTATAAGATTTATCCATTTTAGTGAAATTTCCTTGTATCGACTTCGATCACATAAATGTCTTTTTTAGTGACTGAGCAGTAGCCTACTTTGACAGTTTTGTTCGCTATCTCTAATAGAGGATGATCTTTGCCTTTGACAAGGTAAACTTTTTTCATCATGATCTTTCCTCTTCATATTTCTCAAACAGGTATTCTTCAATTTTATCTATCCTTGATTCTAATGCTGATAAGTCAAGTTGTAAGTTTTCTAAATCTCTTACAATTGATTTTAGCGCATCACATAAAAGGTTTATAGCGTCATACTTCATTTAGTTTCTCCTTGTAATTTTTTTTTCACTATTTGATCCCATAGCCATACAATAAGTGGAATTCCACAAACCACCAACAAAAAAGCTATAAATAGAAAGACAACAAAAACTGTATCATCTAATAAGTAAGTCAAGTCTTCTAATTGTCTTGTTTGCATTTTTTCCTTCACCTCCGATTGCAACTAGAATTTGAATCTTGACCCCATGGCATTTTATTCTATTTCAAATTCAAATAAATCTTCTGGTAAATGGTGAATTGGTTTCCAATTACTATAGCTGAAGTAAGGATCATATTTTACCCAACCTAATTTTTGATATTGAGATATGTAATCATTAGGTATTATCTCATATAAACATTTTCCGTGATTTACATGGCAGCCTGATATTTGTTCACGTTCACGATAAATGCATGTATTACAACAAATTTCCACTATTTTTTTCCTATTTCACCATATTTTGCATTATAGTTTTAATATGGTCGATCATGTTTCCCATGCTATTCAATCCTGAATTCTATGCTTTCAAAGAAATTTTATATACTCAACCTTTACTTATATCTT
>Ga0209536_100009777_pt1 | contig 14227 bp, 13 predicted proteins | sample DeeMarSeWOR28_12_FD_187461 | JGI IMG/M metagenome (GOLD analysis project Ga0209536, IMG submission 187461) | Marine sediment microbial communities from White Oak River estuary, North Carolina - WOR-2-8_12 (SPAdes) (version 2) | ecosystem: Environmental > Aquatic > Marine > Intertidal zone >...
CCCGCCGGTAGGAAAACACCGCTACTTTTTTAAACTGTATGCACTTGATACAGTTTTAGATGATCTTGAGGAACCAAGCAAAAAGAAACTGGAACTTGCTTTCAAAGGGCACATCCTTGCAAAAGCGCAATTGGTGGGAACATACGAGCGTTCACGCTGAGAGGTATTGAAGGGTTGATCTTAATCTCCGAAGATAATGTAGGTGGCGTATGCGTTTAAGTGGTTCAGAAACTGTTCTGGCGGTTGATGATGACCCAAGCCTGCTGGATCTTGTGGAAGAAGTGCTTAAACCACTGGGCTACAAAGTCCTGTCGGCAGCAAGCGGTGAAGAAGCACTTACAAAGGCGGCATTACACCATGATAATATCGATTTGCTTTTAACAGATGTAATGCTGCCCGGTATCAAGGGCCAGGAATTGGCAACAGAACTGCTGCATAAATGCCCGGGCGTGAATGTCCTCTTCATGTCAGGCTATCTCTGTCCCTCAATGGCCCACAGTGACTCGGATGAACGATTTGAAGCTTTCATCCAGAAACCATTTGCGCCCAATGCCCTGCTGCGAAAAATAAGAAAGCTCCTTGATTGCAGATCAGCCTGAGCACACTGTGAAGTAGATGGTACTGAAAGCTGACCGCTAGAGGCTGAAAAATTCTGATTTGATTTTCGAAAATTCCATATTGGGATACACGGTAGAATATACCAACATATGCTGCGGGAAAGGATATGGCTGAAAAGATAGAAAAAGAATTCGGCAGAAATGAGTTGGCAGAGTATCTGACAAAAATGGCTGAGCAGCTTGCCAGCGGCAAGCTGTCTACTGAGAAAGGTATATGGACTGTCCCAGAGAAAATAGGGGCAAAAATTCAGCTTAAAGAGAAAAAAGGACGCATAGAGCTTAAGTTTAATTGCCGCTGGTCAACACTTGAAGACTACACCCAGCAGGACAGGGATCAGATAAGTGACTGGCATGACTCAATGAAAAAAGTAAAGAAAAGAATGGGTTCATCTTTTAAGGAGGTAACGAGAGCTGCCGAAAGGGGAGCCTTTCCTGAAAAGAAATCCATTGAGGATTTTGTTGCAACATCAAGAATCTTTGCTGAATCAGCGGACCCGGAGTGGCGTGATGCAATGGATGAGTACCTGGATCATTTAGAAAATTTTATCCGCGCAGTTGAAGAACGGCAGCTTGAACTTATGCTCCATGAGATACGGGATCTGCAGTACCGCATGAAGGCCTGCCATAAAGAGTTTAAATAGGAAACTTTCTGCTTTTGGGACTCTCTTTTAATCTTCTTTCCCACGACTTTCAGTCGCCTATCTTTTCAGGAATTTTCAAGATTTTTGCAAGTATGATGTCTTGCTTTTCAAATAGTGTTTCATATTCCATATCATCTTCCAGATAAGCGGATTTTGTCAGTACAGTATCTCCCGGTTGCGGGGGACGCACCTCTGTAAGTGTTTCTGCGTAAACATGAAACGAGGGGAAATTGATTTTCCATTGGATCACAGAAAGTTTTTCATGTTTGGCCAGAAGTCCTGCAGATTTAATGGGTTGTTGCAGGATGTCCGCCATAATCGGCATAACAAAAAAATTTAATACGCTGACAAACAGTAGACCTAAAATACCACATTTTACAGGCTGCTGGACAGGTTTGATAAAAGGCAGGACAGCCAGCAACAGCAATACAGCTCCCAGGGTCACTTGGTAAAAAGTATCCAGGTATGCAATGCCATCCTTTACAGCGTTTCTGATAAATTCATTCTGAATGGAGCCAGTAATATTGGGCGCTAGGTATGGCATGAGCAGCAAAAGGGCAATAATGAGTAAGGGCCAGATGAAAAGATTGATTGAATGACGCATGAATTCTGCAACCCTGGCCATGATGATGAAAAGAGGCGGAAAGCAATAGACAATGGAAAATAATGATTTTGGCTGGACCAGAGGCAGGAATAAAAAAGCCAGGAGAAACCAGATAATCAAAAATTGCAACAAATCATCAGACATCAGTTTGCCAAGGGAAAAAATGGCTTTGATGAATAGAGCACTAAATGGCAGCAGGCCGATGAATATAAGCACCGGATAAGAGTAATAGGGCAGGGAGCCACCGATAAAATTGTAGGGATAGCTTGTCATGCCCGGCAGCATGAGCAGATCGCTGAGAATAGCCTCGCCGTGGAGCAGCAATTCTCCCAAATACCACGGGATCAGAATAAGCCCGAAAACCAGAAGACCGACGGGATTGAAGAAGAGAAGCAGGAGTTCGTGCCATTTTTTTTTCATGCCAAAGAAGAATAAGCTTACTGCAACAGGCAACAACAGGGCAATGCCCCCTTTTGTCAAGATTCCAAGAGCGGCAAACATGAAGGACCAGTATATATGCCTTTTCTGCCCAGTTTGATAGAACCTGTAAATATTCAGCATGGTCAAGGAGAGAAAAAGGTTGAGTAGGGCCTCCGGGGTAGCACTCCTGCCGACAAGGGTGAACAGAAGTGAAGAACACATGAACAGGGAAGCATGCCAGGCTGTCCTGGTGCCATAATAACGCCTGGTAAAAAGAAAGATGGAGGCGGCCCAGAGTAATGCTGCAATAGCAGAAGGCAGCCGCAGGCTAAACTCTTTGAGCCCAAGGATATTTATGCTTGTCGCCTGGGCCCAATAAAACAATGGTGGCTTATGCGGGAAAGCGATGCCATTTAGCAGGATAGAAGTAAAGTCCTGCTTTTCCCGCATCTCCCTGGTTATCTCACTGTAGGTTCCCTCGTCGGCATCAAAGAGTGGTATGCTGCCTAAATGACCAAAACAACTAAGAAAAACAAGCAGGAAAAGGATTGGTAGATGTGCGGAGATGCTGAAGGGTTTTGATTTCATGGTGTTTTTTTAAGCTGATACCCTGTCAGACTTCTGAGACTTCCACAGGTTCTGCTGTGCCGAGAGTGCCATGGGCCATGGCAAGATGACCAATCGTCTGCCATTTGATCCCCAAGAGCCTGCAACCATAAGAATCTATGGCAACGGGGTCATATGAGACAGCAAGACGATTGGGTGGTGGATCACAGGTGGGGCCCCAGAGATGCGCTTCCTGCATGCCGATTGTGGCGTCCAGCAGAGTAAAATCAGGTGATCTATAGCAGTTCAGATCAAAAACAGCTTCTTGGATCCCTCGGTGAAAAGAAGCTTTCTTCCAGGGGCCGTCTTGCTGATAATGTGCCGGTGGAGCCAGGCCGATCATGTTTTTCATTGTCAGTGTGACTCCGGCCAGGCTGTGTGCCTTTAACACCGGGACAGAAATAAGGAAACTTTCAAAAACGATTTTTGGCAGGTGCATTTCAGGCCAGCGCCTGCATTTGGAGTTTTGCATGGAGGCAAGAGGGGCCTCGTTCAGATCCATAAGAGTGACATGCTCCAAATCTGCAAGCCTGTTGTACCCCAAGGCTTCAAACACCTGCCAGGTATTGTTGGAGGCGGAGCCGCAACCTTCAGCAATAATAATATCAAGGTTGGGACAGGTACTATGTATGTAAGCTGCAAGTTCCTCAACAAGTTCAACAGGTGTGGTGACCGGAGGATTCTGGGGTCCGACAAGGTTTGGTTTGATAAGAACTTTTTTGACAGATGCCAGCCGCTTTTTTAATCCTGCAGCATCGAGGAGACTGGGGACGCTGATCTGCCAGGAAACAAAGTTACAGGTATAGACGGGGCTATGGCTTTGTGATCTGATCATGTTGGGGATTGAGTAAGGTTATTATATATCTGCATGAACAGGAACAGCGAATGCATTCCTCGCAGCTGGCTGTGGGGTTAGTGAGCGCATTTGATAAAATCAACATCCTTACCTCAGGAGATTTCTCGCGGCTTGCCGCGGGGAGCTTCAATTATTTTTTCCCTTGGCCGGCTATTGCTTCAAGACCTTTGAGCAAAACAAAGCGTCCCAGGGGAACAACTTCACAGGGTAAACTTTTGACAAAAAGAGGATTGTCGCACAATCCGCCTGAAAGATATAATTTTGGTGGAGAACCTGCAAACCGGTATGCGTTTATGGCAATTCCCATAACAAATCGGGCCACCGCTTCTGAATCGGGGGTTCCTGAGACAACAGCATCAAAAATTCGGCTCATGCCCAAAACCCCGCAGGTTACGGAAAAAGGACGGAGCGGAAGCGGCAGTTCATGGTAGTCAAGATCATAATACCGCTGCAGCAGTTCAATGGTGAATCCCATGGAGGCCCCGCACTCACTGTTCCAGCCCATGTCATTAAGGCGGCCGTTAATATAATGTATAAATTTGATATCGCGGCTGCCGCAGTCAAGAAGGACAAAGTCATCCTCGGCAATTAACTGTTCACCGCCGCGTGCCAGGACTGTCAGTTCATTGACATACCAATCAGTAAAACGCTTGCCGTTATGACCGGTTGCAATTGTTGCCCTATGTTCAGAGCGGAGTTCTTTGCTCTGAATAATAAAGGGCTCCGGACGAGCAGATGACAGGTCAAGAAATTTGCTGTAGGAGGTACCAAAGTCGCCGAGAAGCATTTTTTAAATTATTTTGAATTTTACGATTTAATAAAAGTTTTTCCCAGAAGCAGTTCCGCAGGCTCAGTGGACTCTTGGATTCCAGTTTGTTTACTTTCACCTTTGGCCTTGTACCTTTTGCCTCGTATTCAATATACCATCGAGAGTTCGAGGAAGGCCTGAATTTTCGCCTTGGCACTGCCTCCCGCCGTTACATCGCTATCAAGGTAGAGTCCATGAGGGTGCTTGAGAGCCAGGTGACGGGCAAGGGCAGTTTTGGCGCAGAATGACTGGGCGTAAAACACAGTCGGGATATCAGGGTTGTAAACAAGTTCCAGTTCATGGTCGGCCGGGGTTTTGTTTTCCATGCACCGGGTCCAGCCGTAAATATGGGTAGTATCGGGGAATAGATCTAGTATGGAAAAATCCCTGGGTGGTACGCCCCAGAATCCAGCTGTTGGGGTACATGCAGCAGGAGACTTAGGTGGCTTTACCGCAATTTTGACGCCTTCTGTAATGCGTTCAAATTTTTGCAGAAGACTCATTCCGCTCTGACTGACCGGTGTGCCAAAACCTGCCATATCCTCATTATGGGTTTTAAAAATCGGTATGGCAAACATATCCTCCAAAACTGTTGCCACATGCAGGGCGCAGTCGCATTTGCCAGGCCCTACGTCAATATAGATGGCATCGAGACTAAGATGCAGGGCATTTAAGACCACGGTTCGGAGAATGGCACAGTAAACTCTGGGCAGGTAAGGCGCGGTCAATTCCATGTCTGCCTTGATCATTGGTGTATCAAGGTCATGTATCGTCACATTTTGGCGGTTCAGTTCCTGGATAATTGCAAGCGGCGGCATGCCGACAATGCCCACTGATTTGTATTTGTGAATCATTGGCACTATGAGTTACAGGTTAAAGGTGTCTGCAGTCCGTTTAGCTTTCAGCGATCAGGATCAGTGTTCAGTTCTTAGTTTTGCGTTTCATAAACTCAAAACTTAAAATGTATAACTTAAAACTGTCAATAATCTTTCCCTCGCCCCTCGCCCACTGTGTCACCTGTCCTCCTGCAGGATCAGAAGCGTCCCAATTGCTGCGCCCAAAAGATGAATCGACCAGGCAGCAAAAAAAGGGTTAATGACTTCTGCTTTGGCCAGAGACTGCAGTACAGACCATCCGCCCCAGGCGCCAAATGCAAGGCCGCAACTTAAGGGTATGGCAAGAGATAAATCCCGGCCCCACTTCTGGTGGGCTATTAACAGGAGGGGGAGCCCCAGCATCAGGAGTGGTATGCCCAGGAAGATAAACGAGAGCCGTTCAAGTAATTTCAGCCAGGCCTCAGTTCCCCGCGGCCCCTTATTTGCTCTGGAGAAAGCAAGGAGTTCAGATAATGACAGTTCGTTTATTTTATATTCAGGGATAAAAAAATCCTCTGGTTCAACACCAAGTGGAAAGCCGGTTTCAGCATAGCTGGTAATCAGATAAGTTCCGGCTTCATTTTTTTGTTTTATGCTGGCGTTTGTAAATGCCCAGGATCCGTTTTCCCACATGGCAGAATCTGCAGTCAGAAGGGTATCCAGGTTGTAGTTTTCATCCCAACTGGTAAAAATAAAAAAATCGAAACGGTTGTCATGCAGGTCGTGCTTCTCAAATGAGTAAAAACCCAGCTCGTCCTTGTAGTAGAAACGATTTTTTCTGAGGATGCCTTTTGGCTTTTCCTGCCGTACCTGTTCATAAAAAATCGCATTGGTATTAGCTGTAGTAGGTGGCACGATCCATTCTGCAAAAGCAAGGGTCATCAATGTAAAGACAACAGCAGTTGCGGTAATTGGGAAGGTGATGCGGAACGTATGGATCCCCACCGCCTTTAACGCTAGAATTTCACCATGGTGGTTCAAGAGACCAAGAACAATAATGCCACCCAAAAGAATGATGATCGGGGTCAGTTGTTCTATGATCAAAGGAATTTTGAGGACAAAATATTTTGCCGCCATACCGAGGCTTTTATCTCTTTCAACGAAATCATCTATGCGCTCGAAAAAATCTATCAGGAGATAAATGGTCAAGAGAGCTGCCAGAACGAGCAACAGGTTCTTCGCAAACTGCTTGGCCACATAGCGGTCAAGAAGCATCACTGTATCGCCCTCTTTCGCCAGGGTAACCTGCTGTAAATTGCATAAGTGAAATCGTAAAATCTTTCCAGGTAAACTGTATGCGCCTCCTGGGCAACACTTTTAATGAATAACGTTGTTAGGACAAGAAAAATCAGGTTTGGCAGCCACATGGCAATGCCGGCTGGTAAGATGAGTGACTCGCTGATTATCTTGGAGCCCGTCAATAACACATAATAAAGAATGAAAACAGCCAGCCCGAATGGGATACCTATGGTCTTGTGCCTTGGCCCGGAAAGAAACCCAAGCGGGAAACCGAGAAGGGTGAGGATGAAACAACTGACAGGAAGGGCCAGCCGTTTATGGAATTCATTCAAGTAGTATGCTGCTTCCCGGGTATTTCTTCCGAAACGGTCAGCCTCAGCAAGGAGTTCTTTCTGCCCCATGGTTGAGCTTCCTGTCTTGGCAAGAGGGTTAGTGGTGGGAGTCTCAAGGGGCAGGTTCAGCACATACCTATTAAAGTCTATGGTCTGGACAGCATTTGATGAGCTGCGGTTTAAAACGCCATCATGTAAAGAAATGGAGAGGCTGCCACGAGCTGAATCGGCGGCAATGAGACCGGTTTTAGAAATGATAGTAACTGGATGCCTGGGATCCCTTATGTCGGAGATATAGACGCCTTTCCATGTCTGAGTTTTGCTGTCAATGGTGTCAGTATAAAGAACGATATCGCCTAAACTTTCACTGAAACGTTTTTCAGGTAATGACCTTTCAACTTTTTCTTTGGCAAGCTGAAAAGCAAGTTCCACCTTTGCCCGGTTCCCTGCCGGCATTAGGTATATGGAAAAAACTCCGGTCAGAAGAGCGATGCTGAGACCTACGAGGATGACCGGTGGGAGCATCCTGTAAAGACTGATGCCGCTTGCCTTTAAAACCATTAATTCATTTTCGTTATTCAGGTGGGTCGTTCCCAGAATAACACCCATCATGCTTGACATTGGCAGGGCAAAAAGCAGGAGTTGCGGCGTAAAATAGGCATACAATCTTAAAAAGTTACTCAGGTCAATATTATAATCGAGAATTATGTCAAGTATCGGGATGAGCTTACTGAGAAAAAGAATGCTGGTTAAAATTATGAGACTGGCATAAAACGGGGCCAGAATCTGATTAATCAGGTATGTGTAGAGCAATCTGGGCATAGTGCTTAACGTAATAGTTATCCGCTAACGTGCTGTTGCGTCCTCGTGAGAAAAATTTTTAGTGCAGAAAAAATGTCTTGCGTGAGATTTATGCTTTAACCGCGCAGGGTTAGTGACACTATTAGCTTAAGTAATGTAACAGGGCGATTCTGCCAGCGCAAGCATAATGGGATTCAGATGCTGTGGATAAAATATTGATAGATGCGTTATAACAGGTATAGTTTGCTTGCCCCAAAGTGATAGTGTGCTGAAGAGAAGGTATGTCAGGTTTACGCCTCTTGGAAAGGATAGAGGGTGGCAAGGTCAATTTTTTGAAATACGGGGGAAAGAATCCATTAAAGAGAGTTTTTAGCGCATCATGAGTATCATGCGTTTGCAGAGCAGAATACCGCAGAAAACAAGCAGGATGCCAAAAATATTGCTGAGTGTTATATAGGACAGGGCAGATTTCCAATCGCCCACCTTGAACAGCTGGAATGTCTCCCTGGTAAAGGTGGAAAAGGTTGTAAATCCCCCAAGGAACCCGGTAAAAACAAAAAGGCGCCATTCATGTGACCAGTGGGTTTCATCGAACAGACACCAGATGAAGCCAATGAGAAAAGAACCCAGGAGATTTACTGCCAGTGTTCCTGCAGGGAAGACGGGCCCCGCAAAACGCTGGACAAAAAGAAACATTCCGTGACGGCAAGCGGCTCCAATTGAACCTCCGGCCATGATTGCTAAGATGTTGAGCATATCAAATTCTTATTGCAGCAAATGCTTTCAAATAATTGGCAAGTTGGAGCTACACTTACCATTCAGGGGTGTATCCGTCAAGAAAAGCCTCGCTGTTGAGCCCTGACCTCAATGTCGCAAACAAAGGTGATGTTATGCAATCCTTGATAAAGCTGTATCATATAGAGAGTAGACAGCCCAGTCTGGGAGATAATACAGGTGACCTTGATCGTTTGAAAAAAGTCCTGTGCAGCTCTCTACAGGGCCAGAATCCGGTAGTGCCTTTTCAGCGCGTAGCGCCTGTTGCCAAAGCATTCAGGCAATCAGGCTTCAAGGGCTATGCAGTGGTAATTCATTACCCAAACGGTCCCCAGCTCGTGGATTTCTTAGCGCAGGCGCCTGAAACGCTGGTGGGACTGGCCCTTGATCTTGGCACAACTCATATTGAAGCGTCGCTGGTTGATTTGTTAAGCGGTAAAACCCTGGCGCGTGGTACTGTTGAAAATGGTCAGCTGGAATTCGGTACCGATATTCTGGCACGGATTCATTTTGCTGCAACGAAAGTAGGCAGGCAAACAGGATTGGACCTCCTGCATGAGCGGGTAATTGCTTCCATCCATGCATTGGCCCTTGAGTTGACCAGGCGCATCAGGCGGAAACCAGGTCAAATAATGGCCTTGTGCGTCTCGGGAAATACAACGATGGCACATTTTTTTCTGAAGCAGAATCCCCATCATCTATGTCGAGAACCATATATCCCGGTGGTTAACCGCCCGGACCCATTTTCAGCCTCCGAGTTGGGTCTTGATCTGCACCCGGCAGCCATTGTCATAGTCATGCCGAGTATTGGCAGCTATTTTGGCGGGGATCTGATTTCAGGTATTATTGCCAGTGGCCTTGACCAGCAGGAGGAAACCTGCATGCTGATCGATGTGGGAACCAATGCCGAAGTGGTGGTCGGTAACCGGGATTGGCTCATAGCCTGCGCCGGCGCTGCTGGTCCTGCATTGGAGGGCGGCGTGGCCCGCATGGGCATGCGGGCCGGACCAGGTGCCATTGAGCACTGCACTATATATCCTGACAGCGGCAAGGTGGAATACCAGACCATTGGTGGAGCATCGGCCAGGGGTATATGCGGTTCGGGCGTTATAGATCTGGTCGCAGGATTGTATCTTGCCAGGATTATTGATATTCGTGGCAAGTTCAGGGCAAATCAGCCACAGGCTGCGGGGCGTCTACTTGAACAGCAGGATGGTCTTGCCTATGTCGTGGTGCCGTCAGAAGAAACTGACCTGGGTGAACCAATTTTGCTGAGCCAGGTGGATATCGACGCCCTCATGCGCTCCAAGGCTGCCATGTATTCAATCCTGGCCACTATTACCAACCAGGTTGGCGTATCATTTCATGACCTGCACCGGATTTACGTTGCCGGAGCCTTTGGCAAGCATATTTCTCCCCGGCAGGCCATAATCCTTGGCATGCTCCCGGACTTGCCGCTGGAAGTCTATACACCGCTTGGTAACAGTTCCCTGGCCGGGGCAGCATTGATGCTGATCGATGACGAAGCCCGGAAAAGATGCACAGACGTTGTGGCTAAGGTCACCTATCTTGAATTGAATGTTAACCAGGAATTTATGCTCCGTTTTTCCGGTTCCCGCATTATTCCCCATACTGATCATACTCTTTTTCCGTCTGTGCCCTTTTATGGTGAGTCTTGAGCCATCCAACACTGCTAACTTGCAACATGGGCACAGGGCATGTTATTGTAATTTCCTTGAGAAAGAAAATATTTCCCTGCACAGGGTTTTTATACTGGGATTAATTTTTTGAAAGTAAATAAACAGAAATCCGGTAAGTACAACAGGTACAGCACCGTTACTAAAAATACGGCCAAAGAACGTTTGCGGCAGTTCTGGGAGGTATTCCAGAAAGACGATGATGTCCTGGTGGTCATCAACGCTGACCCTGATGCCCTGGCCTGTGGCATGGCAGTTAAACGTCTTCTGCGTTACCGGGTGAAAAGCATTACCATCGGCTACCCGAATGAGGTCAGGAGACTGAGTAATGTAGCCATGATGGAACTTCTGAAGATCCAAGCGGAAAGACTGCAGAATCTTAAGCTCAATGATTACACGAAAAAGGTGATGCTTGATTCGCAGCCGTCCCATCTTCCCATTTTTGAAAATATCCAATGTGATGTGGTTATCGACCACCATCCGGTGACAAACGCCTGGAAGGCGACACACGTTGATATCCGGCCGGACTATGGTGCCGCCTCCTCGATAATGGTAGAATATCTTAGAGCTGCAGAATTGAAACCCTCGGTGTATCTGGCCACAGCCCTTTTTTATGCCATCAAGGTAGATACCCATAATTTTGAAAAAAAGGCCCGTCTGGCAGACGCCATTTCCTTCAGGTATCTTTTTGATATTGCCAACCAGAACCTGGTGAGGAAGATTGAACTTTCCGAACTGCGTCTTTCCGAGTTGGGTTATTTCAAGACAGCCCTGGCAGAAATGAAGGTGAGCAAGAAACGGCTCTATGCCCATGTCGGGAGAGTTCGTAGTCCCGATATTCTTGTTATAATTGCCGATTTTCTCAACCAGGTGCATGATATATCCTGGGTTTTTGTCTCGGGCATTCATGGTGAACGTCTTGTGGTCATTTTCCGCTGTGACGGGTATAAGAGAAATGCCGGCAAGCTGGCAACCAAAATTTTTGGCGATATTGGCTATGCCGGCGGGCACAGGGAAGCGGCCCGGGCGGAAGTCCCGCTGAAGAACCTTGATCTGCAGGATAAAGTATTTACGACCGATACATTGAAGAACATAGCAACAGAACACTTATAGTTACCTTGCAGTCTGCTGGCTGTTGATATAATTATTTTTTGCAATATCTCTCTGGGGCGTTATGAAACTTAAGCCTAGAACGTTGGCTATGATTCTTGCCGGGGGCCGTGTTGATGATCTCACAGTCCTGACCTTCCATCGTCCAAAATCCGCTGTCCCCTTCGGGGGGTTTACCCGGGTAATAGATTTTCCCTTAAGCAACCTGATGAATTCCGGCCTGGATCGGGTCGCGATTTTGAGCCAATATCGCAGCTATTCCCTTATAAATCATATCGGTATCGGCGAAGCCTGGGACATGATCGGACGGTATCGCGGCATATCAATCCTGCCCCCTTACATAGGGTATGGACATTCCCAGTGGTACAGGGGGTCTTCGGACGCTGTCTACCAGAATCTGGATTTTGTTGAGTATATCAATCCTGAGCAGCTGCTGATCCTTTCAGGTGATCATATTTACCGCATGGACTACAGGGAACTTATCAATTATCACCGTGAAAAGGATGCCGATCTCACCATGGCCTGCATCAAGGTGCCGCGGCGTGAGGCACACCGTTTCGGCCTGGCCGATATAGATGATGAAGACGGGGAGACCGGCGGCAGGGTTGTCCGCTACAGGGAAAAACCGGACAATCCTGAATATAACTGGGCGTCATTGACAGTCTTCTGTTTCAAGCCTGAGGTACTCTATCAGGTCCTGGAATCAAATATCAAAGAAGATGCATCCTATGAATTCGGCCGTGATATCATACCACGGATGATGAACGAGAATCGCCGGGTGTTTGGGTACAAGTTCAGGGGATACTGGGGCTATACGCGGACCATTGAAGAATACTGGCAGACAAATATGGATCTGCTGGGGCCGGATCCGAAAATAAAATTTGCAGACTGGGGTGTTCGAACCAATCTGGAGCACCGGGGAATCAGGGATTGTCAACCCCTGAAAATTGGCGATAATGCCCGTATTTCGGACAGTCTCATCTATAACGGCTGTATTATCGAAGGTGACGTCGAGCGTTCCATCCTGTTTCCCGGTACCCGTGTTGAAAAAGGGGCCAAGGTCAAGGACTCGGTACTCTTTTTCAAAAATGTGGTGGGCAAAGAGGCAATGCTGGACAAGGTAATAAGTGATGTCAATACAACCTTTGGCAGAGGGGTGAGGATTAACACGGAAGGTAAACCTGGACCCAAGGAGGCGTCTGTCATTGGCTGGAATAATTTCATCAAGGCCAATACTATAATTGGTTCAGGCTGCACTGTCTATCCCAGCCTGCCTTCAGAAAAAATCCCGAAGCAGGTCGAGTCTGGCGAGGTGATCCGGTGAGCAGTCGAGAGGATACCCTTGTTTTGCTGCTGGCAGGAGGTGTGGGAACCAGGCTTAACATCCTGGTGAAAACCAGAGCTAAACCGGCAGTCCCCTTTGCAGGTCTTTACAGGATCATTGATTTCAGCCTGAGTAATGTCATGAACTCAGGCATGAAGCATGTTGGTGTGCTCACCCAGTACAAACCGCTGTCTCTCATGCGCCATCTTGCTACAGGGGAAGCATGGGATTTTACCGGCCGTTCCCGGGGCGTCAAAATTCTGCCCCCCAGTACGGGTTTCAGGGATTCGGACTGGTACAAGGGCACTGCTGATGCCATCCGGCAGAACCTGAATTTTGTCAGGGCCCATCCCTCTAAGGAGATACTCATCCTCTCCGGTGATCATATATATCAGATGGATCTCGATGCCATGATAGAGTTTCATCGCCAGAAAAATGCTGATATTACTATCGGCATGATGGTAGTGCCGGAAAGCCAGATCCATCAGTTCGGGGCCGGGATAACCAATGATGAGGGCCGGATTGTCGAATGGGAGGAAAAACCAAAGGTCGCTCGCACCAACCTGGCTTCCATGGGGATCTATGTCTTCAATTATGAGTATCTGATGCAGCTGCTGACTGAGGACAAAGAGATTGTTGATTTCGGCATGCATCTGGTACCCAAGGCCATCAGCCGGGATAGCGTGTTTGCTTATCCATTCGAGGGATACTGGCGGGATGTCGGCACCATCCAGGCATACTGGGAGGCCAATATGGACCTGTTGAAGGATGATCCTGAGATTTCACCGGAAGCCTGGGGGATCAGGCCTAACCTCGAATCAGAACAGTTGCTGGCTGACAGGATCCCTGCCCGTCTTGCAGCAGGAAGCAAGGTAAAGCGTTCCATGATATCAGCAGGGTGTGTCATAGAAGGCGAGGTGGTTAATTCCGTTCTTTCTCCAGGTGTTATCGTGGGTCCTGGTTGCAGCATACGGGATTCCATCATACTGCATGACTGTATCATAGAAGAGGGAGCAACGGTTGACCTGGCAATAATGGATAAGCGTGCACGGATCGGGAAGGGAGCTGTTATCGGTAGTGGTGATAACAAGAACATCCCCAACAGCAAGTATCCAGGTCATCTGTATACCGGCATAACCTTAATTGGCAAGGAGGCGGACATTCCGCCCGGCACTGTGATCGGGCGCAACTGTATTATCAATCCATGGTGTAAACAGAACTGTTTTACCGATAATGCTGTTCAAGACGGGGCAACCATTTAACTTTAAGCAGATACGCAGTAAAGACGAATTTAACAAAAGGGGGACCAGGATGAAAAAAATAGTAATTCTTGCTTGTATCTTAATATTGGCGGGTTTTGCAGTCGCTCTTGCGCAAAGTGATGAAACAGTGACTTTTCAGGATTTTATTGAAGGAAAGGCGGCATTTGAAGACAATTGCATGGAGTGTCATTCACTGGAGTGGCCTTTGAAAAAGATTGCCACACGTGAAGAATGGGAACTGACATTAACCAAGATGGCAAA
>Ga0209536_100009778_pt1 | contig 14227 bp, 10 predicted proteins | sample DeeMarSeWOR28_12_FD_187461 | JGI IMG/M metagenome (GOLD analysis project Ga0209536, IMG submission 187461) | Marine sediment microbial communities from White Oak River estuary, North Carolina - WOR-2-8_12 (SPAdes) (version 2) | ecosystem: Environmental > Aquatic > Marine > Intertidal zone >...
GTGAGGCGGACAATATCGCGGTTAAGCAGCACTTCCGCCGCCCGCAAAATACGCTCATCATTACCTTCCGGCAACACAATGTGTTTCTGGTCGGCGGTGGCCTGTTGAATCAGGTTGAAAGTAAACATCTTAGGGGTGACACCTTCGGTTTCAATGCTGGCCAATTGGGCCTCTAACTGGCTGGTGTCCATGTAATCAAAGAACAAGGTTTTGCTGATCGCAATCTTGGCTGCATTTTCAGCAGAGATATAGGAGCGGACCGTCCCTATATGTGCTGCCGTTTGGTACGTATCATTCTCCACGAGTAATATGGGAACGATATCGCGAATACCATCTATTAACAGGGCTAGATTTGGACCGGGGGTAATTCCCCCGGTGAGCACAATTCCGGAAATACGGGGATAGTTTGCCGATCGGTGCGCCAGCAATGCGGCGCCAAGGACATCTCCCCGGTCGCCGGGCGTGATGAGCAAGGCATTGGGCGACAAATAAGGTAGGAAATTGTCCACCTGCATGGCGATCACCAGGTAGCGGTCGGCTAACCGGTCCAACATGTTTTCCCCATAAAGTACCTTTGCCCCCAGGTGCTCCACAATCTCGGCAATTGATGGGCGAGCTAATACTGGTTCAGAGGGTAAGACACTCAACACCAGATCCCCCTGGGAATTCAAATTCTCCTGGATAGCCGCATGGAGTGATTCTACGTGTTCCTCAGGAACGCGGTTGATGATGGCGCCCAGAATATGACAACCCATCTCTCGAAAGGAATCAATGGTGACCCGTAATCCATTCTGGACCTCGGCCGGGGTGCGTTGGTCCCCGCGAGAGACGATCAGCACCGGACAACCTAGATTTTTGGCCACTTGGGCGTTAATATCTACTTCAAAAGCGACTTCCTGCCCTTCAATGTCTGAGCCAATGCAGAGAATGAAGTCACACTTGGCTTCTAATGCCTTGTATTTCTGAATGATATGGTCCAGAACATCATCAAAACGGCCCTGTCCTAAAAGATCGGCTGCATCTTCTTCGATGTAAGCATAGGTGTCTTCATAATCCAGGTTTAGCTTAAAATGGGAAAGGAGCAGGTCAATGTTTTTATCACGGCTGCCCGGATCAGGCCGCTCAATAAAGGGCCGAAAAATGCCGATCTTGCTGGTACGACGCAAAATAAGTTCAGTTAGTCCAAGAGCTACTAAGGACTTACCACAACGCGGCCCGGTGGTGGTGATATACACGGAGTTGGTCATCAACGGTCTCCTATAAAAATGGAACACAGATGAACGCGGATAAACACAGAAATTTCGTTCTGGTCGAGGTCCATCTAGCCATATCAATTCCTCTAAGGGTGATTTTAGCAGATTACGCGCGGATGGTAAGATTGGCTATCCACTTTACCTGGCGCAGGGCGCCATCCGTTTCCTGGGGTACGATGAGCCGGACCAAACCTTGGTCGCGCCTAAGTGGCAACCCATCCCGGCCGGTGGCCAACAGAATAGGCCGGTCCGTTTCCAGATGAATTTCTGCAGCCGAGATGCGGGTGCTGAACCCATCGCCACTACGTGCCTCTACCCGGGTATAGTCAAACCCGGCCGGCAGCAAAGCAGTTAACAATCCCTTAAGCGTTACTCCCTGGAAGCGGAACGGTCCACTGGTCCCGTGTCCTGTGCTGACAATGTAGCATTGGCCAATTCTAGTTTGTGGTAAAGTGTGGAGGTATTGAACCGTGATTAGACGCGGCGCACTACCCGGCCGGACCACCACAAAATCGGGGTTAGTGGAAGGTGGATGCAGGTTTGGATCATGAATATGGGGGGGCAAAGGATCGTCATTGTTGCTCATACATTTATCGCCATATTGATTAACACGCTCTATGACATTATACCTGCAGTCTCTCAATCTGTTATACTTTATGCAAATAGCAATTTTGAAAGCGATATATGGTTTGCGACCGACTGAAATGAGTGACAATGAGTGAACAAAAGCAGATTCGTAACTTTTGCATAATCGCCCACATTGACCATGGTAAATCCACCCTGGCTGACCGGATGCTTCAGGTGACAGACACGGTTTCGGACCGGGAAATGCAGGACCAGATATTGGACAGCATGGACCTGGAGCGGGAGAAGGGTGTCACCATCAAGGCTTCCGCTGTGCGCATGAATTATACCGCGGCTGACGGTCAGACTTACGTGATGAATCTGATTGATACGCCGGGCCATGTAGATTTCACCTACGAAGTAAGCCGGGCTTTGCAAGGGTGTGAAGGGGCGGTGCTGGTTGTGGACGCTACACAGGGCATTGAGGCGCAAACCCTGGCGAACCTTTACCTGGCTCTGGAAGCGGACCTGGAAATAATCGCCGTCATCAACAAGATTGACCTGCCTGCCGCCCAGCCCGATGTGGTGGCTGAAGAATTAGAAAATCTTCTAGGGATTCCCGCTGAAGAAGTCATCCCGATTAGCGCCAAGCATGGCACCAATGTGGAAAGAATTTTAGAGGCTGTGGTGCAAACTGTCCCCCCTCCCCGAGGTGAACGGGGAGCGCCGTTACGCGCCCTGGTTTTTGATTCCCATTACGATTCTTATAAAGGGGTTATTGCCTATGTGCGCGTTTTTGATGGTGCCTTACACAGAAGAGAAGATATTCGCATGATGGCCAGCCACGTAGATGTGGAGCCATTGGAGATTGGCGTGTTCCGGCCGGGTATGGAACCGGTGCAAACCCTGGAAGCCGGAGAAGTGGGTTATATTGCCACCGGTTTAAAAACGGTTCGGGAATGCCGGGTTGGGGATACGATTACTCGTCACGATCAGCCGGCGGCAGCGCCGTTACCGGGTTACCGGACGATTAAGCCGATGGTGTTTGCCGGGCTCTTCCCGGCCGAAAATGATGAATACCAGTTGCTAAAAGAAGCCCTGGAAAAGTTGCAATTAAATGATGCGTCGCTCATTTATGAGCCGGAAACTTCAAATGCGCTGAATTTCGGTTTCCGTTGTGGTTTCCTGGGCCTGTTCCACATGGATATTATTCAAGAACGGCTGGAACGAGAATATGACCTGGATATTGTGGCCACCGCCCCCAGTGTGCGCTATGAAGTGGTGAAAAGCCATACTGGTGAAGTGGTCATTATTGATAGCCCCGCGGCGTTACCCGATCCCAGTGAGATTGAAGAAATTCGCGAACCCTGGATGCACGTGCAAATTTTCACCCCGGATACCTATTACGGGGTAGTGATGGATCTGGTCATGAAGCGGCGCGGTGAATTTACCGGACAGGAGTTCCCCGCTCCCGGCCGGATTGTGTTGAAGTACAATCTTCCTCTGGCGGAAATCATCATCGACTTCTATGATAAGTTGAAGAGTGGAACCCGGGGGTATGCTTCCATGGATTATGATTTCGCCGGCTACCAGGCATCGGAGTTGGTAAAGCTGGATGTGCTGGTCAACCGGCAGCCGGTTGATGCTCTGGCCATGATTGTGCATGAAGATGACGCTTATAGCCGCGGACAAAAGCTGGTCACCCAATTGCGAAAACGAATTCCCCGGCAGATGTTCGAGGTGCCCATCCAGGCCGCTGTGGGCAAAAGGGTCATCAGCCGGGCGAATGTGAAAGCCCTGCGCAAGGATGTGCTGGCCAAATGTTACGGTGGGGATGTCAGCCGCAAGCGAAAGCTGCTGGAAAAGCAGAAAAAAGGCAAAAAGCGGATGAAAATGATTGGTAATGTGGAGGTCCCACAAGAGGCATTTATGGCTGTCTTGAGTCTGGGAGATGATTAGGTGTATGAGCGCATATTGTTTCCTTTACTGCGTAATTTGGACGCGGAAGTGGCTCATGAACGCACGTTGCGCGCCCTGGCTGGAGCCCAAAATGCGCGGGTCGGCCGATGGTTGCTCAATCGAATTGCCGGTGAAATTCCGACCCAGCCCATCCCCCTTTGGGGTCTGACCTTTCCCAATCGGTTGGGGGTAGCCGCCGGATTTGATAAGAATGCCCGGGTTTTCCCCGGTTTAGGATTGCTGGGGTTTGGCCATGTGGAAGTAGGCACGATCACACCCTGGCCCCAGGAAGGGAATCCGCACCCGCGGCTTTTCCGGCTACCTGAAGACCGGGCGTTGATCAACCGGATGGGATTTCCCAATGAAGGCATGGTTGCCATTGTGCGCCGTTTGCAGCGCCTGCGGGATAAAGCGCCGGAAATGGTGGTGGGCGTGAGCCTGGGTAAACAAAAAGAAACCGCTCTAGACCGGGCTATTGAGGATTATGTGACTATCATGCGGGCGGTACACGAGCATGCCGACTATCTGGCCATCAATATTAGCTCGCCAAATACACCCGGCCTGCGCCAATTGCAGGGTAAGCATTATTTGTCCGCATTGTTGGGACAACTGCTAGCCGAAAATCGTAACCTGGCCTTTGTCCGCCGGTCCTCTCCCCGGCCGGTAATAATTAAAATCGCCCCCGACCTTACGAACCAGCAACTGGATGATATTCTGGAGATAGCAATGCATGCTGGTGTGGATGGTATCATTGCTGGTAACACATCGATCCAACGGGGGAATTTGAGCGGCAATTACCCTGTGGAAATGGGTGGTTTGAGCGGGGCGCCGTTGGCCTCCCGCAATACGGCAATCGTGGACTACATACATCGGCAGACCAACGGGAATTTACCTATTATCGCTGCCGGCGGTATATTCACCGCTCAGGATGTAGCCGAAAAGATCGCTGCCGGCGCGGTGCTGGTGCAGATGTATACCGGGTTGGTCTACCGGGGACCGGGTGTTGCCGGCCGGATTCTGCGTAACTTTGTTCCAGATTAATTTTCTGCTTACCATTTCGTCCCCTGCGCACAGTTCGTTATAATTCCAGATTGATGGAACGAATACAGGCAATCATTTCCGGCCGGGTGCAGGGCGTCTCCTACCGGTATTATGCCCGACGAAAAGCTGGCCAACTTAAACTTACCGGCTGGGTGCGCAACTTGCGTGATGGTCGGGTAGAAACCGTTGCCGAAGGGCTCCGTGACCAATTACTGGCCTACATCCAGTTTTTGCATGCCGGTTCACCGGCGGCGGAGGTGACCAAGGTCGACGTGGAGTGGCATGTAGCCAGTGGGGAATTTAAAGGGTTTGAGGTGCGCTGGTAATGAAGGGTAACGGGCACCGCCAGCGTCTCGCCTGGGTCATTTTGGCCGGTAGTTTTGGGGTATGGCTGGGGATCATGCTCGCGATCCCGCTGCTGGGTAGCCGGCTGATCCAGACCGCCTCCCGGCCGTTGCCTTTATTCATACAGGTGAATCAGGGAACGGTGCGCCTGGAAGGCAACCAGCAAACGGCGGCCATCTTCACGGGTGACCCCCCAATTGAAATGGAAGCGCCGGCAAATGTACTCACCAGTTCCGGTGATGCGGCCACACTTGTGGTTTACGCTGACAATGGCGAGCAGGTGTTGGGCCGGCTGCAGGTTTTTGGCGATACTTTATTGGCGGTCGAAGCAGCATTTGCGCCTCGATTTCAGCTAAGCACTGCTGAGCAAGAAATGAATCTAAAATTGGATGCCGGCCGGATGCGGGTGAAGTTACCGGAAGGGGAGGGGCGGCATTTCTCCATAACGGTTGCTACACCACAGGGCCTGGTGTATTTACCCCAACCCGGAAACTATACTGTGGAAGTGAACACCAATGAGACCCAGCTTGTCGCCCTGGAAGGCGAAGCGGTGTTGACGGCGAATGGAGACGATTTAACCATCCGCACGGATGAAAGAGGCATGATCCCGATAAATGCAGCCCCCACCGGCCCGTTAAGCACCGAAAGAAACCTGGTGCAAAATGGAGATTTTAGCGATGGCTTGAATGACTGGGATCGGCTTTCCTGGGTGGTCGAAATTGCGGACCAGCCGGAGGGCGAAATCCAGGTGGTGACGGAATTTGGGGAGCCGGCTTTACGTTTTCAGCGGGTGGGCAATGGACATGCCGATGCGGGGGTGCGCCAGGTGATCAACCAGGATGTGAGAGATTTTGATGCCTTGCGACTGGAAATCAGTTTGCGCATATTGGAGCAATCCATCGCCGTATGTGGCAGTGTGGGTAGTGAATGCCCGTTGGCCCTACGCGTGGAATATGAAGATGTGAATGGGAATGACCAGGTTTGGCAACAGGGGTTCTTTGCCAATGGGGTCCCCGGCACCAACGGCACGCCGGATGTTTGCATCACCTGCGCGCCGCCCCGGCCGGGACATGTGCAGATTACGTCTGGGCAAATTGCGTTTTATCGCGGTGATTTAATGACCTTGCTGCCCCAACACGGCGCGCCTTTACCCGGCCGGATCAAGAATATCAGCCTGTTGGCTGCCGGACATACTTTTGCGCTGGATGTCTTGGATGTGAGCCTGATTGTTGAAGAATCAGCATAAAATTGGCCATTCGTTTCCCGGGTTTAGGTAGCCAGGGCTTCCTCATAAAGGGCAATCATTTTGCCCACTTGTCTGGTCCAGGTAAAGTTTTCAATTGCATATTGGGCGGCAACTTTTCCTTTGGTGTATTTCGACCCCTGGTGGAGTTCGGCGATGATCGCTGTCGCCAGGGCTTCCGGGTCTTCCAACGGCACAAGGGCACCCACTTCCTCGTTAATGAAGTCCGGTAATCCCCCGGCTTCGGTGGCCACCACCGGCGTGCCGCAGGCTAACGCTTCCACCGCCACCAGTCCAAATGGCTCAATCCGCGAGGGGACGATGGAAACATCGGCCGCATTATAAATTCTGGCTACCTCAGTTTGGGGTTTATGTCCCAGGAAATGGACCCCGCGTAGGTTCAGCTCCCGGCCAAGCGCGTGCATCTCGTCCCACAATTGGCCATGCCCAACCAAAACGGTTTGCACCCCCAGCACAGCCTGCTCGTAAATTGCCGCAGCTTTCAGTAAGACATCGATCCCTTTGAAGTCGGTGAATTTCCCCACAAAACTGACCAACGGCCGGTTGGTGACCTGGATACCATACTCCGGCAGCACATTCTCCTTAATCGCCTCCGGTATTACCCGAAAGCGTTGGTCATCAAACCCGTTCCAGATGAGGGGCACCTGCTCGCTCGGAACCTGGTAAGTGGCCAAGGCATCCGCCTTAACCTGCCGGGATATAGCAATGATGGCATAGGCATGTTGCGCGCCGGTTAAGGCCATTTCCCGGTAGCGGGGACCGCGGCGAAAGCCCATTAAATCAGTGCCGTGGCAGCTAATGACATAGGGAAGGTCAAATTGTTGGGCCACGAAAGGCGTTACCCAGACATGGTGCGCGTGAATAATGTCCGGCTGGAACTGGATAATAGCCTGCTCCATGGCCTCCTGCCAGGCATCTACGTAAGCCTTGATTTGATCATCACTCAATTCATAAAAAGTAGTGGTGCTTCTAGGGTGGGTAGTGAAACAGGGGAAGTTGAAATTTAGTTTTGCCTGTTCATTGGCACCGTTGCTGAAAAGGATGGTTTCTACGGGAAAGGAATAGCCGGTCGTTGGCTGATGATCCGGCACGATGGCCAGCACTTCGTGGCCGGCCTTTACCAGCTCCTGGGCCACATTAAGGGTGTAAATGCCGCTGCCAGAACCTTGCAGGGGGAAATGGTTGGGCATGAGAACTTTCATCAGGTTTTATACTCCTTGGATGGCAAGATGGTGGGGTAATGAGATGGGTACGGATGATTGATTGCTCAAGTGTACCTGGCCCCGCAAGCTAACCTCCCGGCCGAAAATGATATCGCCGGTGACAGTCAGGGCAGTACAATGGAGGAGTGAAGGCGCACCATGTGGAAAACGGGATTCCATGTCGTCAATCCGTTTGTAAAATCTGGAATCCAGGTCAATGATCACGGGGCCTTGCGTGCGTTGGGGATTGAGCACAATGCGGTCATCCGCGGTCAATACATACGCATCGGAGCGGATGGCCAGCAAATCGGAGGTAGTCTTTACCGGGGCGAAACGGGAGCGGGGCACGCGCAGAGCTGCGGAGCCCTTGATGACGGCAATGGCCGAACCGATCGCAGTTTCTACCTGGTAAACCGGGGTGGATTGTTTGTCCCGGGGATTGACGGTTTTACCATTCCGGATCATGGGTAGACCCATGATATTGTCTCTTTCCGCCAATATGGATTGCAAGGTGGGAAGGTTGAGCCAGATATTGTTGGTGTTGAAATAGCGGTAGCGGGATATGTCTTGGAAATAGTCCAGATCGGCGGAATCGACCTGAGCCGATTCTCGCAAAAGGAGTTGCCCATCCGGCCGGACCGCCAGATGCCCACCTTTTTTATCTGCCTCCGTCCGGTCCGCGACTTCCATCATGAAGGGGAAATTGTTTTGCGCAAAATGACCCAAAATCTGGTAATCCAATACCGCCCCTAAATTATCGGCATTAGATACGAACGCATACTCATATCCAGCGGCCAACATTTTTTCCAATAGACCACTGGTAACCAACGCGGTATAGAAGTCCCCGTGACCGGGTGGCGCCCATTCATTTTCGGGATGGTCGGGATACGTCGCCGGGGTCAGGTCCGCCTGGACAACTTTGGGTACTTTGTTTTGCATGAAGGTCAATGGAATTGGAGCCTGGTGCAGTTCCGGAAATTTGGCCAACAGGGCCAGCGAATCTGCTTGCGTATTGAAGCTATTCATTAACACTAATGGTACCTGATTGCGCAGCGCCTGGCGGGCGATGATGTCCAGGAAAGTCAAGCCATTTTTGACCGGTAGCAGGGATTTCGCCTTTTTTAACCCCATGCTGGTACCCAGGCCGCCATTGAGTTTGAGCACTACTGTTTTGGGCAGGACGGATTTTCCAGTGGCGGCCAACCCGGCCGGTAATTGTTCCTTTACCGGTATGTCCTGCAGGGGGGCTATTTTTTGTTCCTGGATGAGCCCGGAATGGTCGGCGACCAGCTGGGTATAATAATGGCGGAAGGTCTGAATCACAATTTCAGGGAGTCCTTCGTTCCGCATTTTTATTTCAAAGGGAGCAAAGCGGGTTTCAACCGCGGGCATCATTTAAATATCCTTTAGGAGATAGAATCCTATTTTGCTGGGCTTTGTGCTTGTTCGGGTGACCAGGTGCTCAACCAGGTTTCTAAGTCGGCCGGGCTGTTGGCGACCACGGGTAGGAAGATTGTACCGGGATAATTCTGTTGGAACCAGGAGATGGTGAGGATATTCGGCCAATGGTGGGGGTTAACGGCCACCACAATTTTTTCATTTAATTCACCCAACCCGGCATCGTCGGCGGAGAAACCAATTGTATACCGGCCGGGAAAACTTCCCCTGGCAGCTGCTTCCACCCATTTTTGAGTTGCGGTGGGGGGCATCAAAACGTAGACCCGGCGATAAGTAGTGCGCGGTTCATTGCTGGGCACAATTTGGGTCTGCCGCGAAGCGCGGACCAACCTCTGCGCCAACAGCCGCGCGCCCTGGTCGCCAACAAAGCGTAAATCATATAGTCCTTGCTGGCTGGGGGTAAGCTCATAGCGCCAGAGATACCGGTCATCCTCGCGGGATGCTCCTTGAAAAAGTGCGGGGGCGGTCTGGCCATCCGGCCGGAAGGCGAGCAATTCCACAAACGGGTGATTTCGTGTAGCAGAAACGGTAACGGTGAGCAATTCGTTGGGGGTAGGGTGCTCCGGGTCCAGGACGATATGTGTGTCTCCCGGCCCAACGATCATCCGGCTACGCTGGAAGCGGCCCACAGGCAACATGACCGCCTCCCGCCAGTAAACTTCCTGGTTACGTTTGGGTAATAGTGGGGCGGATTCTAGATAGACGGTGGCCATAAGTGCCTCTACCTGTACGGTGAGGCGCATCGTCAACCACCGGTCTAATGGCTGCACCGGATCACTCCAGATGATGAGTGGGCTGGTGGGGTCCAGGCCCCCGGCCGGATCAATACCAATGCGTACATTAAGATCGGTCGCATCGACACTCTTGCCCGGCGTGTCTTCTTCGCTGGACCAGGCCTGGGCGGAAACCGTCAACTCGTACCGGTTACCTGGCGCTGTAGGTATTTGCTGGAAAAGGCCGGCAACATGGGTGCCGTAGGGGGTGCTGACGCATTGTGCGGTGAAGCCATCAACTTCAGCCAGCCGGTAGTCGGGTTGCTGGTTGCGCCATTGGGGCATGTCCGGCCGGTTTTCCAACCACCAGGGCGCCCAATTCACCGCCGTCGTGAGAGATTCATTATCCCGGTAGGCATAGGACCCGGCGGCAAATTCACCATTTTGGAGAAGGTTCACCTGGTTCATGACGGAAAGCCTAGCCCCCTTTCTTTTAGAGAAACAAAGCGCTGCCGGCCGATAATGATGTGGTCCAATACAGCGATATCCAGTAAATCTCCCGCCTCTACCAGTTGCCGGGTGACATGCACGTCCTCCGGTGATGGTGCGGGATCGCCGGAGGGGTGATTGTGGACGACGATAAAGGCGGCCGCATTCGCTTTTAACGCATAGCGAAATAGCTCGCCAATGCGCACCACAGAAGTATTCAGACTACCCTGATAAACGGTGGGGGTCCCCAATACATGGTTGCGAGTATCCAACAAGACCAGGCGCAGATGCTCTTGTTCCAGAAACATCATTTCGCTCATCAACAAGTTAGCAGCATCCACTGGAGAGGTTACTCTTGGTCTTTCTTCCGGAGCCGCTGCCAGGAGACGGCGCCCGAGTTCTAAAGCCGCCTTAATTTCCGCCGCCTTGGCCGGCCCGATACCATTCACCTGTTGCAATTCGGCCAGGGATGCCCGCGCGATTCCCGGCAGGCCGTTAAAATGGGCCAATAATCGCTCTGCCAGGCGGACCACATTTTCACCCGGCAGTCCGATCCGAATGGTGACGGCCAACAATTCGGCATTAGCCAGTGCGCGTTCGCCCACCCGCATCAAGCGCTCTCGCGGGCGCTCATCAACGGGCATATCCCGGATCATGGGAGCATATTGCACTTCTGATCCGGACATCAGGTAATACTCTTGATCAGGGTGATCAATTCTTCCCATTCATCAGCCATCATATGCAGGCTGACTCCGCCTAATTCAAGATGATACACCTTTTCGGCTTCATCTTCACTTACCCAGGCGAAGTAATTTTCTGTCTCGGCCAATATGTTTGGTTCCGCGCTCATCATTTGCCTCCTGAACGCCAGCCATTATAAATGTTTCGACAAGAACTTCAATATGTAAGCACTACCTCCCAGGGCTTATCCAAAGTCAGGTAAAAGCGGCGAGAGCTAGGGTGAGCTTCGCCTCGAATCGTCGTTGAGCAGCAGCAAGATTGTTGAAGCCCAACTTCTGCATGAAACCAACAATGAAATTGTTAAATGCGGCAGTCACTTCTTCCTTATCCTTGACCAAAGCTGCTGCAGGGTCACAACCTTTTCGGGTAGATAAGCAGCCAAAAGATGTACGCCCTGTTTATGACCGGGAGGAATTGTACCTCGCATCGTTTTGCCATCGATGGTAACCAACACACTTTGTTGACCGCCAAACTGCTGATGCAGAAATTGACGCAATATCTCTAGCAACTGCTGACCGATTCTGCCTGACTAGTGGGATCACTCCTCAAGCTGCAATCCGTGATATTCTTGACCAGCGCCGACAATATCATACCCGCTGACGTTCCCGGCCTCATCAAAGAGGAAGGTCAGGTGCATGATGCCCACGATGAACTCCGTCTCGCTGAGCGGTACCATCTCAAACAGACCATACCCCTGCGCATCGTAATAGAGGCGACCATCCTCCAGGTAAATCGTCACGATCAGGCCGCTTAGGTCTTGGTGGATATATTGTCCTACGTAGGTGTTCATGACCTCCGGCGTTAGTATCAACTCGTGGGATTCAATGAATAGCGAATAACCGCCTGCTCCTTCGTCCCAATAGCTTCGCGCCTGGACAAGGTACGTTCCGCTCATGGGCAGGCGGATGCCTTCAATGCGTGCATCTGAAACGGCCATGCCCCCTACCGGCTCCTGATTGTCACCCAGGGCCAACTGTGAGCCGTCAGGAGCGATCAGGATGAGCAACGCGTCCAGCGAGTCATGGGCGTTTTGTTCGTGGCGCGGCGTACCATCAGCAATGGGTTTATCGGCGATCATTTGCAGAGCCAGGATCTCACCAACCCGGCCCTCGTAGGCCCATACATCGAAATCATGCCGAGCTAGTTCACCGCGATTTTCACCCACCCTAGCGTTGCGTGGCGTACGAGTTAGGGCAGCAGGTAACGGCGGTGGCGATGCCAGAGGGGATGGCAAAGGTGAAGTCGGCTCGACTGTGCTGAGATTCATTTCCACCTCGGTTAATAAGTCCTGGACCTCATCAGTTGGATGGCCGTTGGCATCACAGAAGGGCTCGATCTGATAAAGCTCCCGCTCCTGACAAGTGAGCGCGCGCACATGGCGGTTGGCACCAATCCAGGGCACGATTTCTGCCGGCGTGGGTTCGGTGAATCGCCATTGTGTGATAGCGCCGTCTGGCCGGCCGGAAAGAGCGGTTTGCCCTTCTGGGCTGATCGCAATTGGGGCCGCGTACTGACTGATGCCAAACTCAGCGAACGAATCTGGCACAGTGAAACGACGCAGCGGAGCGCCTGAAATCACGTTCCACCAAATGAGCGTCCCGTCAACTCCGCTAGATAAAGCGTAACGGTCATCAGGTCCAATGTCGACGTAAATTGGGAATTCATTATGACCCAGGAAACGGCGAGTCGTTTCGTCGTTGACGATATCCCAGGCAAGCAACGTTTTATCCGTCCCGGCCGACAAAAGCGTGCGTCCGTCTGATGCGAGCGCAATGTCGTAAATGATCGGCTGGTCTGTGCTTACCAGGTGTCCGCCAACCTGCCCGTCCATTCCGGTCAGACGATTGACCTGTTCGCCTGTTGCCAAATCCCACAGGATCAGGCTGGCATCCCAACCGCTCGAAATTGCCATTTCATCATTCTGGAAAAACATGACGCTTTGAACCACATCCGCATGTCCGTTAAGATGATGAACGACTTCCCCCGTTTGCAGGTCCCATAGAATAACGGTGTTGTCTGACGAGGCTGTCAGCGCAAAACGGTCATCGGCGCTGATGTCAATGTCGTTGACGGCATAACGATGCCCTTCTAAATGGCGCACGGCGGCACCCGTTTCTACATTCCAATAAATGAGGTGACCATCACTACTACCAGACAAAGCTCGCCGGCCTTCCTGCGAAAAAGCCACTGCCCACACAGCATTTTCATGCCCCTCCAGGCGGCGAATGGGTTCGCCTGTGTGGTAGTCCCAGAGGATGAGATCGGGGTCGGAGCCGGAAAGAGCGTACCGGCCGGTGGGACTGACCGCCAGCGCCCTTACGCCAGCTTGATGATGCAACCGGCCGGTGCCACGCCAGTTCGACAGTTGCCAGGCCGGCTCCAGGTCCCACAATCGTAAGGTGCCATCCAGAGAGGCAGAAACCACCCTGTTTTCACCAACGAAGCGTACCGTCAAAATACTGTCTGTGTGCCCGCGCAACCGTTGCAGCGGCTCCCCACTATCCAGGTCCCACAAAATAATCATCTGATCCAACCCGGCGGACACTGCTCTACGCCCGTCAGGGCTGAAGGCCACCGTGGAGGCAATCCCTTCATGCCCTTCAAGGCGGAAAATTTCCTCTCTGGTTTCCAGGTTCCAAAGACGAACCAGGTCGTCAGCACCTGCGGAAAGCGCGTAATGACCATCGCTGCTGAATGCAACATCATTGATTGATCTTGCCAGCCCTTCGAAAGGGTGAATCATCTCACCCGATGACAGGTCCCATAGCAAAAGTGGATACTCATTACCGCGCGTAGCGGCGACGCCTACCAGGACCATGCTGCCGTCAGGGTGAATGGCTATGCTACGCACACCTTCGGCTGGAAGGCCAACCTCCGTGCCAAGCTGGCGAGCCATTTCCCCTGTGGTCAGATCCCATAAGATCAGCTCACCCGGCAAGTGGCGCCGGGGATCAGATTCGCCACCAGAGAGCGCGAAACGACCGTCGGGACTGAAAACAACACTACTGACGGGGTAGCTGTGGCCATTTAATTGCTGGACAACCTCACCCCTGGCCACATCCCACAAGAGCAGGGTCTGGTCAGATGAAGAGGAAAGTAACCACTTTCCATCAGGGCTGAATGCCACCGAGGTGACTTGACGTTTATGTCCCTTGAGGGTGTGAAGAACCTTGCCCGTCTCCGCGTTCCACATCATGA
>Ga0209536_100009779_pt1 | contig 14227 bp, 8 predicted proteins | sample DeeMarSeWOR28_12_FD_187461 | JGI IMG/M metagenome (GOLD analysis project Ga0209536, IMG submission 187461) | Marine sediment microbial communities from White Oak River estuary, North Carolina - WOR-2-8_12 (SPAdes) (version 2) | ecosystem: Environmental > Aquatic > Marine > Intertidal zone >...
CCCGTGCCGCTGAGGTCCAGTCCTGAAACTCTCCCAACCCGACCGTCCGCCGAAACAAACAATAGCCAGGCCACGTATATATATGATACAGAGCGAGAGTTTTGTCGGCTAAGAACAGAAAAAGGGGGGTGAGTAATCATGCTGGCACGCAAGACTCGATTACCGTTGATCGCCGCAGCACTTGCGACAGTGCTAGCAGCGATGCCAGGCAACGCAGCGGTTCCGACCGAAGGCAAGGACGTCCTGGACGCGCCCCAGGCTCCCGCGGCCACGGTGATGGTCCGCAACGATCATGCGTTGAACGTCGCGGTCTATGCAGTGGCTGAAGACGGTAGGCGGTTCCGGCTCGGCGAGGTGCACCGCAACTCGGGGCGTACCTTCCGGCTTCCGGGTCTGCTCAGCTATGGCGACACTGCGTTCCGAATCAAGGTCTATTCCTTCAGAGATCGCGGAGCCTTCTCGGTGCTGGTTGACTACGTGCAAGGGATCAAGAGCCGACCGCTCTTTGCGACGCCTGGCGAGCGAATCAATGTGATTCTGAACGATCCGCTTACCGAGTCGATCGTCGACTATCAGTGAGCGCTGTGGTAGTGTGCCCAAGCCCAGAGGGCCGGTTCGCCGGCCCTCTGTTTTGTGGTGGTTGAGGTCGTTCGGGGCGGCACGTCCAGCAATCGTCGATGCCCACATACTCGTAGTGTACCTCTCGCATTCCGCTGGAGACCCTGGGGTCCCGCCATTTCACGTACGAGGGTTTCGCTCTCCTCTCAAGTGAGCTTGTCACACGCATTGAAGCCCACGGGAGGGGTGCCGCTAAGCGGTCGCCTCTGTTGGGGGAAGATCGTGTCGCCGGTTGGCGTGGGCACAGCTGCGCGGCGGGTCCGAGACGCAACCACTTGTACTCCAGACAACCTGCGGGTTAGTCGCACGAGTCCGCAGATCCTGCGCTCAGCGCGGCAGGCATGTAGTTTCCAAGGATCCTTGGCCTGGCAAAACATGCCGGGTCCCACACCGTCACACGTCCAGAAAATGAGGACTGCACGCTCATGCCATCACGACGAGCTGTCTGCACCTTGATACTCACCATTGCCTTTGTGGTGTTGGCAACCTTCACTCCCGCAGTCTCCGAGGCCCAGCGCGGCGGTCAAGCTGAATCCGACACCAACGGACAGCGCGATCCGTTAGCCGCCGCGGTAGGTGGCCTCCGGTTTCGCTCCATCGGGCCGGCTGTCATCTCGGGGCGCATTAGCGACATCGCCGTCCACCCAACTCGCCGATCAACTTGGTACGTAGCCGCCGCTTCCGGCGGCCTGTGGAAGACCACCAACGCCGGGACCAGCTTCTCGCCGATCTTCGATGGGGAAGGCTCGTATTCGATCGGTGTGGTGGTGATAGACCCGAAATACCCCAACGTGGTTTGGGTAGGTACGGGCGAGAACAACGCCCAACGCTCCGTTTCCTACGGCGACGGCGTCTACAGGTCGATCGACGGCGGCCGCAACTGGCAGAACATGGGTCTCAAGCAGTCGGAGCACATCGGCAGTATCGTGATCGACCCGCGGAACTCGGATGTTGTCTACGTGGCCGCCCACGGACCGGTGTTCAGTGGCGGTGGTGAACGGGGTCTCTACAAGACGAGCGACGGTGGGAAGACGTGGACGAAGATCCTGGACGGTGGTGAGTGGGCTGGGGTGAACGAAGTGGTCATGGACCCGCGCAACCCTGACGTGTTGATCGCCTCGGTGTGGCAACGCGCTCGCCGTCAATGGGGCTGGATCTCCGGCGGGCCGGAGTCGGGCGTGCATCGCTCCACCGACGGTGGAGTCACGTGGACCCGCTCCCAACGCGGCCTTCCGAGTGGAGACCTCGGGCGCATCGGACTGGCGATCTCGCCTGTCGACCCGGACGTAGTGTACGCCATCGTCGAAGCGGCGAGCAACGGCGGGTTCTATCGCTCGCAGGACAACGGCGCCACATGGCAGCGCATGAGCGACGAGGTCACAATCGGTCTCTACTATCAGAGGATTTTTGCCGACCCGGTGAGCGTCGACCGTGTCTATGTCATGGATACCAGAAACATGATCACGGACGACGGCGGTCGCACGTTCCGGCCGCTGGGCGAGCAGAACAAGCACGTAGACAATCATGCATTGTGGATCGATCCTGCTGACACAGACCACCTGATCCTCGGCTGCGACGGCGGGCTGTACGAGAGTTTCGACCGCGGGGCGACCTACGATTGGTTCCAGAACCTGCCGTTGGGCCAGTTCTATCGAGTGGAGGTCGACAACTCGGAACCGTTCTATCGCGTGTTCGGTGGCACACAAGACAACAGCTCGGTGGGCGGTCCCTCGCAGACCCGTACGCGGATGGGCGGTACCAACGGCGACTGGTTCCTCACGCAGGGCGGCGACGGGTTCTATTCGCGCGTCGACCCCACGGACCCGAACATCGTGTATGCCGAATCACAGAACGGGGGCCTGTCTCGCTTCAACCTGGCTACCGGTGAGAGAGTGTCTATAGTGCCGGAGCCCGGGCCAGGTGAGCCGGGGCTCCGCTGGCATTGGGATGCACCACTCCTCATCAGCCCGCACGCCCCATCGCGCATTTACTTCGCGGCCAATCGCCTGTTCCGCAGCGACGACCGCGGCAGCAGTTGGCGTGCGGTGAGTCCCGACCTGACGCGGCAGATCGACCGCAATCGGCTCAAGATGATGGGCCGGGTTTGGAGCATCGACGCGGTGGCGAAGAACACGTCCACATCGCTGTACGGCAGCATCGTGAGCTTTGCCGAATCCCCCATCCAGGAAGGCCTACTGTGGGTTGGCACCGACGACGGGTTGATTCAGGTGAGCGAGGACGGCGGAGAGAGCTGGCGTGCGATCGAATCGGTGCGCGGTGTGCCTGACACGACATTCATCAGTCGTGTGACGCCGTCGGCACATGACGTGAACACCGTCTACGTGGCGTTCGACAATCACAAGGCTGGTGATTACAGACCCTATATCGCTAAGAGCACGGACCTGGGTCGCTCGTGGACCCTGATCCAGAACAACCTACCAGAGCGGGGGACAGCTTACGTCATCGTCGAAGACTACAAGGATCCCAATCTCCTGTTTATCGGCACCGAGTTCGGGCTCTACTTCTCCAACGATGGTGGGGAGCGTTGGACGCGGCTCAGGGGTGGGTTACCGACGATCTTCGTGCGCGACATCGCGATCCAGCAGCGCGAGGACGATCTCGTGATCGCCACCTTCGGACGTGGCTTCTACGTGTTGGACGATCTGGAGGCGCTGCGGGCGCTCACTCCGCCACTACTCGCGAGCGAGGCCGCGCTGCTTCCGGTACCCCGGGTGCCGCTGTTCGTGCAGTCGTCGCCTGACCCGAGCTGGCAGGGCGAGCGATTCTTCACGTCTGCCAACCCTCCAGCCGGCGCAACCTTCCACTACTATCTGAAGGATGCCATCCGCAGCATGCGGGAAGAGCGTGAGCGGGCCGAACGGGCAGCCGCGCGGCGCGGTGATGACGTGTTTTACCCCTCGTGGGATTCGCTTCGTGCCGAAGCCGCCGAGGAGGCTCCCACCATGATCCTAACGGTGACTGATCCGGAGGGCCGCGTGGTGCGGCGGCTCACGGGTCGCACGTCGGCCGGCCTCACTAGTGTGACGTGGGATCTGCGCTACCCGTCATCCAGCCCGATCACGAGCGGTGGTGGCGGCGGCGGTGGCGGTTTCGGCGGCGGTGGTGGCGGGCCATACGTCGTGCCTGGCAGCTACACGGTGTCGCTAGCCAAGAGAGTGGCTGGTGTCACCACAGCGGTTGGTCAATCACAAACCTTCGAAGTCTATCCGCTGGACGACGTTCCGACGCCGCGCTCACCAGCCGTGTTGGCTTTCCAACAGCGAGCGGCTGCACTTCAGCGCGCCATGCTGGGCGCCAATTCGGCAGCAGGTGAAGTGATGAGTCGCATCGGGTTGCTGCAGCGCGCACTTGCCGAAACACCCAACGCTGATCAGCGGCTGAGCAGCGACCTCCGTGGGTTGCAGGATAGCGTTCAGGTGATCCAATGGGCGCTGAGTGGTGATCCGACGGTGAGACGGGGGCGGGAGGCGACGCCGCCGTCGCTGGTGCAGCGGCTGGGTCGCATCACTGGTGGGGCTTGGTCTACCGCGCTGCATGATGTGACCGGGACGCAGCGGGAGCAGTACGACATTATCGCCGCGGAGTTTGGCGGCATTCTCGAGCGCCTCCGCCGCGCGGTCGAAGTTGAGCTCAAGCGAATCGAAGACGCGGCGGAAGCGGCGGGCGCACCGTGGACCAGCGGGCGCATTCCGAACTGGCGGCCCTGACGCGCGGCACATTGACGCCTGACAGGTAGTGGGCGGGAAGCGGTAAGGCCCGGACGACGCAGGCCGTTGCCCGGGCCTCAATCGTTGTCACGTGGTGCCGGAGGCGCCGGTTCGCCCCGCGCCGGCGAGAGAGCGCAGCTGGGTCACACGGCACGTGCAGTGCTTGCCGGCCGCCCGATACCGGTGCGACTTTTCCTTGTGCCGGACATCCCCCTTCCGTTGTCTCTGGGAGTGAACCATGACCGACAAGTCCCGTGATGGCATTGGTGACGGTGACCCTCAGCCGTCTCTTGCACCAGACCGCGTGACCCTACGGCGCGATCAGACAGACCGGGTGGATCTCACACGCCGCGACTTCTTCACCCATGCTGTGGCCGCGGGTGGGGGCGGCCTCCTGGCGAGTGCCTTTAGCTCTTCAGCTGAAGCTGCGGGTGCAGTGGTGATTCCTGCGGCTCCGCCGATTCCCAAGCGCCCGTTTGGGAACACGGGGGCGGCGATCACCATAGTCGGTTTTGGGGCGGGAAGCCGCTTCTACAACCCTATCTCCGACGACGAGGATGCTGCGGAACTGATCCGTCGGGCCATCGACCGGGGAATCGAGTTTGTGGAGACTGGTGCCAACTACGGCCCAGACGGCATCGCCGAGAAGCGTATCGGCCTGGCCATGAGGACGCATCGGTCGCGAGTCTTCTTGGAGACGAAGGTGGATGAACGGGACTACGACGGGGCCATGCGAGAGATTGAGCGCAGCATGCAGCGTATGAACACGGACTATCTCGATCTGGTGTTGCACCACTTCCTCAGGAACGTGGCTGAGGTGGAGGAGGTGACTGGCTCAAACGGTGCAGAGCGGGCCCTGCGAAAGATGATCGACGAGAAGGTGATCCGTTTTCGCGGCTTCTCGACCCACACCCCTGACACAGCCCTGGCAGGGATGGAGCGTCTCGATCCTCAAGCGATCCAGTTGCCCATCAATGCGGTTCGGGTACCGGACTTCGAACCTACGGTGATTCCGCTGGCCGCAGAGCGGGGAATCGCGATCATCGCGATGAAGACGTGTGGCAACGGTTACTTCTTTCCGGCGAACGCCACAACACCCGACCGCATCGAGCAGTACGGTCCACCAGCAGGAGCGTGGGATCGGTGGGATCTCCCCACTTGGACCGACTACATTCACTATGTGCTTTCGCTTCCCGTCACTGCGGCCGCAATCGGGGTCGACTCCTACTTCACACTCGATGGAATCGTGGCGGCGGCATCCACGTTCGCGCCCCTCGCCCAGGAGCAGAGAAGCTCCATCACGGAACGGGCGCAGGTGTTCGCGACGACCGGTTATTGGATACCAAGAGGGTAGCTCTCGAACATCTCGCGCGGAGAGTTCACGCGCTCGGCCGCGCCGGCCTGATCTTGGCTTCGGCGTGAGCGTGGAACTCGGCGGTGCCCTTGGGGAACGCCCACGCGACGAACAGTGCCAGGAAGGCCATTGCTGCCATGGCCAGGTACACGGTGGTGAGTCCGCCATCCAGTGCGGACACCAAGTTCCGGAGCACCTCTGGCGGTATCTGAGTGCGCAAATCGGGGTTGAGTGCAAGGTTGGCGTCGATGCCGGACCCGAGCCTTGCAGCGAGGTGCGCATTGAGTACGGCGCCCAGCGTCGCCACAGCGATTGCGCCACCGATGGTCCGGAAGAACTGAACTGAACTCGTCGCCACCCCGCGTTGGGCTTTGGGGACAGCGTTCTGCACGGCTAGCAGGTAGGGTGTGGACATGAATCCCAGGCCCAGCCCAACGAATAGCATTGCCAGCATCACCGCGCCCCGTCCCGACGTGGGATTCGCAGCGGACAGCAGCAGGCACCCCAGAACTCCGATGGCCGCCCCCGCGATAGAGAAAGGGCGATAGCCGAACCGGATCAACAGCCAACCGGCTGTCGTGCTGGCGATGGGCCAGCCAATGGACATCGGAGCGAGTGTCATCCCAGCGTCGATCGCCGTGCCACCCAACACGCCCTGGGTGAACATCGGCACGAATGCCGCCGCGCAGAACAGAATCGTGCCCAGGATTACGCTACCCAGGCTCGAGACGGCGATTACCGGGTTGCGAAACAGATCCAATGGCAGCATGGGCTCTGGTGCGCGACGTTCCTGCCACAGGAAGAACATGAGGCCGATGCCGGCCAAGGCGACCATCCCGAGCGTGCGTGCGTCGAGCCAACCCCACAGCTCAGTGCCCTCGAGCAGCGCGAGAAGCAGCACTGCTATGGCCAGAGTCAGGCTCAGCGTCCCGACGATGTCGAGCCGATGCTCGTGCCGGGCGGCCTCCTCCCGCAAGAAGAGCCGCAGCATCACGACTGAAGCCAGGCCGAACGGAATGTTGATGTAGAACACCCAGCGCCAGGACAGCAAGTCGGTGATGAGTCCTCCAACTGCTGGCCCTACGAGGCTGGATACCGCCCAGACACCAGAGAACAGGCCCTGCATGCGTCCCCGTTCCTGCAGTGTGTAGATGTCGGCGATCAGCGTCGTTGACACGGGCATGACGCCGCCGGCCCCGAGACCCTGCAGTGCCCGGTAGGCAATGAGCTGCCCCGGCGAGGTCGCTGTTCCCGATAGAGCAGCACCCAGGAGGAATAGCGAGACTCCTACTGTGTAGATGCGACGCCGGCCATACAAATCCGCCAGCTTGCCATATAGGGGTACAGTAGTGGTGGAGGCGAGTAGATAGGCCGAGAAGACCCAGCTGTAGCGGGACATGCCGCCGAGTTCGGCGACCACGGTCGGCATGGCCGTACCGACGGCAGTCGCTTCCAGCGCGGCGAGAAACATGCCCAGCACCAGCGCTGTGGTGACAAGTTTGCGCTCGAGTCCAGGTTCCAACACTCAGTAGGGTTGTACTGTGAGTAGGATCCAGGGCGCCGACGGCGCCGTGGTAAACAGTGACCCGATCCAACCGCCCGCTTCGGGTCGAGATGGCCGGCTGGAACGTAAGGGCTTCGGGTTGTGGATATCAATCCCTCGCCAATGCGGAGCGGGCATCGACACCTGGCGTACTTAGGTCGAATCAGTCACGTTACCCCAAGTGAAAACCACCAACCATAGCTCCGGTTCGACTGCCACTTCGCCTTGGGTGGATCGGACACATCCACCGTCTCACGTCGTTTAGGGGGGACGCGGGGACAATCGTCAACTGTCAATCGTCAATCGTCAATCCCAAGCCGCCTCAGGAGAATCGAACAATGCACTTGCGACGTTTTCGTCACGACTCGGTTGTCACGCTTCTAGCCGTGCAAGCTCTGGCCTTGCTCTGCGGTGGTCCTCCAGGGTTGGAGGCCCAAGGCACTCGTTTCCTCAGAGATCCGGATGTGGGTCCCAACGACATCGTGTTCGTGCACGCCAATGACATCTGGCTGGTGGGTCGAGACGGGGGCGATGCAATCAGACTCACCAGCGGAGAGGGGGCGGAAACCGATCCGGTCTTCTCACCGGACGGACAGTGGATTGCCTTCACGGGCGAATACGCTGGGAACGTGGACGTATTCCTTATCCCCGCACACGGTGGAGAGCCTAAGCGTTTGACCTGGCACCCGGGAGAAGACGTGGTGCAAGGATGGACACCCAATGGCGATATCCTATTTCGCTCCGGCAGGGACGGGCAACCCACGCGGTTATGGCGCTTCTATACGGTGGGTGTCGCAGGCGGCTTCCCGCGCCCGCTCGCAGTGCCCCAGGCTTACCAGGGTGAAATGAGCGCCGACGGGGCCTGGCTCGCCTATCAGGAGATCGGGTACTGGGATCCTGAATGGCGCAACTATCGCGGCGGTCAGGCCCAACCGGTGAGCGTCGTGGCTACCGGCAACTGGGATAGGGTAACGCCTCCCTGGGAGGGTGAGCGACAGATGGCTCCGGTGTGGATGGACGGGGTTGTCTACTACATGTCGGAGCGGGACTGGGCAAGCAATGTCTGGTCCTGGAACCCCCAGACCGGCGAGGAGCGGCAGCGCACTTTCCATGACGACTTCGACGTGAAGAGCCTCGGCGCGGGGTATGGTGTGGTAGTGTACGAGCAGGGCGGATATCTCCACGAGTTGAACCCGATCACAGGGACGACGCGCCAGCTGGAAATCCGCGTGGCAAGGGATCTCAATTGGGCTCGGCCACGCTGGGAGGAGGTGCCGGCCGGCGGGCTCAGAGACGCTCGCCTGTCCCCCACCGGGAAGAGAGCCCTGTTCGAGTACCGCGGCGACCTGTTCACGGTGCCGGCGGAGAACGGTAGTTGGCGCAACCTCACGCGCAGCCCGGGAGTGGCCGACCGCCACGCGGTGTGGTCTCCGGACGGCGACAGAATCGCGTGGTTCAACGACGCTGGCGGTGAGTATGGCCTGATTGTGGCTGACCAGGACGGTGGCAATGCCCGACGCATCGACATCCCAGACCCCACCTTTTACTTCGTACCCACTTGGTCGCCGGACGGCACTCTACTGGCCTTCACCGACACCGACTACCGCGTGTTGATAGTTGATCTGGCCTCGGGCAACCTCACTCACGTGGACACGGACCGTTACGCCCATCCGCAACGGACCATGAATCCGGTGTGGTCCCCGGACTCCCGCTGGATCGCTTACGCCCGGCGGTTGGACAATCAGCTCCGTGCAGTTTTCGTCCACGACACTCGCACCGGCGAGACCCGCCAGCTCACCGATGGAATGGCGGATGCCATCTCGCCGGTGTGGGACGCTTCCGGGAAGTACCTCTACTTCCTTGCCTCTACCGACTACGGGCTCAACACCGGCTGGTTGGACATGACGTCCTATGACCGGCCGGTGACGCGGGCGCTGTACGTGGCCCTGCTGCGAGAGGGGGAAGCGTCGCCCTTCCTGCCCAAGAGCGATGAGGAAGTCCAGCAGGGGGAAGACGAGGAAGCAGAGGAGCAGCCTCGCGGCGGGCGCTCTGCTGGTGGATCACAGAGTGACTCTGTGGAGGTACCGGAAGTTACGATCGACTTTGAAGGTATTGCCAGGCGCATCGTGGACGCCCCCAACCTGCCGCTAAGGGACTACGTGGACCTGGTGGAAGGTCCCGAGGGCAGGGTGTTCGTGGCTGAGGCAGTCCCGAACCAGCGAGGCTTCACGCTGCAACGCTACACGCTAGATGACAAGGAGGCGGAGAAGTTCCTGGAAAACGTGCAGGCGGGTACGGTCTCCCACGACCGCAAGAAGCTGCTGTACCGGTCAGGTGACAACTGGAGCATAGTGAATTTGGGGGGCTCGATTCCCGGGGCTAACGAGGGACGCCTGTCTCTCAATGGGATTCGCATCCGAGTGGAGCCTCGGGCCGAGTGGGCGCAAATGCTGCGTGACGGGTGGCGGTTCATGCGCGATTTCCTCTACGTGGACAATGTCCACGGTGCTCCTTGGGACGAGATTTGGGAGTGGTACAGCCCCTGGCTGGAGGGTGTGAATCACCGCTCCGATTTCAACCACCTCTTGGACATGGTCTCGGGAGAAGTAGCGGTCGGACACTCCTACGTGCGGGGTGGTGACTACCCCGATCTGACGGACCCGCAGACCGGGTTGCTGGGAGTGGACCTGGAGGAGGTGGACGGCTTCTACCGCATTACCCGCATCTACTCCGGGGAGGATTGGACCCCCGATCTGCAAGGACCCCTGGCCGAGCCGGGCATGGGTGTAAACGAAGGTGACTATCTGGTAGCTATCGACAGCCGCGAACTGCGAGCCCCCACGAACCCGTTCATGCTGCTGGAGGGGACGTCGGGCCGGACCATCACAGTGTCGGTAAACGCCGGACCAACTATGGCAGGTGCTAGGGACATAGTCGTCGAACCCATCTCGAACGAAAATCAGCTGAGAACCTGGGCCTGGGTGGAGCACAACCGCCAGAAAGTCTCCGAGCTTAGCGACGGGCGTCTCGCCTATGTCTGGCTACCCAACACGGGCCAGGGCGGGTACACCTATTTCAACCGCATGTACTTTGCCCAGCAGGACAAGAAGGGGGCTGTGATCGACGAGCGTAACAACGGAGGAGGTTCGGCGGCGGACTACTTTGTGGAAGTGATGGGTCGCACGTTGACTGGCTACTTCAACTCCAGGGCGGGGGACCGCAAGCCGTTCACCCAGCCCATGGCCGGACTGTGGGGTCCCAAGGTGATGGTCATAAATGAAAGGGCTGGGTCCGGCGGTGACCTGTTGCCGTACCTGTTCCGCTTCAAGGGGATCGGTCCCCTGGTGGGCGCGAAGACCTGGGGCGGCCTGGTCGGTACATGGGACACCCCACCCCTCGTCGACGGCGGAAGGTTCGTGGCGCCGCGCGGCGGGTTCTTCGACGTGAATGGTGAATGGGCCGTTGAGGCCGAAGGCGTGGCTCCGGATATTGAGGTCCGCAACGACCCCCGGCCCGTCATCGAAGGTGGGGATCCGCAGTTGGAGGCGGCTGTGCAGGAAGCCCTGCGCCTGCTAGTGACAGAGGCAGTCGAGCTCAAGCCGGAACCGCCGGCCCCGATCAGGTGGCGGCGGCCGAACCGTTCCGGCGGCTGACACGGCGCAGCACCTGCAATGACCCGCGACGCGTCTGAGAGGGCCACAGTTGACTGTGGCCCTCGGGTCGTTGTTGTATCAAGTCGGCCGTGAAGTGTCACCGCGTTCCTGCCTTACTCGCTCGCGATGTAGCAATCAAGTACGCCACGTACCGGTACCAAAGGGCGCCTTGCCGCGGCTGCAGGGTGGGGTCACTTTAGAAAAACGAGTGCCGGCATGCTCGTTTGCAGTGCGACTGAACTGGTGAGGGGGCAATCTATGGCGAAGATGAAGGACGGTTGTGTCAAACCGGCGCGGGGTCCGGTAGCACCCGCTGCGAGGGCGGACTCATCTGCCGCAAGTCCACAGACCAGCGAGGTGGTGAGAATGCGTGCTCAGGTTGGTCAAGAAGCACCGGATTTCGAGGCTAATGCATTCATCTCGGGCAAGGGCTTCGAGCCCGTGAGGCTCTCGAGCTTCAAGGGAAAATGGCTAGTGCTCTGCTTCTATCCAGGTGACTTCACATTTGTCTGACCGACGGAATTGGCGGCGGTCGCCGTCAAGTATGAGGAGCTCAAGCAGCTCGGAGTGGAAGTGTTGGCAATGAGTACCGACAGCCGGTTCGTGCACAAGATCTGGCAGGAAGAGGAGCTATCCAAGATGGTCGATGGTGGAGTTCCTTTCCCGATGCTGTCGGACGCCGGAGGGCAGATAGGTGAAGTCTACGGAGTCTATGATGCGCCTGCGGGCGTGGACATACGCGGCCGCTTCATCATCGATCCGGACTTCGTGATTCGAGCAATGGAAGTGCTGACGCCTGAAGTGGGGCGGAATCCCGACGAGTTGATACGGCAGGTGAAGGCCTTCCAGCACGTGAGAGAGACTGGGGAAGTGACCCCTTCGGGCTGGCAGCCTGGACAGCCGACGCTCACACCGGGACCCGAATTGGCAGGCAAGGTCTGGAAGCAGTGGAAACCCTAGTCGTGTAGGCCCGCGCGACTCCGGGCGGCCATCAGCCCCGAGCGCTCCGCGTTCGGGGCCCCCTTGGGTACCCTTGACAACCACGGTCACTCGTTCCTTCCTAATGCATCAGATCCGGATCGTAGTCTCAGCGACCAGAAGACTGCGACAACTCGGCCTTGGATTGTGTTTCTAAACTTGCCGCGATCCGCAGGACTGCCCAAAGACTGGAGGACAGATGAAGCAGACCATCCGTTTTAGCCTGAATGGCGAGACGGTGACACTGGATACCGAGCCCAACCGGACCCTGCTCTGGGTCCTGCGTACCGACTTGGAACTGACCGGCACAAAATACGGCTGCGGTGTAGGCATGTGCGGATCGTGCACCGTGATCGTGGATGGCCAAGCAGTGCGATCATGCATGACGAACCTCGAGTCGGTGCAGGGTAAAGAGGTGTTGACGATCGAGGGGCTCGCACGAGACGGGCAGCTCCATCCGCTGCAGCAGGCGTTCTCCGAGCAGGGCGGCTATCAATGCGGCTACTGCACTCCGGGAATGATCATGAACGCCTACGGTCTGCTGCGGCGCACCCCCCGGCCCACGCAAGAAGAGATCGTGCAGGGTATGGAGTCCAATCTCTGCCGCTGTTCCGCCTACAAGAGGATAATCGAGGCGGTTGCGACGGCTGCTGGGCAGAACGGAGGCAGCCATGAGTGAGGCTACGAGAATGGACCGACGTGAGTTCGTGAAGTGGCTGGGCGGCGGCATAGTCGTCTGCGTTAACCTCGGGCCCCTGACCATTTTCAACTCGAGCGCAGCGCCGGCGATGCAGCGTGGCTATCCCGAGGACATCAACGCGTACCTTCACATCGCACAAGACGGGAGAGTCACACTCCACTCCGGCAAGATCGAGATGGGGCAGGGTGTCATGACGTCGCTCTCCCAGATGGCGGCCGAGGACCTGGGCGTGACTCTGGACGCCATCCACATCGTCATGGGAGATACGGACACCTGCCCCTGGGACATGGGCACATTCGGCTCGCTGACTACGCGGATGTTCGGGCCGGCTGTCCGGGCCGCCGCCGCTCAGGCCCGTCTGGTCCTCACAGATCTGGCCGCCGAGCGCCTCGGCGTGCCGCGGGAATCACTGGTTGTTGACAATGGTGTGGTGTATGTGGCGGCCGACAGGAACCGCCGAGTGTCGTATGGTGAGCTGGCCCAGGGCCAGGCTATCACACACACCGTGGACCAGAAGGCTGTGCTCCGGGCGGTTGAGGAGTTCACCGTAATGGGCCGCTCTCCCCAACGGCTGGACGGCTACGAGAAGGTGACCGGCCAAGCGCAATTCGCCGGCGACATCCGTATCCCCGGGATGCTCTATGCCCGGGTGCTCCGGCCCCCGGCACACGGGGCTACAATGACGCGTATCGATACCTCGGCGGCGGAAGCCGTGCCTGGAGTAACTGTGGTGCAGCAGGCCGGGTTGGTGGCCGTGCTTGCCTCCGATCCGGAGACGGCGGGAACAGCCCTGGCACTCGTCGAGAGCGACTTCGACGTGCCTGCGGCCGCGGTGGACACTGAGAGCATCTTCGACCATCTGATCGCTGTGGCTCCCAGTCCCAATACCACGGAGCAGGATGGTGATCTGAATGCAGGCAGGCGGCGGTCTGCACAAACCTTCGAACGCACCTACTACAACAGCTATGTGGCCCACGCCCCGATAGAACCGCACACTGCCCTAGCCGAGCTGAAGGAAGGAAAGCTCACCGTATGGTCCTCTACCCAGGCCCCTTTTTCTCAGCAGACGACGATTGCCAGGGAGACTGGGCTCCGTCCCGAGGACGTCAGGGTGATAACCCCCTACGTCGGCGGCGGGTTTGGCGGCAAGGTGCCGGGGCAGCAGGCCGTCGAAGCAGCGCGGCTCGCGCAACTCACCGGCAGGCCAGTACAGGTCTGCTGGACCAGGGCCGAGGAGTTCTTCTATGACACCTTCCGGCCGGCGGCCGTGGTGAAGGTCGCCTCGGGAATCGACGGGGCAGGGAAGGTCATCTTCTGGGACTACCAGGTCTACGGGGCTGGTGCGCGCGGCTCCGATGTGTTCTACGACGTGCCGAACCACAGCGTAAGGGTGTACGGCGAGTGGGGCCGGGCGCCCGAGGGCATGCACCCGTTCGCGGTCGGGGCGTGGCGCGCGCCGGCTGCGAATAGCAACCGCTTCGCAGCCGAACAGCAGATCGATATCATGGCTGCGGCGGCGGGCATCGACCCGCTCGAATTCCGCCTCACCAACACCAAAGACGAGCGCATGCTGAGCGTGCTTCGCAGGGTAGCGGAGGCCTACGGCTGGGAGCCGGCTGTCGCTCCCAGCAGGAACGGTCGCGGTCGCGGCTT
>Ga0209536_100009780_pt1 | contig 14224 bp, 15 predicted proteins | sample DeeMarSeWOR28_12_FD_187461 | JGI IMG/M metagenome (GOLD analysis project Ga0209536, IMG submission 187461) | Marine sediment microbial communities from White Oak River estuary, North Carolina - WOR-2-8_12 (SPAdes) (version 2) | ecosystem: Environmental > Aquatic > Marine > Intertidal zone >...
GAAGTTTTAGCAAATCTCTGTTATCTAATTTAAATAGACCTAAATCATAAATTAAACAATCAAAGAGTCGGCAAAGTAGTGAATTAAAACTTAGGGTATTTAATTAATTTTAAATATTATTTATCTAATATTAATTATACAAAGAAAGATTGTAGTTATGGAATACTAGGTATCAATATCTTTCTAAATGGTATAAAACAAGAATATTTAGAGTGTGAATTAAGTTGGTAAGTAAGCTTGGGCTTGTTCTTAAGGAACTTAATGATAATGGTAATTTTCGTGCTTCTCTATTTGCTACATCCGCTGGTCTGGTGTTATCATTTCAGAAAGAGGAAGGTATAGATGAACGTGTAGTAGCAGCAATGGGTTCTTTATTAAGCGACGCTGCTTATAAAGCTTCCGAGGAGATGGATTTGTCGGATGTTTTAAGTATGAAAATAAAATATAAAGAGGATTACATAATTATGAGAAATATCACCATCAGTGAAAGTACAAAATTTCTCCTAGCTGTTCTTACAAAATTGCCAGAAACAGAAGAAATTGAGAAGTATATTGACCAACTTTTGGACTGGGCAGAAGAAAACAGTAGAGGGGATCTGCAGAAACTTTCTTCTCTTTAACCCACCATGTGTTTTAGGAATGAACTACTCTAAGCTTCTGATAAAATTTAGAGCTTCCTCAGCAACTGCATCTTCAAATCCCCCATAAAAATGGTCAGCACCTTTAATTATTCTTTTACTCTTTGGATCATCATAAAAATTGTAATTATTATCAAAATGTTGGTAAGAAGCGACAGAATCTCTATCTCCTTGAATAAATAGCTTAGGTTTCTTAGTTTGGGAGAGTTCCTTATACTTTAATCCCATAAATCCCCACGGGAACGAAATTGAGATATAGCCTGCAATCTTTTCTGAAAATTCCACCGCTGAACAACCAATTACCGCACCGTATGAATATCCGCATAATATAATCTTTTCACTTTTTTTTTCATTTAATAAGAAGTTAATGCATGCATGCACATCAGATAATTCCCCTGTTCCATCTGAATGAGAACCCGTAGATCTACCTACGCCCCTAAAATTAAACCGAATGCAGGAAATATTGTTTGTAATTAATTTATTGAAAACTCCTGATACAACATTATTATACATATTTCCTCCGTAGTGAGGGTGAGGATGACAGATTAAAACAAAGAGATTATTCTCTCTGGAAGTTGATTGAAACATTTCAGCTTCAAGTTTGATGCCATTGTTTTCAATGAAAAGGTGATCTAATTCTACCATAATTTTAATTAATTTTTTACTTATAATAATTATACTATTTAATTAAGGTGCGAATTATGAGTAATTATAATAGATTTACTATTGAAAGGAAACTGAAAGCATTCATCGAAGAAGATTGTAATTTTACAGATGTTTCTTCAAGCGTTATCCCTGAAAAAGCTGAATCAATAGCAAAAATTATCGCGAAAAGTGAAGGATATATTTCGGGATTAGAAGAATTGAAAATGTTATTTAGCTTATTGCATGTTTCCTTAGCTCTCAATAAAGTAGATGGAGAACAGTTTAAGGAGGGAGATGTAATTGCTGAATTACAGGGAAAAACGAGAGATATTTTATTGGGAGAAAGGGTGGGCCTTAATATTATTACCCATATGAGTGCTATAACCTCAACAACAAAGAAATTTGTAGAAATTATCGCAAATTCCGGAAAAAATGTAAAAATTGCATGTACACGCAAAACTATTCCTGGAATAAGAATCTTTGAGAAAAAAGCTGTGGAAATTGGAGGTGGAGACACACATCGATTTTCTCTTGATGATTTCCTTTTGAAAGATACTCATTTAAGGTATTATAATGGAGATATTGAAAAGTTGCTTAGTGATGTTAAACGTAAGGCAAGTTTTACAAAAAAAATTGAAATTGAAGTTGAAAATGTGAAGGACGTATTAATTGCAGCACAAAATGGTGCGGATATCATCATGTTTGACAATTTTACTCCCGACGAGGTTGAGGACGCAATTAATTTATTAAAAAAAAACGACCTAAGAGAAAAAGTAATAATTGAAGTTTCTGGGGGAATAACCCCAGATAATTTAGTTGATTTTTTACTCCCAGAGCCGAACATCGTAAGTTCTGGTCTATTAACTCAGTTTCCTTCAGAACAAGTTGATTTTTCACTTCGATTTGATTAGAAAACCGTTATTCAATGATAATTTCACGTATAGAACACAAAACGTCTTTAATTTTAGCTAAATCTTTATAGAGATCTTTTATAATCTCAATTTCACCTACAGAGAGAATAACCTCAATTTTTTTCTCTGCAATTCTCCAGTCTGTTATCGTTTTAATTATATGATGATATCTTGTATATAACTCAGAAATTTGATCAATAATGAGAGTTTTAAAGGGGTAAACCAGACTAATGGTCATGATTTTGTAGCCCTCAAGGTGTCCAAATTTCTCGTATTTTTCGATGAAACTTATAATAGAATCACGCAAAGCTTCACTTTTTGAACTGAACCCACTTTGATTACGAACTTTTTCAAATCTTTCCAATAAGTCGTCACTGATTTGTAAAGAAATAATAGGCATTTTGTATTCTTCTCTCCACGATTTAATTTTGTTTTTGTATAGATCTTTGTTTTACAATATTAAAGTCTTCTGTTCTAAATGATCTGTTTTTGAGCTGTTTAAGATAAATTTTATCAAATAACTATTAATTTCTCTCAATTTTTACTTTTATTCTTTCTTCGGAAAATTTGCAAAGAGACTTTCATGTAATTTTCGAAAACCTTCGAGTTGTTCTATCGTGTATATTTTAGGTTCCCCAATTTGTAGAGCACCCCAGTAAACTTTTGCTAGCTTCTCTACAAGCTCAGCAAATTTTACCGCATGATCTATTGATTTGCCACAGACTATAACTCCATGATTAGCTAGTAAAGCAGCATTTTTTTTCCCTAGAGCCTTTAGTGCTACTTGTCCCATTTCTTCTGTATGAGCCTCTCCGGGATCTGAAACCTCAATTGAGCCACCTAGAAAAATATACATCTCCTCCATTAAAATGGGAATACTTTTATGAACTGTGGATAATATTGTCGCATAAGTAGAATGTGTGTGAATTACAGCAGCTACTTTTGGTCGGGATTCATAAATTGCTGTATGCATTTTTACTTCAGTAGATGGTAATTTTCCAGCACTTAAGGCCTCACCTTCAAAATTCATATGTACAACTTCGTTTTCTACTAGTGATATATATTGGTTAAAGGAAGGAGTAATAAACAGTTCTTCTTTCTTACCATTCCTTACACTTACATTTCCTTCTCCAACCTCTACTAACCCTTTTGAATAAATAATTTTTGCTCCCTGAACAACAAGTTTTCTAAGTTTATCTTCTTTAGTTAATGACATAATTTTCATAATTAAGAGTGTGTTAAAAATCTACTTTGTACTCTGTAATGCTAATAAAAACAAAAATGAGATTGTGATTATTAATTCATTTAACTCTAATTTTTTAAAATATATTCCCGTGTATCAGTTTATAATCCCAAATACTTTTATCACTCCATAATACTCGAGAAATTTACTCCTAGGAAATGAACCGACTTATATTCCATTGTGATTTAGATTGTTTTTTTGCTGCTGTGGAAATTAGAGATAATCCCCAGTATAGAGGAAAACCCGTTATAATAGGAGCTGATCCGAAAGATGGTAAAGGTAGAGGTGTTGTTTCTACCTGCTCTTATGAAGCGAGGAAATTCGGACTGCATTCAGGAATGCCTATTTCGAAAGCATTCCAACGCTGTCCTCATGGGATTTACCTTAGACCAAGCATTAATAAATATACAGAAGTATCAAAATCAGTAATGAATATTTTAAGAAATTATTCAGAGAATTTTCAACAAATGGGTAATGATGAGGCGTATATTGAGTTAACAGACAAATGTACAAGCTATGAAGAGGCAAACCAAACTGCCATGCTTATCCAAAAAGAAATTAGTGAAAATTTGGGAATAACAATATCAATTGGTATAGCTCCCACAAAATCCTTAGCCAAAATCGCATCAGACTGTAACAAACCAAACGGAATTACACTTTTTAAGCCAAATACCTACAAGGATATGTTGAAGAATATGGATATCACCCGTATTCCTGGTATAGGAAAGAAATCGAAGGTTTATTTTTATAAAAAAGGAATTAAAAAAATTGAAGATATACTAAAGACTCCTTTACATCGGATGATTAAATTGTTTGGGGAGCATGGGAAATGGATATGGAATGTTGTAAATGGATTCGATAATAGAAAAGTTAAGGAATTTCAGGGGGATAGAAAATCAATAAGTGCTGAGAGAACTTTTTATTCTGACACAGATGATTTCAAGGATATATTGTCTAAACTTGAAGATATAAATAAAAGGATTCATAAATCTATCAAGAAATATAATATTACCTATAAAACCATCACTTTAAAAATAAGATTTGAGGGGTATCAGACGTATACACGATCGAAAACACTCACTTATCCCATTCAAGATGAACGTCTGGTAATTAAAGTATTGCTTGAATTACTTCAGCAATTTTCAAAAAATAAAAAAAAAGTACGGTTAGTTGGGATTAAACTCTCAAATTTAGAAAAGAGTAAAAAAGCAAGACAAACAAATATGCTTAATTTCGCCCAAACATAATATTTAAGCAAAATATTCTTTAACTAAAGCTATTAGACTATTTTTCAGAACGCCGTTAGAGCCAATAATCCCAGGAAGGGTCCATAAACATTTTTCTTCAATAAATTTTAAAGGTTCACCATTTAAGTCTGAAACATGTCCACCGGCTTCCCGAACAAGAAGATCCCCTGGTAAAAAGTCCCAAGAAGAAGTGGGATAATTATTTAACGGTTTGATATAAATATCAGCACTCCCATCAGCTACCATGCAAAACTTTGCCATACTATCAATCTGCACATATTTTGTTATCCCGATCTTTCGTGCAAAGTTTATTACCCACGGCTTATCATAATGTAATGAGTGGCACAAGATAAAATCTTCATAATTCGATTTCCGGCTTACGCTTATCGAAGTGGAGGAATTTTTTGTATATGAAACTTTAGCACCTTGACCTTTTTCTGCTGAAAAAATGGCTAGGTTTTTCCCTTTATAGTTTGGGACTGCAATTGTGCATATAGTTGGAACAGATTTGATCATAAATCCTATCCCAACTGCATATGACAAACCTTTCTTATAGCCCATAGTTCCATCAATAGGGTCGATCGTCCATTGACGTTCAGATGATACTCCACGATAACTAATACTATCCTTAATGCTTTTTATATCTCCGAGATTCAAGTCATTCAAGCATTTTCTAATTAAATTTTCTGCCTTTGCATTAATAAACTGGAGATTGCCTTCTTCAGCTATGATTCTATCATCTGGAAAAAGGTCTCTTAACTCCGATATGATATAAGTTTGGGATGCGTAATCAGCCAAAGTAACAGGTGTTTTATCATCTTTATTGAATGATTTAAATCCCTTTTTTTTAAACCATTCGGTAATTTGAGTTGCATTTCTAGCTAATGCAACAGCAGTTTTTAATTCAAATTCATGAAGAGACATAGTTAAAATATAATAAAAGGGTTATTTTATAATTGATTTTATCTCGTGAACATATTTTTCTAACGAAGTTAATTCTGCTTCAGTAGCTCCAATCTGATGTGATTTTCTTGCTAATTCTGATTCAAAATTATACATTTTGAGTAACCAAATTAGCTTGTAAATTTCAATTTTTTTCCTGAAATCTTTGTTAATTGGAAAAGATTTGGAATATGCATTGTAGAAAGCAGTATTAATTGAGGGATTTGCTAATGGTTCCAAAATTATAAATTCAAATTTTATAAAATCTTGAGCTCTACTTCCCACAGACCACTCATCAAAATCTACTAATCCATTTACCCGGATAATTCCTTGATCCTCTTTAACTATGATATTCTGGCTCTGAAAATCGTTATGTAATGAAACAAATTCATCCTCATCTTCAATTAGAGCAGCGTTATCTTTGAAAAATTCTCTTATATCTTTAATTGGCAGAGTTTTTTTCTTATTCGTTTCATCTAGTACTTTTTGTAATTCATTATTATAAGTCTCGGTATACGAGCCCTTTTTACTCTTTCCGATGTCCCTAATATTTTTAATAAATGAATTGAATTTAATTTGGTGTAAATCTGCTAATGTATGCCCTAGAGTATCAAAGAGTGTGAGAACTTTAGTTGTATTCATGTTTATCCCTTCTTTCTCATACTTACTTAATAGTTGAGATAAAGGTTTACCATGAATATATTCTTGAACTGAAAAAACGAACGGAATTGTTTCCTTAGTTTCATCAAAGTAAACTAGGTTGCTTACAGGTATGATAGGAGGATTTTCCTTTTTAAAAATGTAGGATCCCATTTTTTTATTAATTATCTCATTAATTTTTATTCTCAAATCAAGATCCTGTGGTGTGAGATTCTTATCGAGAAAAGGGAACAAAAGCTTTTGTTTTATCAGGTTCTCGAACTGGTAAAACTTGCTGGTACGGAACCTAAAAACTAATTGGCTATTGTCAAATTTGACACGGTAAATTGTATTTATGTCAGCAATGTACGGCCCTTTTATTTTCCGTACATTGCCTTGCTCCACTAATATATTTATTTTGGAAAAAGTATTAATGATATCATGAAATTGGTAGAGATCTTTTTTTCCTATTGAGTACAATTTATAAATAAGTTTGTTATTAAGTAAATAATTTACTGTAGCCTCTATTCGGTCTTTTGAGATTGGATCGACAACTTCTTCCAGCAGAGATATAGTATCATTAACTTTTTCATCCTTTTTTGATAATAAATCCTTATATAGGTATAACAACGCATACTTCAAGCCAATTTTCTCACCATCCTCACTAACTTTGACATCATATATCTTTTTTCTAGTGTCATTTATTTGATCTTGTATTTGGATAAGATTTAATAGGTTATCCTCCGTTGCGTAATCATATAACTTTGAACACATGTTTACTAAGTTACTAAGACTTGATACAATCCCGCTATTCTTCCTATTTTCAACTGGGATGAGCTGAAAAAAATTTTGAAAATTATCTTCCAATCCACAAAAGACTGAGAAGTTTTCTTCCATATGTTGAAGATAGGATTTGCACTTCTTTATATTATAAAACACATCATTTATTCCTCTTAAATTATCAAATTCTGTTAAATGTTTTAAGATATCTGGTTCGATTTCATTCCCACCGGTTTCAGGGGGATTATTAAGTAAATATATTTTAACGTTAGACTCAATGGCTCCTAAGATATTTTCGATATAAGATTTAATCGAATCATTAGGGATTTTTTGAGTAGATGGAGGAGAAATCATATAATTAAGGTTTTTGAATCTCTTTCCAAGATTCATTATCTCATCGATAACAGAATCAGCATCGGAGCCATCTATACCAATTAAAAGAGGCGTTTTGTTTTCTGAAATATTAAGTGCCAAATCAATTAGTTCTATTTTTTCTTCAATATTATTTTTAAATACCTTACCATCTCCCATACTCCCGAAAAGAAGAAGACAATCTGCATCATTTGTAAGTATATGACGTATAAGAAGTGAATTTAAACTTTTAATGATTTCATTATTTTTACTTGAGAATGTTAAAGTATTGCATATAACTCCATTAATCTGTGACAACTCAGCCTCCTCTTCAACAAATAAACTCTCAAGCCCTTTGCATAATCAGAATTTTTATGCTTAAGGGATTAGGTGATTCTCAAATTTTATTATTGAATATTACTGGAAAATGATTTAAAATTGTATAATCAAGTATTAAATTTAAATAAACGTTATATAGACTGTAGTAAATAAGACAAGTTTTCGAAAGGATTTACCCAGTTTAAAGGTATTTCCTTACCACTTCCCCTCTTGGTGAGGTTTCTTCGAATAATATCGCTTGGAAGGAAAAAATCTTAACACGCTTAATATCTCTCCATTCGTCGCTGGAGAGTCCGGCTTTTAAGCATGTGTGAGAGAGAAAAGTTTCAACATCCCAGTTTCTATCATGATCTACTGGAACTTGCGGGAGTAATAATCCTCTACGCCAACCACCTAACTCAGCAATCAGTCCATCTCTTCCAATTACAATTTTGGTAAGATAATCATTGGGATCCTTAACCTCAATCAATTTAGGAGGAGTCAAGATTGATATTTCAATTACAATCTCGTCCATTTCTTCTATTGTGACGGAAGGAAATCGAGGATCATCAATGGCAGAATTAATAGATACCCTATGAATTACATCATATAAGGAATATGTGGGTTCAATATACCCTATGCATCCCCTCAAGGGATTTCCCGTCTCTTCATTCTTATTAAGCGTAACAAATGCTCCGTATTTATCTCCAAATTTATCTTTTATATCCTCGGGGATAGGCATTTTTCTATTGTTTTGAAGGTAAAATTCGATATTTTCTCTTGCAAAAGATATTAGCATTGATCCATCTTCTAAAGTAAATTTTTCTTCTTCAGACATAGTCCAGGCTCTTTGGTTTGATAACGTTATTAATATTTATTTTGACTATACTTTTATAGGTTATAATTTCTTTAATAATATTTTGCCCTTAGGAGGAGTACCAGATGCATTTATTTCAATTCCTCGTAAAAACACTTTCCAAATTGAAACTGATGTAAGGTATTCCTCGAAAGGAGTATATTTCGCTTTTGTGATAAAATTTTGAGCTTTAATTGGGTAATCTGGGACTTTTTCTAACACTATTAAATCAGCATCAAACCCCTTGTTTATAAATCCCTTATTCTTTAATTTAAAGGTCTTTGAGGGATTTTCTGAGGCGGCTTTTACAAAATTTTCTAATGAGATTTTGAATTTAAACATTAAATCCAATAAAACTAAAGGATATGTCTCAAAACCAGGGAATCCAGAAGGTGCATTTGAGTAATCTCCCGACTTTTCATTTAGAGTATGAGGTGCATGATCAGTGCCTATTAAATCAATATTCCCATTACTATATTCATTCAATAGAAATTGGTTTTGTTTGGAATTTCGTAAGGGAGGTAATACTTTACCGTAGTTATCAACTTCCAATAGCACATCATTAGATAAAACGAGATGGTGGGGTGTAACTTCAAAAGATAACTTAAAATTTTTATTCACATTTAGTGCGTCTTGTATCATTACATAAGATTCTTTACAAGAAACATGGCAAAAATGGATGATCGGATACCTGAGAGGTATTAATTCATTTCTAATTACATATGACTTATACGTTTGAATAACATAGGATATAAACTGCTCCTCCATTTTAATGGGATTTAGAAGATCGTGTAATTTCAATAGGGGGTACTTTTTTTTGTTAAAATCTTTAATGATTTCATTTTTGTCTGTATCGGGAAGAGGATAAGCAGGATGAATAAATATTGGAATTTGGAATTTGGAGGAAATAGAAAGAATTTTTTCAAGATTTTCAGATTTGGTCCAATCAATACCATTTAGAGGATTGAGAGGGTAAATTTTAAATCCAATTACCCCGAGTTTAATAATCTTTTCTACTTCCTCTACATTTAATCCTTCAGGAAATCCCGCGATAAATCCGACATCAACATAAATATTATTTTGAGCTCTTTCCATCCATATTTTTACTTGTTTCTCTGAGATGGCAGGGGGAATGGTATTTGGCATCGTAAATACTGTTGTTATTCCCGCATGGGCTGCAGCTTTGGTTCCTGAGATAAAAGTTTCTTTCTCTTTCTGTCCCATATCACGTAAATGGGAGTGAATATCTATAATGCCCGGAAGAATTAATCTATTTTCACACTCAATTTCTTGGTTATCTCGATTTTTTTCTGACAACCTTAGATACTCTTGTTCATCAGGATTAAAGACTAGTTCTACAATAGTGCCTTTTTCAATAAGAATAGCTCCCTTATTCAATAACCCTTTTGAAAAAATCTTCCCATTCTTTAAGATCATATCTTATTTTTAATTTCTTGCTGGTCTTTTATGAAATTTATATACAAAATCTTGTTTTCAATAGGTTTAATATCTGTAAGAGATATAAATTTTACATTTTTCTGTTTCATGAAATGATTATATATTTCATTAAAATTATTGTTTAATTCCGAGGAAGAGATAACAAAAAGAGTATCATCCCTTATATACACTGAATCTATCTTCTCCGGTTCTTTGATTAGTCCATCATAATATTCAATGTCTAAAAAATAGGTAGATACGAATAGTGAATCTATGTATTGAAGAAATGACGATTCATTTGAAAATCTTATAACATTTATACCTGGAGTCGATTCTTTTGGATAATTATAATTTGTTTGGGAAATTACTTTACCAATGTTTACTGCTTTCAGCAACAGAATAGCCTGAGATCTTTCATCAGGTCCTAGGTACCTTAATTTCTTTCCTAAAAAACTAATCAATATATCTTCTTTTTTGGAATATAAAAATAAGTTATTATGTTTCCTAATTGCATAAGACAAACAAAAAGCTTCTCTTATACATGAACATAATTGATATATTTTTTGAGGTGTTAATCCATTATCAATTGTTTTCTTGTTATACTCAATTATTTTTTCGATAAGCAGTAGGAAATTGACCAATGTAATCAAACTTATTTTTGTCTAAATTGCATTTTAAAATTTCCCTAATTTTTTCATGAAATCAGCACCATCCTTTCCTCCAGGTAGTCCAGGCATTCCGGGCATTCCCTTCCCTTTTTTCTGCATTTGAAGAAATCTCTTCATAAACTTGCGCATTTGGTTATATTGATCGAGCATCTTATTAATTACAGAATAATCAGTACCACTCCCAATAGCTATTCTTCTTTTTCTTGTCTTCTTGATAATTTTAGGCTCCATTTTTTCGTCATGAGTCATGGAATCTAATACAATCCTCCATCTTTCAAGGTTTCTTTCAGCGTCGCCTTTTAGTGCATCAGGTATGTTTCCTCCACCCATCATAGAAAGAATTTGCTGAAATTTCCCAACTTTCTTTATTGAAATCAATTGTTGATACAAATCCTCAAGAGTGAATTTCCCATGCATCATTCGTTTAACAGTTTCATCATCAGGAACGATTTCGGCTTCTTCTACTTTTTTGATTAATGATTCAATATCGGGTACACCCAATAAAGTGCCTACAAACTTCGAAGGTTCAAAATCTTCAAGATCATCGATTTTTTCTCCAACACCAATGAATCTTATCCCCGCATTTGTTGCAGCACAAGCAGATAATGCACCTCCACCCTTGGCAGTCCCATCTAATTTGGTTACTATAATAGAACCGAGATTAGTTGTTTGATCAAATGCAACTGCTTGGTTAAAAGCTTGCTGACCTAAAGTACCGTCTATCACTAGGCAGATTTCGTTTGGTTTGAGTTTCTGCTCAATAATTGCCATTTCCTTCATTAATTCTTTTTCTTCTTTGTGTCTACCTGCAGTATCGACAATAATTAAATCATTTCCATCATTAATGGCTTTTTTAGTCTCTTGTACAGCAATTTTAATTGCATTTTTCTCATTTGGGTTGCCATAGCATTTTACTCCTATTTGATCTGTTAATTGAACCAATTGTTCATAGGCACCAGGTCGCCATGTATCCGTGGTTAATGCAGCTACTTTATAGCCCTTGCTCTTATAAAATTTAGCTAACTTGCCAACGGTGGTTGTTTTTCCAGAACCTTGGATTCCAACAAGGAGAATTACATTCTTTTTTCCGGGTTTTATCCGAATTGGCGAGGGCTTACCTCCTAAGAGATTAATTAATTCATCGTGTACGAGTTTAATGGTAAAATCTTTTCTTCGAGCTTTCTGGAGATTTGTATTCATTGCCTCTTTTTTAATATTTTCGGTCATCTCAAAGACTAATTCAACTTTTACGTCGCTAGAGAGCAACGCACGTTGTAGTTCCTGAATAAGGGCAATTATAGCATCTTCATTAACAATAGGAAGCCGCCTAATTTTACGTATAGCAGTATCCAATGATCTCCCAAGTTTCTCTAAAACCATTTAATCCCAACATTATTTTTCTTACTTTTACAATGGAAAACTTCTCAAAAACTAAAATTTTTTTTGGAAAAAATATAATATATAATTAGTTAAAAGAAATAACAAAATTAAAAATATTTGGTAAGATTTCTATAAATAAAGGTGTATTCTAATTGTCTATTCGAAGAACTGAGATACAGAAATTAAAAATTAACCAGTATATAATGGTAGATGAAGAACCTTGTATTATTAAAAGTACAGAGCGTTCAAAAAGCGGGAAGCATGGCCACGCGAAAGTTAGAGTTGTATGTGTTGGACTTTTCGACAATAACAAACGTTCACTAACGATACCGTCTGGACATATGGTAGAAGTTCCAGAAATCATCAAAGGGAGTGGACAAATTAATTTTATTGAGGACACTATGATAAATATCATGGATTTAGAGACGTTTGAATCTGTGGATGTTGAATGGCCGAAAGATGAGGATTTAATAAGTAAATTGAAAGAACTAAAAGCAAATCCTGATACAATCTCAACAGCCCAGGTAGACTACTGGTCACTAGCTGGGAAGACTTTAATCAATAGAGTATTTACAAATTAAATCCATTCTACATTTTTTTATTAGATTTCGAACCTTTTTTCAAATTTATTTACATTAAGGAATTTTAGAATCATTTTTTTTTATCTTTTGATTAATTATAATAAGAAGTAAACAAAAATTATTTTGTTACTTATGGAAAAGAAACCAATTGCCATTGCTTGCAGAATGGATTCGGAAAGGGCTATCAAACTCGCAAAACAAATCTTTGAGTTTCTAGTTCAAAAGGGAGAAGTCATTTATTTAGAGACGAGAATTGCCCCCAAAATATTCCCTCATAACGGTATGGATTTGGGTGAAATGAGTTCTGCAAATATTAAGTTTATAGTTGTTGTCGGCGGGGATGGATCGATACTACGTGTAGCGAATGGCTTATCTCAGCAAGATCCTCCACCAATTTTGGGGGTTAACATTGGTTCAATAGGTTTTTTAGATGAATCCAATGAAAGAACGGTTTTTAAAGATTTAATTAAGGTTTTAAATGGTGAATTTGATTATGAAACCTGCTCAAAAATCACTCCTTACTTAGTTAAAAACTCAGATGAGATACAGTTAAGTAACGCTTTAAACGAAGTTCTAGTTGTTTCTTCGAAGAGTTCTAAGGTATTACAAGTTTCTATAAGAATTGATAATATTTTTCTTAACCGCAGTTACCTTGACGGGGTTATAATTTCCACATCAACAGGATCTACAGCGTATAATCTAAGTGCCGGGGGAGCGATTGTGACACCAAATATAGAGATTATGCAGATAACGCCTCTAAATAGTTTTGCGGGATCTGGGCTTAAACCAATGATAGTACCAATCGATTCTGAAGTTGAAATCCAGCTATTACGACCTCGATTAGATGGAAAAATAGTTATTGATGGCCAGAGAACCATTAAGAAAATTCCACCTAATTCTAAAATCAGGATTCGTAAATCGAAATCACGAACTAAATTTATAAGATTTGATAAAAGTTATTATTCACGTTTAAGGAAAAAAATTCTCTCTACCGTGAGAATACCAATAGATGATTCACCAGAAGAATAGTAGTATGAAATCTATATCCCCTATATTTATTTTTGATACAAATATATTCCTAACTGGAATTGATTTTACTTTATTTAGTGGAATTATCTATACCACTCCCTCAATCATTGAAGAAGTGAAAGTTAGCAAGTACAAAGATAAAAACCGTAATATTCTGAATAAAATAACCGCAGCAATAGAAAATAAAAAATTGGAAGTAAAAATTCCAAAAAAAGTATCTATCAGAAAAGTCAAAGATATTGCAAAAAAAACCGGAGACTTGAAAGCCCTATCAGAAGCGGATAATGGATTAATTGCATTGGCTTGGGAATTGATTGAAAACAATCACGAAAATGTAACAATGTTTACCAATGATTATTCTATTGAGAACGTCTGCTCGGAGTTAAATATCCCATTCTCACCCTTATTTAAAGAGGGAATAAAAAATAAAATACAATGGCAGGTATATTGCATAAATTGTGGAACCGTTCATAAGAGTAGTGAATTAAATGAATTCTGTGAAAATTGTGGATCTAAATTAAAAAGGAGACCTCGCAGTACTAGATTAAAATAAGTTGTA